>Ga0194115_10001197_pt1 | contig 34046 bp, 16 predicted proteins | sample TA2MahsurfametaG_3_FD_148656 | JGI IMG/M metagenome (GOLD analysis project Ga0194115, IMG submission 148656) | Freshwater microbial communities from Lake Tanganyika, Tanzania - TA2015002 Mahale S4 surface | ecosystem: Environmental > Aquatic > Freshwater > Lake | place: Tanzania: Lake... | reverse complement strand
CCTAAATCCTGTATTCTACGCTGTCCTTTTGCAACTTGATCTTTGTTATAGTAAGCATAATTACGATATTCTATAGCATCTTTAGCATTACTAAATTCTTTTGGATCATAAGTACCATCAGGCTTCTTGATTTTATACTTTCTACGAAATAAACCGCTACCTACTTTCACTATGATAGCACGTTTTACTGATTCCGATAAGATGTGCACAGCTTTATTCATAATACATATTTATTGGAGACGAACGAAGTTCGTCTGTGTTTTCGCTTACGCTCAACACATTTTTTTTAACACGAAGTGTTTAAGTATTATCTAGATACAATGGTCGCACTTTGCCCAGGCAGGGCAAAGTATTGACGTAGCATTATCTGAGTACGCAAGTCACACAGCATTAGAACTACTAAAATGTTTAATATTTTGCGCAATTTCGTGCGATTTCATACCAAACACTAAACATTTTATCATAGGCGGTTGTCCGGTACCTATTCATTCTGTCTTTATTACAACGGCGGTCACTGTGCAAATGCTGTCTTTCACAGTAACGTGCAGGATTTCCCTGCTCTTTTTGCCTTGTCACAATCCTTAAACAACCAAACAGCAAGGGCTTTGCTATCCTCATCCTTTCGGGTAGTGGTTGAGTACTCTTGACGGCGAGAGATTTTCTTCCCTGTGATCCGTGATCCAGGTATTAGAGCACTTGAAATTAGCCAGTGCGAGCCATTAACCGTTGATTAGTTTGCCTTTGATGTGTGAGCCGTGTACTCTCACTTGAATATGCCCGTTGTAGTAATCGTCTGATTCTAACACGCGCCTTGAGAATTGTTCTCTAGCCTCTATGTATGAGCATTCTGATTTAGTTTTACAGTAATAAAGTATCTGTCTGGTGAAGTTTTCTTTGCCTAAACGTAGCACATCAGCATTCAATTCATCGTTTGAACCGTAATAATCTTGCCAATCTGATTGAATTTTACCTCTAATACGTTTGCGTTTCTTTTTTCCATTTTTAAGTTTTACTGTTCTATAAGTTGTTCTTGAAAACTTTGATAATTTCTTGCCTATATACATTCTACCAGTTAGTGAATTTGTTATTATATAGACAAAACCAATGTACTCATCTGATATAGTTTCAACAATTTTGTCTTCAAATAACCATGTCATTAACTATGTAGTTTTTTGACCCTTGGCCTCTCTTCTTTTCTGAGTGATTTCATTTTTTTCGTAACGCCATTCTTGAATTTCCTTGCGTCTTTGACTGCAAATGCGTCTGATCTCGCTGAGCCAAAATCTTGTATCCATGCCGGCACGTTTAGTACCTTTGCTTAACCAAATCTGATTGTACTTAAAATATTGCCTAAACGCATTGTAAAGTTCTTCGTGACTGTCCATTATTCTATAAATTCTATATCATTTGAATAACTGGTGAATCCATTTTCTTTTATCACTTTTAGTACATTGTTGACCCTACCAATTAGTTCATCTTTATGACTGATCAGATATATGTTTTTCTTACGTTCTCGTCCCATCTTTTTAAGGACGCTAAGGGCATTTTCTACACCAGCCGCATCTAGTCCGTTGTCGATCAATTCGTCAATGAATAACAAATTAATACTCTGATATAGACTTTCCCATACATCTCTGAATGCCCAACTGAGTCCCAATATCAATCTGTTACGCTCACCGCGACTTAGATTGTCGAAATCTAAATCTTGTCCAAGCTGTGTGATTTCTACACTGAGATCGTTGACAAAGCTGACCTGATGGGGCAGTCCAACTCGATCTAGATAATAGGTCAATCTATTGTTGAGATAGGCTAGATTTTGATCTATTATCTTTTTCCGTATAAAACTGTCCTTAGAGGTCAACAGTTTGAGTAAAAATTCTTGATGTTCTTTGAGATTAGTCAAAGTATTGACGTTGTCCCAAGAAATTTGTTGTATTGCTGTATTTGTTAGTTCGTCAATCTGTTCTTGATAGGGATCTACTTCTGTATTTCTGCCATGTAAAGCAGTTTCAAGACCAGTAAGATTGTTTTGATGTTTAAGTGCTTCTTCGAGACTGTCATAAAACGTTTTGGGCCTACCATTTATGTCTCCGATCTCGTTTAATTCTTTGATCACTGTCGCGAGATCAGCAGAAACTTTGTTAAAATAAGTCACAGCATCAGCGAGATTTTTTTCTGCGGCAGCGGTCATTTCTTCATGCTTGTGTGTATGTAACTGTTGTTCGCAGGCAGGACATTTTTTGTCTAACAACTGTTCTACTTCCTTGGTATACCTGTTAAGACTTTTTTCTGCTTGACCGACCGCGGTTTCTAGCGTGGCCTTTTCTTTGTTTAAACTTTTGATCGCGGCCGCCTGTTCCTCATATTTCTTTAATTTGGCGTGTTGCTCCAGTTCAAGATCTATATCTACATTTTTTAATTCATTGATACTGCGTTCAATTTTTTCACAGTCCTCGACCTTTTGATTATTCCATGCTTTCTGCCTAGTGATCAGACCATCTATGCTCTGTTGTATTTTGTCATTGGATTTTTTAGCAGCTTCAATATCAGCATTTTCTTGCACTATTTGGTCTTTTGTCTGTCTAACAAGTTCTTTAAGAGATTCTGCCTTTTCTGAAAGTAAGGTAATTCCAAGCAGTTGCTCAATAATTGCTCGTTGCTCATTGGCCTTCATAGAAAGGAAAGGCTCTGTATAAGTATTCAACGCTACAATATGCTTGAACATGTCATGACTCATGCCTAGTAGAACATCTAGATCTTTCTGCGTTTCGCGCATATCACCTTGACTGTCATCGGTTTCCTCAGCGGCCTGTTCATGATTATTGATAAAGAATTTCATTACCCCAGGTTTTCGACCGCGTTCTATTCTATAATCAATACCGTCTTTTTCAAAGTGAAGTGTGACCAACATGTTTTTGTTGTTGATCTTGTTTATTAAATTATCTTTCTTAATATTAGTCAGTGCCTGTCCATACAGGGCAAAACTTAGGGCATTTACTATGGTAGTTTTTCCAGTGCCGTTACGACTGCCGCTGTCGTCTCCGCCTTGATCTAAATTTTCTCCTAACACTAAAGTCAAATATTCTTTCTCAAAATTTATAGCTTGAGTTTGATTACCCACACTCATAAAGTTTTTTACAGTTAATTCTTTTATATTGATCATAGGCTGTTATAGATACTGAGTAAAACCTTGTTATCAAAGTTTTCACTTTCAATATTGATCAATTGGTTGCTGACAATTTGATCAACGCTTTCAAACGCTTGAATATCAATGTTGTTGTTAATTTCTATTTCTTTCTTTTCGGATATTAGAGTTAATTCCCTGATATCATACTCATTTACAAATTTTTCTTTTATGAAACTGGCCTCCTCATAGCTGATATCGATATCCAGGGTGACACGCAGATGCATTTTACTTGTTAAAATAGTGTCGGCCTGATCAATTAATTGGCTCAGTTTTACAGTTCTGTACTTGGGACAGTTGTTCCAGTTTAAGAATTCAGGATCTTGACCCCATTGAAGAACCATCATACCTCGCAAGTCATCCCACGCATCGGCATAGTTGTGTGGAAATGCGTTGCCTATATAGTGCATATTCTTTCTACATTGACGTTTGTGGAAGTGCCCACTGAATCCCAGTTGATAATCTTTGAAATGATCTAATTGTATTTCACCGTGATCGGGCATCTGTACCATGGCATTCATAAAGAAGTTTGGCAATTCAAAGTGACCAAAAATATACTGGCCACCTTTTTTACCTACATTACGCCATTCATCCCCCACTAACCATGGGCACATAGTGACATCACCGCTTGTTATCGGTTTATGAACGATTTCTATACCAGGAACATATTTGCCAAATTCTACAGAATGTATATCACGTTTGTCTTTGTAATAAAGATCGTGATTGCCAGGAAAGAAATAAAATTGATCAAAGGCTTTGCCTAGCTTTTCTAAAGCCCTTAGGCTATAATCCATTGTGGTTATGTTTAGGGAATTACGATTATGATGCCAGTCTCCCAGAAACAGGCCCGTATCGCAGTCGTGCCGTTTGGCTTCTGCGATGAACCAGTCTATGAAATCTTCGCAGTCTTGATTATGTATGGAACTATTCGATTTAAGGCCAAAATGTATGTCTGTGAAACACGCTGCCTTTTTAAAAAGATTACTCAATTACAAACCTCCGCCTATTATTATACAGTCTTTCAACGAGATAGTCAATCGACTGAGTCTTCATAACGGCGAATTGCAGATTCGTGTTCTCCCTGGCCAGTGCGTGAATAACTTGGATTCATTCCATTCATTTCTAATATATCATCTCTTATGCTTTGATTGCGTTTTTCAATATTAATTACACGCACAAATGAGTTAGTTACAGCCGCCGTATAGTAGGCAAACGGATTATTTGATTTAGATTCGTCAAATTGTAAACCAATTTGTGTAAGCTGTAAAATTGCTTGGCCACGCATTTCGTCATTGTATGTGTAACCTCGAACATTGCCACGAGTAGCGTAACGTTCGCACAATTTTAAAAACATGCGAGCAAGATTCGGTGTGATTTGACCGTGGTCTTTACTAAATTTTCCCTTGGTAAGATCTCCCCGCCAATGACTTTTCCCCACGCAGATTAATTTGTCATCATCAGAGAATTTCCAATGCTGAAATGCTGGAAAATTTACCCTATCTCTTTTATCTGCTTCATTTTTTGGATTGCGCTTTCTAGTGCTGTTAGAAGGAATATGATCATAGGTCATAATTCTAAATACTAGATCTGTCTTAGCTATTTTTTTATAGTCGATCTCACACTCTGACGGTTTTATTTTTTCTCCTTGAGCTTTGCGTTTCTCAAAGTTTTGTATACCCAAACGTTTTGCACGATTGCGTTTGGCTTCTGCTACAGTTCGAATGTTTATTTTTTCTAGATTTGGCAGAATAATATCATACTGATTGTATTCTGGTTGTGCGTATGAACTGTAAGTGTTTTTAGATTTGTGTATTTCTTCTAAAAGGTCTTTGTTGTTAAGATAATTTACTTTCATTTAATATGATTCCCCTTGCTATTATAAAATACGCATATAATTCTGTCAACTAAATATGAGTAACTAGGAGTACACATGCCGTCTTTATTTGATTCTAACAGAATTGGTGCAGGACTTGCCACATTGGCCAACACAGCTAGATCTCTTGGCTCCTCAGCTCCACCAGCAGTGGGCACATTAGGCACTATAGGCGGCATAGCAAACAAATTAAGCGGTGCGCTTAATAATTTATCTCGGACCGGTAACATCATCAGCGCAGTTAGAAGTTTGACACTGCCGGCCAATGGTGAAACTAGAGGTAAAATAACAAACGCTTCGGCTAGTTTTGGAGAAACAGATTGGCGTGTCCGACTAAGCATTCCTCCAGTGCCTAGTTTTACCTCATCACAGATTCTAGCTCCACTGCGAAATGCCGGCGGCGCCATTTTTCCTTATACTCCAACAATACGTATAAGCAATTCTGCTAGTTACGGAAAAACAAGTCCGATCCAGCAAAACTTTAGTTTTTATAATTACGAAAACAGTACCGCGGATTCAATTAATATCAATGCTCCATTTTACTGTGAGGATTCTGAACAGGCTGCATACTGGGTAGCCATGTTGCATTTTTTACGCAGTTGCACAAAGATGTTTTCAGGTGAAGACGACCTTGGTGGCAATCCGCCACCGATACTCTTTTTCAATGCATACGGAGATTTTGTCTTTAAAAATGTGCCAGTAGTAGTGACTAATGTCAGTGTTGATTTAGATGGAAACAGTGATTACATAGCCACAGATGTTACTGCATTAGCTGCAAATAATCTTGCAGGAGCCCCGGCCAGCGCACTAAACACCGCTTCGACCCTTATCAGCGCAGTAAATCCAAGAGCCGGGGCCGCATTAAGTTTAGCAAATAATATTGCGCAAGGAGTAAAAGGCCTTGCCGGCAGCTTCCGAGATCAAGTAGCCAATTCAGGCGGAGGAGTCCAAGGAGGCAAAACCTATGTGCCAACAAAAAGTAGTTTCACGGTATCATTACAGCCAGTGTACAGTAGAGATGCGGCTAGAACATTTAGTTTACAAAAGTTTGTTAACGGTGATTATGTCAAAGGCGGAACAGGATATATCTAATGGCTTCTAATACCATTTATGCTAATACTAGTCCTTGGGCTAACACAGGAATAAAGAAAGAATTTTTAGATATACTAAAAATTAGACCAGTGCCAGCCGAATCAGATGACTTTCTATACACAATAGAAGCACAGTATGCCTACCGGCCCGATCTCCTTGCATTTGATTTATATCAAACTGCTAAACTTTGGTGGGTATTTACACAGCGAAACATGGACGTTTTACAAGATCCTATATTTGACTTTGTACCTGGTGTGCAAATATACATTCCTAAAAGATCAGGCCTAGTTGCATTATTGGGAATCTAACATGCCAAATTTTGGTTTAGATAAATTAGGGGCCACAAGTCTAACAACAACAGTGAATAGAGTATTAAATGACGCCACCGTGGCGACCGGATTGAATGCAACCAAGGCATTACAAGGACAACTAACCAACGCACAGACCGCGCTAGGTTCGTTGGGGAATCAATTAGCGGGGCTTGCAGGACAGTCACTAGGACAGTTGCCAGGATTATTGGCTAATATTGTTCCACCGCAATTAAAAATTAATCTGGGCAACATATCTCAAACTGATGAAATCAAAAAAACGAAAAACACGCTTACAGGAGTACCACCGTTTCCAAATATTCTAGGAAAATTCGCCAGTTACAGTTATTTGTTTACTTTGTCATGTCTTGATGATGACAGTCTTAATTTTCCGGAGTCAACTTATCGCGCTGGAAGATTTAACACACTGATCCTAGCCAGCGGATCAATAAATCCAGAAAACAGAATTGAAACCGCATTTGGCAAATTTGATTTTTTCATGGATAATGTCAGCATTAATCATCTGTGTGCATTTAGCAAAGACAGCGGTAATAGCAATATCATGGGTGTAAGTTTCAAAATAACTGAACCATACAGTATGGGATTATTTCCACAGGCGCTGCAAAAAGCGGCAGTAGAAGCAGGACACCCAAGCTATCTAGGCAGTGCACCATTTTTATTGACTATTGATTTTACTGGACACACAGAAGACAATCTAGCTGTAAGTCTACCTAAAGAGAGAAGATTATATGTTTTAACATTGGCAGACATGTCTGCAAGGGTCACACAAAAAGGCACGGAATATGAAATTACCGCGAATCCCTATACACAACAAGCATTTAATAGGTCCTACCATACCATACTCACGGATACAACTATATCCGGAGAGACCGTTCAGGAAATGTTACAGACCGGAGAAAAAAGTTTGCAGAAGGCCATAAATGATTTTCTACAAGAAAAGGCCAAAGAGAGAAATGAAGTACCCGATGAAGTGGTTATACTTTTTCCTGAAGATCCCAGTTCACCTTATCAAAGTGCGGATTTAGACATTAATAAAGCTACACGGAATCCTAAAGGTGGCGGAGACGGTGGCGACATTTATTCAAAGTTAAAACTGAAGCAAGGCCAAAATCAACTTAATAAAACCTTTGTGCAGGACACCGGCGCGGTAAACAGTGTTGGCAAGGCCAGCATGGGATTCAGTGCTGCTAGAGCAGGTGATAGTCCATTTGGAAAAGATAATGCAGTTTATGATGAAGACAAAGGTGTTTATATAAGAGGAAACTTAGCCGTTAATGTAACAACCAGTGACTTTAAATTTTTACAAGACACTGATATTAGTAACGTAATTAATCAGGTAGTGATAATGAGTGACTACGCTAAACAGGCACTTAGAGATGGACAGGTAGACGATTCTGGTATGATCCCATGGTGGCGTATAGATCCACAGATTTATCAATTAGATAGTCTTAAGAACATGGGTAAGACTGGAAAAAAACCTGCACTGATAGTCTATAGGGTAATTGCATATAAGGTAAGTCCACATATAATTTTACCTCCTAACTCAGTCCCCAAGGGGTTAGATGTGCTTAAAAAAGAAGCAATCAAAGAATATAATTATATCTACACAGGAAAAAATACAGAAATAATTGATTTCAATATCACGCTTAACAACTCATTTAGATTAGCCGTAACTGCTGATGATTATAAATCTAATGAAGATGTCAAACAACAAAAACAAACCGGACAGGATGCCGGAGAAGACACTCCACAAAGGCAAACCACTCAGGATGTTGGAGCTACCGCACCTGAGAATGCACTTCCTAGACAAGTTTCAAGAACAGTGCTGAAGCAACGCACTGACGGCAAGGGTGGCGGAGGTAAAGAAGATCTGTCTACTAGACTGGCTAGAAATTTCATGGATGCTGTAACAATAGGCAGTGACATGCTCGAACTGGATCTGAAAATTAACGGTGATCCTTATTACCTTGGTGATAGTGGAGTAGGAAATTATACTAGTCCGGAAACAAATTATCGAATGGTAAACAGTGACGGTAGTATGAATTATCAAAATACAGAAGTTTATATTAATATAAATTTTAGAACGCCGACAGACTGGGATATTAACACAGGGCTTTACAAAAATATTACCGATGGCGGCACTTTGGTACAGGCCTATAGCGGACTTTATAAGATTAGGAAGGTAAGTAGTTCATTTGCTCAGGCGAAATTTACACAGACACTAGATTTAATTAGGATTAATAATCAAGAATTGCTTGGCAAAGTTCCAACACACGCATTTCCTATTAATCAAGATGCCGGCGATCCGGTTAATAGCGATCTTGAAAATGAAATAGATCTAGAAGGAGCTGGGCCAGGTTTTACAGATGAAGAAATAGCACAGAACAATGCTGAATTAGGAGACTGGAATGGCTAATCCTAATGAAGAAGGTCGATCATCTGCTGCCGCAACAAAAGAAATAAATGCAGGACCGTTTTTAGGTAGAGTAGTAAGTTACGCTGATCCATATTACATGGGCACAATTGAGGTTGAATTGCTACATAAATCCGGTAATAGAAATGCTAGAGAGACTGAAGTAATACCCTGCAAATATATGAGCCCATTTGCTGGACAGACTAGTGTTGCCTATGTGGATGAGAATAATGATTATAATAGCACGCAAAAAAGTTATGGATGGTGGGCTATTCCTCCCGATATAGGATCTACCGTTATTGTTTTTATGATTGACGGCGATACCACAAAGGCCTATTGGATCGGATGTGTTCCAGATCCTAATATGAATTTTATGACACCAGGATATGCTGCGACTTCGTATAATGTGGACGGACTAACTGCCAGAGTTCCAGTAGCAGAATACAACAAAAAAGCCAGTGATGTTGCCACAACAGATACGACAAAATTACCTAAACCCGCCCACAAGTATTTTGAGGCATCATTTACAACTCAAGGTCTAATAAATGATGACACACGCGGTATAACAACCAGCAGTTCTAGAAGAGAAATACCAAGTGCAGTTTTTGGTATTTCAACACCGGGACCTGTGGATAAAACCGGACCAAGAGGGAAGGGTGGAAAATATGAACATTCTGCAAATATATTTGTTAGTCGCCTAGGGGGATCAAGTTTTGTAATGGATGATGGAGACGATAAATGGGAGCGGGAGACAGAACCAAGTGAAGGTCCTCCAGTCTACAAATCTGTTGAAGGTGGAGATACAGGACTACGGGATCGACCGCACAATGAATTAGTTAGAATAAGAACACGTACTGGACATCAAATTTTATTGCACAATTCTGAAGATCTAATTTATATTGGTAATAGTAAAGGAACAACTTGGATAGAATTAACCAGCGATGGCAAGATAGATATCTTCGCCGATGACAGTATAAGCGTACACACTAAAAATGATTTAAACTTTTTTGCTGATAGAGATATTAATTTTGAAGCGGGTAGAAATTTAAATATCAAAGTCAAAGAAGAAATGCATACACATGTGTTAAAAGATAGCATATTAATTGTAGATGAAAATCAAAAAATTAATGTAAAAAAAGATGTTGATGTAACCTATGATCAGACCTATACTGAAAAAGTAAAATTAGATGTCAATGTGATTCATGAAAGCAGTCATACTATTAGTATAGGAAAAAATTATGATTTAAAAATAGGCGGACACAATTATCAAACGTCAGGCGGTTCGAATCACACTAAATCTGGTGGCAATATTGTAGAAACAGCTTCGCAAATTCATATGAATGGTCCACAGGCCGACACTGCTGCGCAAGCTACAGAGGCCGAACTACCAAAAATTTTGCAGACTCATTCGCTCCCTGATCAAGAAGGCAATAAACTTATAGAATCAATTATGCGCAGAATACCTACACATGAACCTTGGCCACATCATGAAAATCTTGATCCGGCAAAATTTAAACCAGCTGCCACTGACAGAGATTTAGAAGCAAGATATGAGGGCAACACAGATTCTATAAATTTTACTCCTGAATATTGGTCAAAGTATACAACAGAAACTGACACGTTTTCTAAAATCCAAGGCGGTGAATAATGACTATCAATAAAAAAGAATAAAATGCAAAATATATACAGTTTTACGTTTCCTAACGTTGGTTTTATGGGTGCAGAACTCAATGACGATGAATTTGCTCCTATACTGGCAGAAGTTAACGAAATGGAAAATAACTTTGGTACCGCCAAGCCTATGAATGATTCGTTAGTAGGACATATTCGCCATCAATATTTAATAGTTAAATCGCATGACCTCATTAAGCGAATATCTATAGAAATGGCCATGCGTTACCAGCAAGTTTTTCAATCATTCAAACTACCTCCCAATGCCGATCTTCACATGGAGGGAGCATGGGTTAATTTTCAGCAAAAGCATGAATTTAATCCTCTACATAATCACACCGGCGATTTAAGTTTTGTAATTTATGTAAAAATACCCTATCTTATCGAAGACGAAAAAAAGTTTACAAGCACGGTACCTGCCCAGTTTCAAACTCCTGGAAGTTTTATATTTCATTACACTGATGCATTAGGACAAATTTCACCGTGGACGTTGCCAACTGATAAAACTTACGAGAAAAGAATAATTATTTTCCCTGCTAAGATGATGCATGTGGTACACCCATTTTATTCTTCAGACGATTTTAGAGTGTCTGTTTCTGGAAACTTAAAAGTTGTTCCAAAATCCAAGGCGGTGAATAATGACTATCAATAATAGATTATATAAAAGAACAGAGGTTAAAGGTCCTCAATCTTATCCCCAAATGCCTAAGACTAAGGTGTACAAAGGATTTAGTACCATAAATTCTGAAAGTGAAAACTTTGCGCTGTATGATCTTGCAATGATCAAACAGGATCTACTCAATCATTTCCATATAAGGCAGGGAGAGAGATTAGAAAATCCCCAATTTGGATGCCTAATCTGGGATTTACTATATGAACCATTTACGCCAGACGTCAGGAATGCCATCGTAAAAAATGTTGAAGAAATCATTAATTTTGATCCCAGAGTAAAGGCAGAACAGATATTAGTAACACAATACCAGTCTGGTGTACAGATAGAATGTGAACTGATCTATCTTGACTACAACATTGCAGAGCAAATGCAATTTAAATTTGATCAAGATAATGGGTTGATAAGTTAAGTGCGTGTTTAATTGTAAAAATAAATATAAAAAGGATCCTTAATGTCATCTACCGACAGACAAAATAGACTTTTAGTAGCAGAAGATTGGAAGAAAATTTATCAATCTTACAAGAATGCTGACTTTAAGTCTTATGATTTCGAAAACCTACGCCGGGTGATGATATCTTACCTACGTGAAAATTACCCAGAAGATTTCAATGATTATATAGAATCAAGTGAGTATCTAGCCCTTATTGATATGATTGCTTTTTTAGGGCAAAGTATCAGTTTTAGAGTTGATCTCAATGCCAGAGACAACTTTTTAGAGCTATCTGAACGTCGTGAAAGTATATTACGTCTTGCAAGACTTTTAAGTTACAACGCTAAACGTAATGTTGCTGCTAATGGCCTTCTTAAAATTACATCAGTATCTACTACCGAAGCAATCATTGATTCAAACAACAGAAACCTCAGCGGACAAAATATCCTGTGGAATGACGCAACTAATCCTAATTGGTACGAACAATTTATTAAAGTGATCAATGCAGCACTAGATCCAAATCGACAATTTGGAAAACCTGACATCAAAACTGATGTAGGTGGCATACCATCTGAACAGTACAGATTTAGAAGCATAAATCAAGATGTACCTGTGTTTAGTTTTACTAAGGCAGTTGACGGCCGTAATATGACTTTTGAAATTGTCAGTACTGTGCTAGACAGTGAAAATAATATCATATATGAAGAACCACCAGCGCAGGGAGTAAGGCCTGCCTTCATTTATAGAAATGATGGAAAAGGCACAGGTAGTCCTAACAGCGGATTCTTTATGCATTTCAGACAAGGACAGTTGAATACTGGTGTTTTCACACTCGACCAACCCAGTAACAATGAAGTAGTAGATATAAATGCGGTCAATATTAACGACAGTGATGTATGGCTTTATAGATTAGATAAAAATAATAGGGAAAGTGAACTGTGGACTCAGGTGTCAAATTTCAAGGGCAACAATACAGTATACAATAGTCTTTCAAAAAATATTAGAAATTTTTATAGTGTGATCAGTCGTGTCGGTGATAGAATAAGTCTTAACTTTAGTGATGGAATTTTTGGTAATTTGCCTTTAGGATCATTTAGGATTTATTATCGTGTGAGCAATGGTTTTTCTTACACTATTAACCCCAGAGATATCCGTGCTATCACAATCAATCTGTCATATTTTAGTAATACCAATCAAGTAGAAGTGTTAACTTTAACCTTAGGATTAAATTCTTCGGTCGTTAACAGTAGTGCAACAGAATCTAATGATTCTATCAAATCAAATGCTCCTGCAATATATTACACACAAAATCGCATGGTTACAGGAGAAGATTATAATCTTAGTCCGCTGGCAGTCAACCAACAGATATTAAAGATTAAAGCAGTAAATAGAAGTGCCAGCGGTATAAGCAGATATTTTGATTTAATAGACCCCACAGGCAAATATAGTAAGACTAATCTATTTGCTGATGACGGTGTAATTTATAAAGAGAATTACACTGATAGTTTTAGATTTAATTTCACAACTAAAACAGATATAGAATTTGTAATCTACAATCAGCTATTGGAATACCTACGTAGTGATAATTTAAAAAATTATCTTTATACACAGTACAGAATAGATACCACGCTTACTATTAATGCGGCATGGTTTAATGTCACTACTGATACAAATCAATCAACAGGATATATTGGAGATAGCGTAGATGGCACAGTTTTTAAATTAGGCAGTTTTACATCTACTGATTTGAAATATATTGAAGCGAACGCATTAATAAAATATACTGCTCCACCTGGCAAATATTTTGATAGGTCTTCAAATAACGAATTAAAAACAGGTAGCGCCACAGGTAAGAACAGTGCCACAGTGATTTGGACCAAAGTGGTGGGGGTCACTGGTGACGGCGCTGCTAATAATACGGGCGTATTGACTACGGGGCTAGGACCAGTTGTACTAAATGAAAATATTCCAAGCGGCGCTTTAATATCGATAATTATTCCTAAATTAAAATCCACTTTAGAATCTAGTGTCATTACAACCATAATAGATTTAATATTTGACAATAAACCATTTGGATTACGTTATGATATTTTAACAAGGCAATGGGCTATTGTTTTTGAATCCAATCTTAATCTAGTTGAAACGTTTAATCTAGGTAAGGCCGGCGACAAATCTAATCAACAATTAGATGCAAGTTGGTTAATATTGTTTACCCCTGATGAAAATTTTTATACAGTGGAATCTAGATTATTGCGCTACATTTTTGAAAGTGATGCACAGGTAAGATTTTATTACGATACAAGTGATAAAATTTATGATACTAGAACAAACACCGTGATTAAAGACACTATTAAAGTTCTTGATATTAATACCAAACCTGGTATCACATCTCCGTTTACATTTGATAGAGATTGGGAAGTGTTGCAAGAATTCCAAGGTTTAGATGGATATGTAGATACTAAAAAGATTGAAATTACTTTTTCTGATACAGACGAGGATGGAGTTGTAGATAATCCAGATTTCTTTGATGACATAGTAGATACAGCTATTCTCAATCAAAGTAAATTTATAATTTTAGAAAAGTATAATATTGGAGAAAGACAAGAGGATTATAGATACATTTCTAATATCGATCAAAAAGTTATTGTTTTTAGTTCACAAAATTTGATCGGAAATTTAAATTCGTATGACGACGGACAATATTTTTATTTCATAGATACAGATGTGGTTAAAAAACTAGACGCAATCGCTAGTGAATTAATAGTATCATTGGATTACAAAGTTTTTGTTGGAAGAGATAAATTGAAATTTCAATACATTCATAATGCAGATAATGAAACAAGAATAGATCCAGGTATTACAAATATTGTTGATTTATATGTATTAACTAGATTGTATGATACACAATTTAGACAATACATTAATGGCGTAATAGATGATTTGCCACTGCCACCTAGCAGCAGTCTTCTATATAATGATATTAACCCTTCTTTGAGTAAAATCAAAACAATTAGCGATGAAATCGTTTATCATCCTGTAAAATACAAAATTTTATTCGGTAGTAGTGCGGCAATTAGTCTACAAGCAACTTTTAAAGTCGTCAAAAATACAGAACAGGTAATCAGTGATAATGACGTTAAAACAAGAATATTATTAGCAATAAATCAGTTTTTCTCAATTGATAATTGGGACTTCGGTGATACTTTTTACTTTAGTGAACTTTCTACATATGTTTTAGCACAACTTACACCATACGTTGTTAGTTTCGTAATTGTACCGAAGGCAGACAATTTATTTTTTGGAAGTCTTTTTGAGATTACCTGCGAAAAGGATGAAATTTTTGTTAGCAGTGCCACAGTGAATGACATCGAAATTGTCACTGGAATTTCATCTAGTAAAATTAAAGCGATCGGCGCCATAACAACAAGTGAAAGAATAGCTAATAAAAATCAAATAACCAGCGCCACAAATAGTGGATCCAGCGGAGTTGTTTCAAGCTCAGGTTATAGTTCTAGTTCATCGAGCAGTGCATCTGTAAGTTCGAGCCCAAGTCCGAGCCCGAGCCCAAGTCCAAGTCCAAGCCCAAGCCCAAGTCCAAGTCCAAGCCCAAGCCCAAGTCCAAGTCCAAGTCCAAGTCCAAGCCCAAGTCCAAGTCCAAGCCCAAGTCCAAGCCCAGGCTACGGCGCAGGAGGTTCATAATGGCCTATAATAGAGAACAAAATGAATATCCTGTGCCGTTAGATCCAAACTCAAGGAAAACATCTAGATTATTACCCCGTTTTTATAGAAGTGACACAAATAAAAAATTTGTAAGTGCCACGCTGGATCAATTGATTCAGCCCGGATCTGTAAAAAAAGTAAATGGGTTTATAGGACGCAGGGACAGTAAATCTGCAACAGTAAATGATATATTTGTAAATGCGTCGACAGTAGACAGAGAAAATTATCAATTAGAACCGGCAGTGGTTATTAAAGATGATTTTGACAATGTGATTTTCCACAAAGATTACCTTGACCATATAAACCATATTAGTGTGTTAGGCGGCAACACAAGTAATCATGCAAGATTAAATTCACAAGAATATTACAGTTGGGATCCACAGATAGATTGGGACAAGTTTGTAAACTTTCAGCAATATTATTGGTTATCGTATGGACCAGATGTAATAAATGTTTTCGGCCAACAAAAAGAAATACAAAGTGAATTTACAATTACCTTAGTTGACGAAGGTGATAACAGTGCGTATTTGTTCACTCCGGACGGCCTTACTAGGAATCCTTTGATAAAATTATATAGAGGACAAACTTATAAATTTAATTTATCTGCGGTTGGGCATCCTTTCAGTATTAAAACTGCTAGATCGAGCGGCACATTAGACAGATATAATTTTGGAGTGGTCCATGAGGACAGCGGTGGCAGCACGTCAGTAGGAACTTGTGTATTTGAAGTGCCGTTAGACGCCCCTAATGTGTTATTTTATGTAAGTGAAAATGATGTAAATGTAGGCGGTGTATTCCAGATACAAAGTATTGAGGAAAATACAGAAATCAATGTACAAGATGAAATTTTAGATAAAAAAACCTTTACAATGGGAAATGGTTATCCTATGAGTAATGGAATGAAGGTTAAATTTGTTGGCGAAGTCACTCCCCAATCTTATAAAATTGGTTATTGGTATGTAGAAGGTGTAGGCAAAGCTATTAAATTAATTTCTGATAAAGACTTAGAAATTGTCAGCGGTTATAGCCGGCAAAAGAACGTTTTATTTGATGACACTGCTTTTGATAATTTGCCATTTGATGATGCCAGTTCTTTCGCCGGCGACAAAGATTATATTACAATTAACCGCGCCAGCACAGATAAAAATCCATGGAGTAGATATAATCGTTGGTTTCATAAGGAAGTAATAGAAAAATCGGCACTTATTAACAATAATGTTCCTGTACTGGATCAAGCCATTAGGGCTAATCGTCCTATTATTGAATTTTCTGCTGGTTTAAAACTTTATAATTTTGGCACAACCGCTAAGGCCAATGTTGATCTTATAGATAATTTTACCACTGACGTTTTTAGCACCATTGAAGGTAGTTTAGGATACAATGTTGACGGGGTTAATCTCGCGGACGGCCACAGACTTTTAGTTGCCGCCGACACAGATATTAGAGTAAACGGCAGAATATTTCAAGTTAAATTTATTGATGTGCAATCAGGATTAGGACGTAGAAAACAAATTACGTTAATAGATACTAGTGACTCTCAGCCAATTGTAGATGAAACTGTGCTGGTAAAATTAGGCACCAATCAAGGTAAAATGTACTGGTTTGACGGCGATGTGTGGAGACTAGGACAAGAGAAAACAACAACAAATCAAGATGTGTTATTTGATGTCTTTGATAACGATGGAGTTTCGATTTCTAATGTAGCTGCTTATGAGGGATCCACCTTTAGGGGTACTAAAGTTTTTTCCTACAAAAGAAATACGGGCATTACCGATAGGGAATTAGGATTTTCTTTAAGTTATAGGAATATAAACAATATTGGTGATATATTATTTGACTATAATTTTTATAAAGATACATTTTCCTATAAGGTTGATCAGCAGATAACGACAGAGAATTTAAAGAAATTTTATTTAAAATTGTATGATAATGGGGCTAGCTATGTAACAGGCTGGACTGCGGGTCATCGCGAGGATTATCAACGGGTGGTAAGAATATACAAAGAAGAATTTTCTGTAGCTAGAGATGGCACACGAAATCAGATTGTAAATAACTTTTTGCTAGATGTCTATGACAATATCAGTGATTTAATTGATCTTAAGATCAATTTATATGTCAACGGAGAATTAGTTAATCCATCTCAATACACAGTTGTGGATGATATCAGATATAAAAAAATAATATTAACTGAGGATGTTAAAGATATTGATATCGTAACAATTAAAAGTCTAGCTAAACAGGCTAAAAATAATAATGGCTACTATGAAATACCTATAGTATTACAAAATAATCCTTTGAATCAACCAGTGATTGATTTTACATTGGGGCAAGTTATAGATCATGTTGGCACTATTGTAAGCAATTATGAAAATTTCCAGGGCCAGTTTCCCGGAGACGGCAACTTAAGAGATCTAGGCCTAGTTGCCCAATACGGCACCCGTTTTGTACAACATAGCGGACCAGCAGCTAATACATTATTGCATCTCGGAGATAAGAATGCTAACGCACTTAAATCCATAGAAACTGCAAAAAATGATTACGGTAAATTTAAAAGAAACTTTTTACTTACAGCAGAAAAATTAGGAATAGATGCTCCAGTGGATGAATTTGTTGATGCTATTTTGTATGAAATTAACAAATCTAAAAGCAACACGGAAAAGTATTTTCTAAGTGATATGATACCATATAGGGCCGGTAAAAAATATGAGTTTGATGTTTTAGATGCTGATATTAAAACTTATCCATTATCATTTAATCATTCATTAAGTACATTATCTAATAAAGCTGTGCTGGTGTATCTTAATGGTATCCAGCTAATCAGTGGAAAAGATTATACATTTACCAATGAAGGTTTTGTTTTTATAATTGCTAGTATTAATGAAAACGATAAAATTATTATAGCGGAGTATGAAAACACCGATGGTAGTTTCGTACCTGCTACACCTACTAAATTAGGATTATATCCTAAATTTGTTCCTGAAATATACATAGATGACACTTATCTAGTTGACGCTACTGTGGTTCAAGGCCATGATGGTAGTATAACAATAGGTTATGGTGATTATCGCGATCAATTATTGTTAGAGTTAGAAAAAAGAATTTTTAATAATATAAAGTGTAATTACGATCCAGCTATTATTGATATCTTTAGTATAATTCCTGGATATGCAAGAACCACAGATTATTCCAGGGAAGAATTTTTAGACATTCTAAGTAGTAGATTTTATCAATGGACTACGCTGTTAGACGTTGATTTAAAGGCAAACGATTTTTTTGATCAGCTTAATCCATTCACTTACAATTTTAAAGACAACATTTTTAGCAACGGAGAATCTACTAGAGGGTTTTGGAGGGGCATTTACAAGTACCTCTTTGACACTGACAGACCTCATACGCATCCCTGGGAATGTTTAGGTTTTACTATCGAGCCCTCTTGGTGGCAGGAAGTTTATGGTCCTCGGCCATATACAAATAATAATTTAATATTATGGGAAGATATTCAAGAAGGGATTATTAGAGAACCTAATAAGCCTGTCATAAGAATAGATAAATTTACACGACCCGAATTATTGACCAGGATACCTGTAGACGAATACGGCGCCTTGTTAGATCCAATTAGGAGTAATTCTGTATTTGGTTTTGTAAAACACAATGCATCAGATGATTATATATTTGGTGATGGTGCACCAGTTGAAACTGCATGGGCAAGGTCTAGTTATTATGCTTTTTCAATTTTAGAAATATTGTTATTAATGTATCCTAACAAAGTTTTAGGTTTATATTTTGATAAATCAAGGATTAACAGAACACAAAATAATCAATTCGTGTATGCAGCTACAAATCTAAGATTTAATCTCCAAGATGTCATTTTGCCGTCGACGTCATTTAGTGAAACCAGAAATTTTACCAGCGGCATTGTTAACTACATCGTTGACTCACTTACTGGTCCAAATGATAAACCATATCAAGCATATAGTGCTTCATTAATGAACATCGGCTGTAATCTAACCAGTAAGTTAGGTGGATTTACTAACAAAAGCAAATTTAAACTGTTATTAGATAGTAAAAGTCCGGCTGCTAGATCAAATGTATTCGTGCCCGAAGAAAACTTCGATATATTTTTAAACACTAATTCACCTATCGCGCAAATAAACTATAGCGGTGTTATTATACAAAAATTCAGTGACGGTTATGAAATTAGAGGATATTCATACTTAGATCCTTATTTTGATTTTTACAGACCAACAGGCACAGGAAGAAATATCAACATCGGCGGAATATCGGAAAAATTTATGGTATACGCCAGCGGACAAATATACAGGGTAGGTATGATAATTGAAAACGATAATAGATATTATCGCTGCATAGTAAATCACACCAGCTCTGAAAATTTCGACAGTTCAAAATTTGTGTCTATTCCTTCATTACCTGTAGTTGGTGGAAAAGAAATAAAAATTAAAACTAAATTTGCGTCTACATTGACTAGATTACCATACGGAACTAGATTATACGATTACCAAGAGCTAGTAGATTTCCTGATAGGCTATGAAAAATATTTAACTACACTAGGTTTCGAATTTGATGAGTATGACAATGAAACAAACCAAATATCAAATTGGACTACCAGCGCTAAAGAATTTGCATTTTGGCTAACGCAAAATTGGACTGTAGGCAGCGTAATTTGTCTATCACCTGCCGCAAAAAGATTAGTGTTACGCACTAATCTATCAATGGTTAATAGTATTACTGATCCTTTTTATCCCTATTTAATTCTTGGTAGTGATGGAACCCCATTGGCCAGTGAATTTTTAAATGTAAACAGAGAAGATAGTGCATATGTGATATCGCCTGCAAATTTAAATGATGGCATTTATGCGGCGACATTTTATCTTGTACAAAAAGAACACGTACTAATATTAGATAATACAACTTTTTTCAACGATGTCATTTACGATCCTCAACCAGGCTATAGACAAGAAAAAATTAAAGTTTTAGGCTATATCAGTGACGGATGGAACGGTACAGTTAATATACCAGGTTTATTATTCGACGAGGCAAAAATAGCTGAGTGGGAGTCTAATACCGATTATAATTTAGGCGATACGGTTCGTTACAAACAGTTTTTTTATTCCGCTAATAAATTTATTGCAGGGCAATCAGAGTTTAATGATAATTTTTGGACAAAGTTAGATAAGCCACCGGAAAAAGATCTACTACCTAATTGGGATTACAAGGCAGAACAATTTAATGATTTCTATGATTTGAATACAGATAATTTTGATGTGAATCAACAGAAAATTGCGCAACATTTAATTGGCTATCAAAAGAGAGAATATTTAGAAAGCATAATCAAAGATGATGTTAGTCAATATAAATTCTATCAAGGAATGATTTTAGAAAAAGGCACGCAAAATGTTTTAAGTAAATTATTTGATGTGCTCAGTGCGGCTGAACAAGAAAGTTTAAGTCTTGACGAAGAATGGGCAGTAAGAGTTGGTACTTATGGGGGAATATCAGCTTTTGATGAAATTGAGCTGACTTTAGATGAAAGTCTATTTAAAATAAATCCACAACCTTTGTTGTTAAGGTCTGGAACACAACAAAATTTTTCAGATTTCGTAATTCGACAAAATGCTGATGCCGTACATGTAAAACCAATTAATTTCCAATATGATATCTGGCCAAAAAATTATGATTATAAGCGGCTTTTAAGAAGTTCAGGTTACGTAAGATACGATGATGTCGCATTGAATGTGAATAATTTAGATGAATTAACCACACTTTCTACATTTACACAGTTGGTCGAAGGGGATTATGTGTGGTGTGCATTTGAAGCACTATCATGGAATATTTACAGATATAGTCCTGTACCATTAGAGATCGAATTGGTATTTGCAACAGCGACAGAAGTACAAATTCATTTTAAAACCCAACCTAATTTGTCTGTTGGACAAGTAATATTTCTTACTAATAGCGGCGATCTAAGCAGATATTACAAAATCACTAAATTAGAGGGGTCGAAAGTATTTGTGGCTAACACTGCGAACAAAGCAGAAGTGACATTAAACGGAGTACCGCAGGTATTTTATTTCGAATCACAGCGTATTAATGAATTCGACAATGCAAATGATTTTTTGCCGTCCAGTTTAAAGTCTGGAGAATTGGTCTGGAGCGACAATCAAGATAACAACAAATGGACAGTGTGGCAAAACAAAGCAGTGTTTAATTTTCGAGAGTTTGAACAGACGTTTCCAACGGTTAATAAGCAGTTCGGCGTCGCATTTTCCATAAATGCAAGAGGCGATAAGGCAGCAGTTGCACAACTGCTAGATGATTCTTTAACGCCTTCATCAATCCGCACGGTAAACATCTTTGAATTAGATGCCAATGCCGTATGGTTGCCAAAACAGCAACTTACTGCAAACGTGGGAATAGCTAGTAACACAGGTTCATTCGGCAATACATTGTGCATCAGTCCAGACAGTGAATGGTTGTTTATCGGAGAACCATTAGCTAGCAATGTGAGAACAAAATATAGAGGGCGTCTAATAGTTGGTGAAACGTACTATGAAGGTGACATAGTCACAGTAGGATATGTTCATTGGAAAGCAGTACATACTGTTGGTGCTGACAGCACAACTATTTCTGAATTCAGCGAAGACTGGGAACAGGTTAGATTACTAGAAGTAAATTTATTAGGCACTTCCAGCATTTTTTCTAATCAAGGACTCGTTTACGTGTATAGGAAAGATGGTGCCGGTAATTATTTCATGCAACACGTAATAGTCAGTCCTTATCCTTCAGATAATGAAAAATTTGGTTCTAAAATTAAAATCGTTGAACAAAACGGAGAATATCTAGCTCTAATAAGCAGTTCTGGATTTAACAATGATCAAGGAAGGATTTACTTTTTTAGGTACGGTGCGGTGTCAGATGCCAGTGGGTTTGAATGGCATATGGATTATAACAGAGCATTCCAAGGTAAACACAATGCAAATAAAACCTACATTGAGGGCGACATAGTATTTTATGATCAGAAATTATACAAAGCAAACGCTGACGTACCATTAGATCCATTCGAAAATAATACTAGTCTGTGGCAAGAAATTACAAATTTCGATGTGCAGTGTTTTGTTCCGAAAGATATAGTGGCTTTTGAAGATGAGATTGTCACTGATGATGATAGTTCTTTTATCCTGCAGTCTGAGACCGCTGAATCTGTGTTACAAGGTAGTAAGTTTGGCTATGACTTTGATATCAGTAAAGACGGATCTAAATTGGTAATATCTGCACCCTACGGTGATGATATTAACATTGATAGATACAAAGGTGTATTTAGAAATGACATGGCTTACATCAAAGGTGATGTTGTAAATTATCAAGGCATTTACTACGTCTTTGAAGGTCCATATAGCGACTCCGAGTATGAATTAGAGGACAGTGCGGGCAGATTAGATTCCACAGTTCCAATGTTCACCATTGAAGAATGGAATCCTGCAAGATGGTCGCCATTGAACGCACAGATAAACAGAGGAAAAGTTTTTGTCTACAGTTATCAAGAAACTAATTTCGTATTGCAAGATATAATCAGCGGCAGAAATTTTGATCTAAGTCAAGACCTAAGATTAGGAGAAAGCTTATCCTTAAGTGATAATGGCAGATTCCTTGCAATCAGTGGTGCAAGTTACACTGCGGCACTAGAAAATCAAGGTGCAGTGTTCGTCTGCCAGCAAGATAGCAATTCATTTAGCTTGCATCAAATTATTGTTAGAAATCAAGCAGAAGAATTTGAAAAGTTTGGGCATAGGGTAAGATTCCTTAACGACGATCAATCTATAGTCATTTTTTCTCGCAACGGAGATAGTTTTATCAAATCTAGTTTCGACAATTTAACCACTACCTTTGACAAAGCTACTTTGGAATTTAATGATATTTTCTTAGATAGCGGTAGAATAGATGTGTATGATCGTTATGTTAATAACTATATTTTCGCCGAAAATTTACAAACTTATGTTACTATTCTTAACGATAATTATGGTGACGACATACAAACTGTGCCAAACAAAGTTTACGTTTCTGCGCCAACTGCGGCATATCAGGGCACAAACCAGTCAGGAAGTATACTAATTTATTCCAAATCTGCAAATAAATTTAGTTGGACTAAAAAATCAGAACAAATTGATTATGTAGACACGAATAAAATTAAAAAAATATATTTGTACAATTCTAACTCTAATGAATTAATTAGCTACTTGGATTGTTTAGATCCTATCGCTGGAAAAATAGCTGGTGCAGCGGATCAAGAAATAAAATTTAAAACGTATTATGATCCTGCTGTGTATTCTATAGGAGATGCCACAGTAAATGTAGATGATGGAGCGAATTGGACAGATAAATTTGTAGGATATCTGTGGTGGGATTTGACAACAGCTAAATTTATAGAACCCAATGATTCTGCCATTACCTACAGAAACAGTGTATGGAATAGATTATATGAAAACGCAAGTGTTGACGTGTATGAATGGGTGAAATCAAAGTTTACTCCTTCGCAATGGAATAATCTTGCAGACACTGAAGAAGGGTTGGCACAGGGAATAAGCGGTAGAGCTAGATATGGAAACAGCATAGTCAGTGAAAAAAGACGTTACGATACACAGACAAAAACCTTCAAAAAACAATATTATTTTTGGGTAAAAAACAAATCAACAATACCTAGTGTCGAAGGAAGAACATTAAGCGCGGCCAGCGTTGCATCCTTGATAGCAGATCCTAAAGCACAAGGATATAAATTTGTTGCATTTACTTCTACAGATAGTGTTAGTTTCTTTAACTGTGAAGATCTATTAAATGACAGTGATGTAAAATTAAATGTGCAATATTGGATCACTGACAAAGATAGGATTAATACTCATAGTCAATGGAAAATAATTAGACAAGATGCAGACTGTCTGATACCCAAGCTGATTCAAGATAAATTTATTGACAGTCTAGTAGGAAAAGATAAAAACGATAGGCTTGTACCTGACATTAATCTGCCTGTTAAGAAAAAATATGGAATAGAATTTAGGCCCAGGCAGTCTATGTTTGTTTATAGGTATGAAGCATTGAAACAAGTGCTAGAATATGCTAACAGTGTGTTGAAAGCCATATTGATAGTAGATGATTTTGATATATCAAAATTAAATGAGAAAGAAGATATTCCGTCAGCATCTTCGGGTAAATTTGACAAACAAATTGATTCTGTTGGAGAGTTGCGATTTATATCTACCAGTGCACTCCGCACTGCTTCACTGTCTCCGGTTATTGTTAATGGAGCTATAATTGGAGCAATGGTAAATGATCCTGGAATAGGATATACCAATGCTCCGTTCATTAATGTGAAAGGTTCAGGCCTAGGAGCTTCACTAAAGGCCATTATAGACAATCAGGGCAGGATTACGGGAGTAGAAGTAATTCATAGTGGCAAAGGTTATACTAGTTCCACAGCTCTTTCTGTAAGATCGTACAGTGTGTTAGTAACCAATGATTCTGACGCATTAAACCGTTGGAGTATATACGCATATGACACTATCAAAAAGCTATGGTCTAGAATAAAGTCTCAGAGCTATGACGTAAGTACTTTTTGGTCTTACATAGATTGGTATAGCAGTGGCTATAATCAATTTACAAAAATAGATTTTTCTGTAGATTTTACATATCAGATACCTTTGATAACATCGTCTATAGGAGATATAGTTGAGGTTAAGCAAGTTGGCAGCGGCGGCTGGTTACTTTTAGAAAAATATAGCAATGTCAACAGTCAAGACTATACGCAAAGTTATAAAGTTGTAGGCAGGAAAAACGGAACTATAAAGTTTTCAGACAACTTATGGAAACTACAAAATAGTCTACTGACATTTGATGGTGGATTGTTTGACAATGATACTTATGATAATGCAGCAACACTAGAACTAAGGATAATTTTAGAAACTTTACGCGACAATATATTTGTTGATAATCTTAAAAACTATTGGATAGACACTGTGTTTGTAGGATTTAGATATGCGTTGAGTGAACAGTCATATTTAGATTGGCTTATGAAAACTAGTTTCATCAAGGCCACGCACAATGCTGGAGATTTAAGGCAAAAAGTAAATTATAATAATGATAATTTATCTTCATTTGAAAATTATATCAATGAAGTAAAACCTTATAGAACTAAAATAAGAGAATACGTCAGTGCCTACACAAAAATAGATGATGCTCCTACGGTTGTAACAGATTTTGATTTACCGCAAAAAATAACGGAGAACGGACAAATAGTGCCATTGCAAGCAATATTTTATGACAACCAAATTCAAACGTCAGATTCGGATGTAACAGAATATCCTTGGAAAAACTGGTTCGATAATGTAGGGTTTAAAATTAAGTCAATTGAAATTTGTAGTGGCGGCAGTGGATATGTAACACCGCCAGTGGTAAGAATTTCAGGCAATGGTACTGGTGCTATTGCTAAAGCATATATTGCTAACGGACAAGTTAACAGAATCCAATTACTTAATCCAGGAACAGGTTTTTTATCCGCTCCGACTATTGTTCTAGATGGCGGATTGTACGAAAATGGCACTGCTGCGAAAGCAATAGCAATACTAGAATCTGAATCTGTAAGGTCTATGCACATAGCAGTCAAATTTGACCGGACGACTAATAATTATTTTATTACTGAACTGGAAGAAACACAAACATTTACAGGTTCCGGTAGCCTCAAGCAATTTTCTTTGAAATGGCCCGCCGATGTTAAGGTTGGAAGGAGTTCAGTCACCGTAGACGGTCAAGAAGTTCTACGTGAAACTTATAGTTTAGTGACTAAACGTGATGTATCAAAAGGATACACATACTATTACAGTGTCCTTACATTAGAAGAAGCCCCTGGCGTCGGACAAACAGTTGCAATCACATATAATAAAGATATTTCAATGCTGAATGCTTTAGATAGAGTGCAGCACTTTTATAATCCTACCACAGGACAATTAGGTAAAAACATTAATCAATTGTTTAATGGAATTGATTATGGAGGTGTAAGTGTCACTGGTCTTGGATTCGGCAGCGGTGCAGGTTGGGATGCCTTACCTTGGTTTAGTGATCAATGGGATGGTTTTGACGCTGCGTTTGACGATTATATTAAAGTTGTAGGCAACGATAGTTCCGCACACTATGTGCATACTCTTCCTTACACGCCAGTGGCAGGCACAGTTATCAATGTGTATGTAAATGGCAGAAGAATTGATGATCCATATTATGATGTATACGACGGATCTACCGTTCAACCTAATGGTAGGACTATTGCTCCCGACAATGCAGTTATGCAAACCATAGTTGCAGATGGAAGTACTAACACTTTCTATCTTCCAAATCCTTCAGATCCTATCTATCTTGATATCAATGATGGAGATAAGATAATATTCCGTAGAAGTACCAGCGACGGTAGTTTCTTGCCAAATGACAATGAATATGACACGATATTACAGGGAGGAAATTTAGCCTATTCCTCTGCTACAGGTGTGGCACCTGAAGATATTATAGTTGATGGTGATGACTTTGTATCTACCAACACCAGTCATGGGCCAGAAGAATTAGTTCCTGGACAGATTTTAGACACTGTGGCGATAAAGGTATTTGCACTGCCGAGAGATGGTAGTGCTAAAATAGCATGGAAAAACTACAAGGCCACGGGCAGTCAAAATCAATTTGCAATAGGCCAGTATCCGAATTCTAGATCGGCTATTATTGTTCTAGTAGCGGGCATAATCAAGGAGTTAGATACAGACTATTCAATTGATTGGCAAAATAATCTTGTAACGCTGGCCATTACACCACCAGCTAATGAAGAAGTTTCTGTGGCGAGTTGGTCATTCAATGGCGAAGGAATACTGGATTTGAACTATTTTGTCGGCGATGGCAGCACCATTGAGTTTATAACTAATGCAAAATGGACAGATAATTGTACCAGCGTGGTATTAGTAAATGGTCAAGTATTTAATTATGACTTATTCCAAACTGACATAACATATGAGAGTGCATTCAGAGTAGGAGTAAGATTTGCCCTGCCACCTCCCGCAGGAAGTATTGTAAATTATCTAGTACAAAAGCAATTTCTTGCCGATGATTCTACTGAATTCACTAAAACTAGTGTTGTTAAAAAAGAAATAATAGTAGCAGATGGTTCAAGCTTAACATATTATCTGTCAAATCAAATCGGATATAATGAATTTTTTGAGAGTAACGTAATTGTAAGAGTGGGGCAGCGCGTATTACGTGCTCCAAGTGCAGAATATTTTGTTCTTTCCGGAAACAATTTAGAATATGAACTGCCGCAACACAAATATGCGCCGTATAGTTTTACCCCTGCGAATTTAAAAGTCTATCTCAATGGCGTAAGATTAAGCGTCGGCAGTGATTTCATATTCGATTTTTCATTGGTCAAAATTGAATTAAGTGCATCGAGTTACTTAGAAGGCGGGAAATTAGTTGCAGTAGTCGATGTCAATGCAGAATATGCCATCAACGGACTTGAATTTGAATTACTGAATACAGATTCTACTTTATACCCTGATGGTACAGAGATTGAAATTACCAGTTTCTTTAATCACGATATCCTAGATATTCAACGTAAGGAAGAAGTCATAACTCCTGCAATATCATTAACTGCAGGCACTGTGGATTATTTCACTTTTAGGCGTAAACAACGCGGACTGTTCATGCTTGATAGAGTCACGTTGTCTGATGATTATGTATGGGTTATCAAGAATGGAACTCTGTTGAGTCATAGCATAGATTGGAGATTGCTTGATGATAGACAGACTTTAGAAGTTAAAAATGTAAATGACACTGACACAATCAGTATCATAGGTTTTAGTCCTAACACCACTGCAGAACAATATGGGTTCATGCAATTTAAAGACATGCTGAATAGAACAATATATAAAAGATTGAATAAAAATAAACAAACTTTTATATTAAATGATGTTGGACAATTCGATGTCAGCATTACAGTTGATAATGCTAGCATCTTAGACGAACCAAATCCGGAGGGTAATCTTCCAGGCGTAATTTATGTCAACGGCGAGCGTATAGAATATTTTGGTAAATCAGATAATACTATCAATCGTTTACGTAGAGGAACGCTGGGCACAGGAGTTCCTACAATACATGCTTCGGGCACTAAAGTATTAAATATTGGTATCAGTGAAACTATACCTTATAAGGATGAGTACATTACCGAAACCTTTGTAGCGGTTGATAGCAGTAATGTATTTTATTTAAACTATGATCCATTAGTGACTGTGGGTACGGTGGATGATGGTAGTACCACATACACCGAATGGTTTAGGAATACGATACCCGATAATTTTGGACAATGCGACGAAATAGAAGTATTTGTTGCAGGTAGGAGATTAAAGAAAAAACCGTATCTTTTACATAATAATGTCCTGCATCCAGAAAGCCCCGAAGGTGATGCTCAGTACGAAGCTGAATTTAGCGTGACTAGCCATGCAAATGCAGTTAGATTGACAAGTCCGCCACCGGACGATACTAAAATAGTTGTAGTGAAAAAGATAGGTAAAGTGTGGAATGATCCTAATACTAGCTTAGTTGATAGTGATAACAATATCACTAATTTTATAAAGGCAGTGCCCGGTATTTGGCCACTATAAATATACTAATATGAGAGTACAACATGTTTAACAGAGATTTTTACGGCTACAGCATAGAAGGACATATCAAAATTTGGTATCCTGAATCCGGTGAAATAGCCATTAATAAACGGAATGCAATTCATTATGAAAATATGAGCATTGCTATGGCCGAAAGTCTATCTAATTCAGGACAAGGATTTATCTACACTATGGCATTCGGTAATGGGGGTACATCCGTGGATCCTACGGGGATAATTACATACCTTACTCCAAACAGCGTGGGCACTAATGCTGCGCTGTATAATCAAACCTACAGTAAAGTTGTGGATGATCGCGCTGTGGTTAATGTGGATCCAACGAGAAATAAAATAGAAACAAGACATGTCACAGGTACAAATTATACTGATGTCTTTGTCACTTGTTTGTTAGATTACGGTGAACCTAATGGCCAGGATGCCTTAGATACTGCCAACGATACCAACGGAACATTTGTTTTTGATGAATTAGGTTTGAAATCTTACAGTAGTTCAGGACAGAGCAAGTTACTGACTCATGTAATTTTCCACCCGGTGCAAAAAAGTTTGAATAGATTAATTCAAATTGATTACACAGTTCGAATCCAGAGTCTTACTGGCTTTAATGAGGTAGTATAATGAGTTATTCAATACAATATACCGAAGCTGGAAATGTGTCAAAACCTGACATTGCTGTGGAGGACGGCACACTTAATCAACAATTATCAGTTTCTTTTATAGGTAAAAATTATGTAGGTTATGCGCAGATTATTGCGGAAAATTTCTTACATCTTTTAGAAAATTTTGCCAAAAATTCTGCTCCAAATAATCCGGTTGAAGGACAATTGTGGTATGATAATTCTGCTGGTGTAAATCAACTTAAAGTCTATGATGGTACTACATGGGCTCCCGCCGGCAGTATTAAGAAATCAAATTCAGCGCCTGCTGTAGCAAATAGCAATCTAGGGGATCTTTGGGCAGACACAGACAATCAACAATTATATTTGTTTACTGGAAGTAATTGGGTCCTAGTAGGTCCACAGTTCAGCAGTGGTTTGAGAACAGGCGCAGAAGTTGAAACAGTAGTAGACACTACGAATATAAGTCATAATGTTCTAAATCTTTTTGTCAGCGACGAAAAAGTTGCAATTATAAGCAAAGATGCATTTATTCCGAAGTCTACTATAGCAGGATTTACACAGATAAAGCAGGGTACAAATCTTTCTTCAAAGAACTTTAACAGTAATAGTGAAACAAATAAATTTTGGGGGGTAAGTGAAAAAGCAGATGCGCTAGTAATTGGTGGAAATGCAGTACCTGCCACTAATTTTTTAAGAAGTGATACAGCAAGCACGACTAATTTCCAATTTAATGTAAGGAATGCTAGCGGATTAGCCATAGGTTCCAGTGGCGAATTAAGCATTACAATTGACAACAATATTCCAACTTTTAATAATAAAACAAATGGTAGTGCGTTTGATTTCAAAACCGTGAGCGGTGGTACCACTTCAACAGTGTTAAGAATTGATTCTACAAGAGCAGTGGGTATTAATAATACAGCACCGTCTGAAGCATTGGATGTGTCTGGTAACATTAAAACTGATGGCAATCTCATTATCACTGCAACCACAGACAGTGCCAGTTTAGTAACAGGAAGTATTCGAACAGCCGGCGGTGCAGCTATTACAAAAAATTTAAATGTAGGCGGCACTTTAAATGTAAGAAACACCAGCACTACTTTTAATATTATCCCAGATGCCGACGGAACCTATGATCTTGGCACAGATCCTTCTGTAGTAGGTGGAAAAGCATGGCGAAGGATCTATGGTGACCAAATTCTTGCACAAGAATTTGTAGGAAATTTAACTGGAAGTGTGACCGGCAACGTTACTGGTTCTGCTAGTAAATTATCTAGCCCTACGGTATTTTCTTTAACTGGTGAAGTTAGTAGTAATGCAGTTAGTTTTGACGGGCAAAGTGGATCTGGCACAGCAGTTTTCAACACAACCATAAGCCTAGATTTTATTACTACGAAGACCGCGGTATTAGATAGTCAAGACAATGACGAATTTTTAATTAACAGACCCGGTATTGGGCTTAGAAAAACCACAAAAAATTCTGTATTCTCAAATGTGGCTTTGATGCCCATCGGCACAATTTTAGCCTACGGCGGATCTACACCACCTGCAGGATACTTGCTATGTGATGGTAGTGAAGTACGGGTCGGCGATTACCCAGAATTATTCGCAGTCGTTGGTTACAGTTTTAAACCCACTTCTTTGCTTATTGGTAGTGCTACATTTGCGTTACCAGACTTACGGGGACGTTTTGCTCTAGGAAGAGATAATATGGACAATGGCACTACAGTGCCAGATATAGGAGATCCAACCACATTAATAGATGCCGGCGGTGGCAACGCAGACAGAGTTACTGATGTTGCAGCAGATACACTGGGTTCAGGTTCAGGAGCCAGCGAAAGATCGCTTACACTGTCAAATATTCCAGACCACGAACATGATTTGCGAGCTAATGCAGGCACCCAGTTTTTCGCATTTAGAAATTCTGCAACAGTTATACCTGACACAAATTTTATTTCAGGCCAAGGGCCAACCGCAGCAGGCACAGGCCAATATCTACCTACCAGCGGAGGAATTGATACATCTGGAAGTTTAGGTGTAGCATTTAGCATTATCAATCCTTACTTAACTGTAAATTACATAATCTACACTGGTGCATAAAAATGACGTATAACATAAACAAAACAGATGGTTCATTGCTAGCACAGGTAGCAGATGCTGCCATAGATCAAACTTCAACTGATATCACTCTTATAGGTAAGAATGTCAGTGGTTATGGAGAATACATTAATGAAAACTTTGTAAAAATTTTAGAAAATTTTGCCAGCTCTACACAACCAAATAATCCTATACCTGGACAAATTTGGTACGATGTTGCCAACAGTAGGTTAAAAGTTTATAATGGTACAAGTTTTGCGGTCGGAAGCGGCCCTATAGTATCTGGCACCCAACCAACATCATTTGTGCAAGGCGATTTCTGGATAGATAGTACTAACAATCAATTATATTTTTATGACGGCACTGATTTAACATTAGCCGGACCAATATACAAAAGTACGCAAGGTAAAAGTGGATTTGAAGTTGTTACCATAGTCGACAATGTCTTGATAGAACATGTTGCAGTAAAATTATTTGTTGGTGCTAGCCTATTAGGTATTTTCAGTAAAGACACCACATACACTCCGCTTAATCCTATTACTGGATACAGCGGTGCCATACGCAGAGGCTTTAACCCAGGAACGCTAACAGGACAAAAATTTTACATAACAGCCAGTTCCGCTGACAGTCTAGTGGCGCCTAGTGGCAGTTTAAAAACTGTTAGCAGTTTTATGCTTACTGAAGAAAATACCAGTACGGTGGGCACAGTGACAATTCAGAACAGCACGCCGTTAATTATTGGTGCTAATCAAAACAATGAAATTAGAACCAGTCTAACATTATTAGAAATTATCAGTAACAATACAGGTCAGGATTTTAAGATAAAAACTAAAACAGGCGTTGGCCTAGAAGATGCTTTTACGATTAGAGCTACAGATCGGCGCGTGGGAATTTTTAAATCTAATCCTGTTGCAACTTTAGATGTTTCGGGCAGTGTTTTCATCAGCGGAGATTTAACGGTAAAAGGCGCAACTACTACCATTGAAACTACAAATCTTACTATCGAAGATAGAGTCATAACACTGGCTAAATCTAGTGATAGTACAGCAAGCGAGGATTATGCAGATGGCGGCGGATTCATAGTTACCGGGTCTCCTACTGACCATTCGATGTTGTGGGAAAAGAACAATGGTGTGCATGGAGGCCAGTTTAATATCTCTGATAATGTGAATTTGGCAGCAGGAAAAGAAATACGAATCAATGGTCTGTTGGTCCTTAGCAGTAACAGTTTAGGAGCAAGTATTACCAGTGCTCCTGGTATTACTAGTTTTGGTCCCCAGACACAAATTACTGTCGATGACATACAAATAGATGATAATAATATTAGAACACTATCTAGTAACAATGATCTAGTGCTCAGCCCTAGCGGAACAGGTAATATTGATGTTGATAGCAGCAAAATTATTAATCTTTCTACACCAACATCCGGCACCGATGCTACTAATAAAAACTATGTAGATGCACAGATAAGAGGCAGGACTATTGCCTTAACCGTAGATTGTTCTGATTTTACCGTTGGAAATATTGATACAAAAGTTGGCCTAGTATTAGATTATCTGTTCCTAGCAGCCAACTATGATACTGGCACATATTGTAGAGTCTTGTGCCAGAGCACACAAGCACAGTTTACAGCTATTGATGTGGCCAGTCAGATTACAAGGACTTTTGCGGCAGTATTAAGTTCAGACGGATCTACAATAGAAAATGTATTAGGAGATTTTGCAATAAATCCTGTGCCAACAGGAAGCGCAGTAATTACAGTTACAAGACAGTTTAAATTATATCAATTTAACGGATCAAACTGGACATTTAACAGTAACCTGGCATTACCGGCAGGTTTGTAATATATGTTTATGTATAAATACAAAATAAAGGGGTAAGTAATGCCTTACAGTGTAGATAGATATCGCGGATCAGCATCATACGTCGTGGAAGACGGCACGATCGACAGCAGTTTAGATCTAAAATTAATTGGTAAAAATTATGCTGGCTATGGTGAAATTCAAAATGAAAATTTACTTCATCTTTTAGAAAATTTTTCGGGCGCGGATGCTCCTCCCAGACCCATTAGCGGACAACTGTGGTTTGACAGCGGAGCTAGCAAATTAAAGTTTTATGACGGAACAAAATATAGAACTACTGGCGGCGCAGAGGTTAGCACCAGCGCACCTTCTGGCCTTACACAGGGTGATTTTTGGTGGGACAGCGGCAATAAACAACTATATTCTTGGGACGG
>Ga0194115_10001196_pt1 | contig 34054 bp, 46 predicted proteins | sample TA2MahsurfametaG_3_FD_148656 | JGI IMG/M metagenome (GOLD analysis project Ga0194115, IMG submission 148656) | Freshwater microbial communities from Lake Tanganyika, Tanzania - TA2015002 Mahale S4 surface | ecosystem: Environmental > Aquatic > Freshwater > Lake | place: Tanzania: Lake... | reverse complement strand
ACGTGAAGTCCTTGAGCAGCCGGAACGTCATCTCCACGCCTTCCCGGTCGTCCCTGGACTTCTCCACGGTCACGATCCGACTCATGGGCATCAGACCGCGCTCAACGACCTCTTGCTGGGTCGCCTTCCGCATGTTCCAGGTCTCGTCCACAGCAGCCCTGATGGCACTGGTACCCCGAAACGTCCCATTCTTGGTGTTGTGATGTATCACAATAATGCTGCACGCATCAAAGTCAATCCCATTACGCCTGGCAAGTTTTTTCAACGGCAATGCAAACTCCCGCCTATTTTCCTCGTAAGGGTTCGAGTCGTTACACCCATCAAGACTGTCAATAACAATCAAGTCGTACTTGTACTTTTTCTGGATTCGACAAAATTTCCGGTACCACATCATGTCCCATTCGCCGATCACATCCACATTGGCCATCACCCCCAACTGCATGAACTGGCGCCGAACAATCCTTTCGTTCTGATCGCCGTTAAGCCACAACACCTTCGACTGTGGTACAGCGACCATCCCACCAAAACAATCGAAAGGCTTGCCTTGGGATAGATGCTTCGCAATCGTTTGGCACATCGCGGTTTTACCCGTGCCACCATCGGCATGGATCAGCAACGTCCAAGGCTTCGGCAACAAACCCGGAATCAAATACTCAAACGGCGTGGCTTCCAAATCTTTTACCGCCACTGGCGCAAGGTTTTTACTCCGCTCATACGCCATATCAGCGTCGAGCATCTTGTCAATCGCTTGCGCCCCCTGGGTACGACCAGCTTTCAAAGCCAGCACATGCTTGGCCTGATCTAATAGCGCCGGATTATCAATCTCGTCTTCAAGTTTGTACGCTTGCTCCAGAACTTCTTTCCCGTCCAAATAGGAAGTTTCCCAGCGCTGAATCCTTTCCTGCTCAACAATATGTAGCGTCTGGCGCGACAAATCCCCAAAACGTTCACGCTTCGGGTCATACTCATCAGCCAAAAAGATCAACGACCCCAACCCTTTGTTGTTGGGACGTCCAACTCGCTGCAAGATGTGCGGCCATTTCGACTCACAAGGATTTCCGTGGGTCCATTCATCCTCAAACGCTGGATCTTCCGAACTCCAAGCTGCCCACAGCATCAAACCCTTTTCATTGGGCAATGCCTCGGCAATCATTGCCCCGATTGACCACCAGTAGTCCTCAGTACCCCTACCGAGGTGCGGCAACACCGAAAGACAGTCCTTAATCAGCCAAAAAATCTCATCCTCAGTCCGATTACCGAAGTCCAACCCCTTGCGATTTTTGATAATCCCCCGCCTTGGAGCATCAGCCTCCTTAGCCGCCCGCATTTCCGCCAGCAACCATTCCGGCGCATCCGGGATGCTCTCCATATCCCCCTGTAGCGCGTAGAAGCCCTCAGGAGCCTTCCCATCGCTACTACCGGGGTATTGCCCCGCAATCAGCCCTTGCATCCCCCACAGGACCTCATAGCCCTGTCCTGTGACCTTCCCGCTGATGCCCTTGACCTTGGAGCGCTGCTCCTCCGGCACCCGGAAGATGAATTTCGCGGCGTTTTTCTTAGTAGAGACAATTTTCGGCGCCCCAACCAGCGAGTCTCCCCACTTTTTCCGGAGCGTCGCCAGGTTTGCGTCCACATCGAGAATCACGAGACCGCCGCTGCGAATCCCGGTAAACAGACCGACCGCCTTGAAATCCTCCGACCGCTGCTCAATCAGCAGAGCAACGTCAGCCGGCGACAAAACCTTGTGGTGCGCCCCTTCATAAGGCGCCTTTCCGGTTGAAACGTCCCCGTGCTTCCCGAACACCCGCCCCTTGGCGTAGATCGGCGCATACGCAAAGCCCACCGGCAACTGCCGCACAAAGGCCAGCAGCTCCTGAGTCTCATGAGACACGTGCTAAACTCCTACAGTGAAGGTTTTTACGCGCCCCGAGGTCTCCTGCCTTGGGGCGTTTTTGTAGCCTAGCCCGCCGACCGATCCTGTGCTACTGTGCAAGACGTTGCCGGAAACGGCGACCATCCAATGCACGAAAAAGCACCATGGGATTCCTTTCCAAGCAAGCCTCAGCAGCCGTTACCAGCTCCGGTTCAGGCGGCGGCTACCTCCAACTTTCCAAACTTGCCGACGGCGGCTCTGTTCGTTTCGCCCTGCTCTCCGACGAACCCCTTGAGGGTTACGAGGTCTGGGGCACCAGCGCCGGCGCCTCCAAGCCTTTCCGTTTCGAGCAAGAACCCACCCCTGAAGACGTTACCGTGGAACTCGGCGACTTCGAGCCCCGCGAAGGCCGTGGCGGCCCTGGCACCGTCGACGTGAAGTTTTTCATCGCGGTCCCGGTCTACAACTACGAATCCGGCAAGGTCCAAGTCCTGCAGATCACTCAGAAGTCCATTCTCAAGGAGATTGACCAAATCTCCCAGATGGAGGACTACGAAAACCTGCTGGAGTGGGACTTCACCATCGGCAAAAAGGGCACCGGCTTACTCACTGAGTACACCGTCCGCCCAGTCCCCCGCAAAAAGGGCAGCCAAGAGCACATCGATGCCGCGTGGCTCGAAGCCAAATCCGAAGGCTTCGACATTTCACGCCTGATGAACGGCGGTAACCCCTTCAAGGCGGTGTGAGATGCAGTTTGACTTACTCGGAAAGAACTGCGGAGACTGCATCTTTTGGCGTTGCTTTGATGAATCAAATCAGCGAGGCGAATGTCGTAGACATGCTCCGCATCCTGTGGATACACCGTCTTGTCGCTCTGATAGACCATTCAGATTTGTCTCTCAATGGCCTGTGACTTTTGCCACCCATTGGTGCGGCGCGTGGGATTACAAAACACCTAGATAAACATTAACCATCCCCGGCACCAGCTCCCCCACGCGCTGGATAAGACCGGGGCTTCTTAATGCCATGCCGAGCTTGACACTAAGTAGTAGAATCTGTAAGGGAACGAGTATCTCGATGCCTTCCAATACGCAAGACACCTTAGCTGGCCTAAGGAAATGGCGACTGGAACGCGACGACACAGGCCCCCACCGGGTCTACCGCGACGGCAAAGGCAACGTCTATACCTCTGTTACACATATTCTCAAAGAGACAAGCGACCAAACCGGACTGGTACGTTGGCAGGAAAGGCTTGGCGCCGTAGAGGCCACCGCCCAACGCAACGTTGCCGCCACACGCGGCAACATGGCCCATTCACAGGCCGAGTATCTCCTCAAGACTGCCCAGCAGCTGGCACGCTCCACCGCCAACAAGCGCAACGCCATTCACTGGGACGATTGCGGATTGGCTCGCATCCCCCCGAAGATCACGCAGTGGGCTCTAACCAAGGTCCGCCCCAATGTTCCCCGTGTTGGCTGGAGCGCCTCAGGTTACGCACGCGGTCTAAGCGACTGGATCGCCGAGAACGTCACGGAAATCTTCGCCTCGGAATTTTCCATTCACCACCCCGCCGGCTTTGCTGGAACGTGTGACGGCCTGGTATGCCTCAAGGGCCATTCAGGCATCATCGTGGCCGACTGGAAGACCACGGTCAACCGCAAAGAACTGGATCCCGGCCATTCATACATCCACCAGCTTGGAGCGTACAGCCTGGGACTCCAGCACCTCACCAGCATCCGACCAGCCGGCGGCATCGTTGTGCTGGCACGCCGTTGCGGACCACCCCAAACCCATTCATTAACGCAGGATGAGCTGGTGTACGCAGAAGACGCATACCTGGAGCGTGTTCAGCGGTACTTCGCTCGGGCTGAAGCCCTCGCATAGAACCCATTCATGCAGCCTCGTCGAACGCCATTCATACTGCGCTGGAACGCCATTCATGGCTCGCGAGTTTCTGACACTTTTGTAGTTCGTTTGTACTAGCCTCCATGGTTGTGACTGGGACGCTGCTAGTAGTGGGGGCTGCGGCCTTGGGGCTGTGGGTCCTGTACGGGCTAGCGGGCGATGCTGAGCCGGATGGGACGCATCGAGACGGTCTCAGTGTGAGACGCATGAGACGCAACCGCAGACAGTAGAAAGGCCCCAAGCGGTGAGCTTGGAGCCTAGAGCGGTTCAGCTTCGCACCCAACGCCACCTTTCGCGTGGGGCGTATCGCTCCCATGCGGCCAGCTTTGCCCATGCTTCGGATTCGGTGGCCAGTGGTTCGGTGTCAAAGTTGCGCCAGGGTTGGCCAGGCGTTTTGAATTGGAGCCTATAGGTTTCGCGGTTCATTGTTAAGAGGTGGTTGCGTTGGAACGTTTGCGGGCTTTGCCAGCATCGCGGCGGCGTTGGCGTTTGGATGGTGCGCGCATTTCGAGCGATTCTGGGGAAACTGTGGAATCTGTGGAAATCGCGCAGCGGTCGAGAATCCGCTGGAACTCGTCGGCAGTTCGCAGTTGATGCTGCCGATTGATCAGTGCCGGGAGCGTTTCAAGGTTCCAGCGGCTGGCGCCGATCTTTGACGCTTCGGAACGATTCTCGGCCAGCCAGGCCAGCACCGAATCGGCGACCGGGTGATTCTGAGCGAGCCAGTACTTGTCCGCCCATTCGATCCGAAGCCGGCGCAGATCGTCGCGGGCCTGCTGGCGCTTGTCTCGGACTTCGCGCTGTGTTTGCCATTCGGCCATGGGTCAGGCCTCCCAACCTTTTGTGACGTGCTGGATCAGTTCGCGGGTGTGGTGGTATCGCCAACCTTCGGAAGTGTTGCCGGTTCGGTGCATCTGAGACTCTGCCGCCCATAGCGCGCGCTCGATCCTGAGCCAATGCTCAGGCGCAAGCGTTACTTGCACAGCGTGGTTCGGTGTGGCCATAGGTTCGATCCTGCCCGTGGGTCGGGCTGGTAGGTTGAACCCTTGCACAGTAGCAGCACGCGCAAGCCTTGGCGCGGGAACTGTTAAGGATTGTCAACGACTGGGCTTTGGCTGGGTTGCGTGGTCTGTATAGTGTGAGGGTATTTAAGCCACCATCCATGGCAAACCGTACTTTTCCACCGCGCAAGCTGATCTATCAGCGCAAGTCTGCCAAGGTCGCGCAATTAACCGTGCTGACCTGGCACGAGTCAGTCAGCCAATGGGGCTCTCAAAACTTCTGCACTGGCACGGCTGCCAAGGTATCTGCCGCGCTGCTTCATTGGGTCCGGCACCTAGAGCGCACTGGCCAGCAGTTCACACTGCTGCAGCAAGACTACCGGCGGCAGACCTTGCCAGCGTGGCAGCAGATTGTGGCCGATGCCAACCGCAAACCCTGGCACACTTGACGACTGGCCGGTTCCGGCCTTACCCTTGCACAGAAGCCCAACCCTTAGGACTCAACCCATGGCAACCATTACCCGCCAGCAGTATCTGGCCCATAGTGCCGAACTACATGAGGCGTTCTTCTTACAGTTCGCCGACCCTTCCTACCGGTCGGCTCTGGCCGGGATGTTCGGCCCGGAAGAACTACTGCACAGCACCGATGAACACTTCAACGACATCCCTCTGGCCCGGTGGGATGATGCTGCGCGTAAGTTGTACCCTCGGGTTAACCATGACAAAGTGATGGCCGCTGGCGCTTTTTACTCTCAAGGTATGGGGGTCTGCATCGCCAAGGCTATGGCCCGGTCGCTTATTTCCTGCTATCGGTGACCCCAGCACCGGCAGACCTTACGGCCCGGCCATTGTGTCGGGCTCTTTGCTGCGCTCGCTTCGCTCGCTCGCAACCTGACAGCCTAAGATTGAACCAAAGCAGGAGAGCTTAGCAGTGATCGAGCAGCCGGAAGCTATCAACGACGCACCGGAAGATCAGCCGGAAAATGTAAAGCAGCAGCGTCCCTATGGCAGGCGCAATCCTGACGCGGTGATCGAAGAGCGTCAGCGCCGGCTTTATCGGCGTCAACTTGACGGTCTGACGACTCGGCAGTTGGTGCTCGATCACGCGGCACGCGAAAGCATCAGCGAAAAGACCGCTTGGATGGACTGGCGAGTTGTTACAAAGTGGAACGCGGAGGATTGGGAGAAGGATCGAGAGGCTTTGCTGTCACGACTCCAGGGGATGCGCTTTCGTGCCATCAACGCGGCGCTGCGAAAGGGTCAGCTGCAGACCGCTGCTCAGTTGATGGACAGTGTTGGCCGCGTGTTGAATGAGTCCGGCATTGAGCAGCAGGCAGCAGCAGCGCCACAGCTGCAGATCACGGTCGAGGACCGCAGGCAGCCATAAGCAACGTTAATGTGTAACAAACCTTGCCCTGGCTGCCAGATGTGCAAGAATACAGAGCAAGGGGGAACGGCTGGCCCAATGCCGCCCCGCCACTGACCCATGCAATCCCTGTTCCTGTTCCTACTGTTCCCGCTGTTAGTGCTGATTGGCGTCACCCTATGGGCGACTGAATCCCGCCAACAGCGCATCAGGCGCTGGCACGCTGCCGGTCTGAGTCAGCGGGCGATCGCCGCCCGGCTTCGAATCACCCGCCACAGAGTCCGCGTCGCCCTGGCTGCCTCATGATCCGCACCACCACCGCGCTAGCGCTGCTCGCGCTCGCAACCTGTACCGCCAACCTTCCCCTCGCCGTTGCCTGCCTGGCCGGTGGCCTAGCCATTGGCGCCACCATCCGGGAATGATAATCGTTCTCATGCCAGCCTCTCCCTAGCCAGCCGGGGGGAGGTTCGCGTTTCTGTGGCCGGGTACCGCCGCTAAGGGAACCTACTGATACATTCGCAATTCTTTCTACTGTTACACAGCCCCTAGGGGGGAGTGTTGCAAATTCTGTAATACCCTAGAAGGTACCCGTCTACTACAAATGCCCCAAGAGGCTGGTGCGCTATCGCTGAGATATGCCCAAGGCGAAGTATTTCGCAGCCGCAAACGCTTCAGAGTGCTGGTTGCCGGCCGCCGCTTCGGAAAAAGCTACCTGTCGTGTATCGAATTGCTGCGTGGGGCAATCGAGCGGCCGGGCGAAACATTCTTCTACGCAGCCCCTACATACCGGATGGCGAAAGACATTGCCTGGAAGGTAATGAAAAAGCTGGTCCCAAAAGCCTGGATCAAGAGCAAGAACGAGACCGACCTAAAGATCGAACTGGTCAACGGCAGCACGATCGAACTTAAGGGCACCGAAAACGCGATGGCCCTACGCGGCCGAAGCCTCGCTGGCGTGGTGCTCGACGAAGCCGCCTTCATGGACCCCGAGGTCTGGTTCGAGGTAATCCGCCCCGCCCTCGCCGACAAACAAGGCTGGGCCTTGTTCATCTCCACCCCAGACGGCACCGCCAGCTGGTTCTACGACCTCTGGTGTTACTGCGAAGAAGGTGATTCCGACTGGAACCGCTGGCAATTCACCACGATCGAGGGCGACAACGTCCCGCCCGAGGAGATTGAAGCCGCCCGCGCCCAACTCGACGCCCGCACCTTCCGCCAAGAGTTCGAGGCCAGCTTCGAGAATCTAAGCGGCCTTGTCGCCGTCTCCTTTGGCGACGCCAACATCAGCCCCGAATCAACCGATATTTCAATCCTTCCACTCCTTTTGGGGGTGGACTTCAACGTCGACCCAATGTCAGGCATCTGCGCGGTCAAAAAGGACGACACCCTCTACGTTTTCGACGAAATCATGCTGACGGGTGGCGCCACCACCTGGGACTTCGCCGAAGAAGTAACCCGCCGCTTCGGCGTGGATCGCCGCATCATCGCCTGCCCGGACCCCACCGGCGGCGCCCGCAAAACCAGCGGCGTGGGACTAACAGACCACAACATCCTCCGCCGCAGCGGCTTCACAGTCTCCAGCCCCAAATCCCCCTGGAAAATCCGCGACAAAATCACCTGCGTCAACACCGCCCTCCTCGATGCCACTGGAACGCGCCGCACCATCATCCACCCGCGCTGCAAGGAACTCATAAAATCCCTCCGCACCCTGACCTACACCCCCAACACTGGCCTCCCCAACAAAAACCTCGGCGTCGACCACGCCTTCGACGCCTTCGGCTACCTCTGCCTCCAACAGTTCAACCTAGTCAACTACGCCAAACTGGGCACCACGAACTACCGCCTGTACTGAGTCCCCGTAGACTGGGTCTATCCGCTATTCGCAAATGGCGAAAAAACCTACCAAAGCCCAGAAAAAGGTCGAAAAGGTGATGCGCGAATACGGCACTGGCACGCTGAAGTCCAGCTCGGGCAAAAAAGTAGTCAACCGCAAGCAAGCAATCGCCATTGCGTTGTCTGAAGCCGGCAAATCCCGCCCCAAAACCACCAAAAAGGTCAAGAAATAGCCATGGCAACCAAAAAACCCGGCCTCTACGAAAACATTCGCCGCAAACGCGAACGCATCGAGGCCGGCAGCGGCGAAAAGATGCGTAAGCCTGGCACGAAGGGCGCCCCAACCGCTGCTGCCTTCAAAGCCGCCGCTAAAACGGCCAAAAAACCCAAAAAACCCAAGAAATAACCCACCATGGCCACTGGAACTGGCACCGTCTACGACGGCGAACTAACGATCTATCCGGCCCAAAGCCGCACCACCGTTGGCTTTCTGGATTTTACTGACGTCACCGCCGGTCATACCTGTTTTCAGGTCAAAGTTACCAACTTCGTTTCCGGGCATATCGATGTCGATTTTTACGGCAGCCTCAACAGCGACTTCGGCAAAATCACCGCCAGCACCAAACACGCTGGAGCCCAACGCATTAGTGCCGACGGTACATATCTTTATTTCATCCAAGACAAACCAGTCCGCAGCTACCGCCTTGAGGTCGTGACGATCACCCAAGCCGGCCCTACGATCTCCGTAACCCTTGGAGCGCTTTCAGACAGCTGATGTCTATCCACACCCTCCAAGGCTACCCAACCTACATCGAAGTAGACGCCGAAACGGGTCGCACCGAAGTCACCTTCAACTTCAAAACCCCCAGCGACCCCGCCCTTTTCGCCGGCTTCATGGGCAACATCTTCACTGGAACTGAAGTTCTCGTCGACGTAAGCGACGAAGTCGACGAGGAGGAAGACGATGATTGAGTATCGCGGCGAAAAATTCACCGGCTACAACAAACCTAAACGCACTCCAAATCACCCAGAAAAATCACATGCCGTTCTCGCAAAAGAGGGCGACACAGTGAAACTTATTCGATTCGGTCAGCAGGGTGTATCTGGCTCGCCAGCACGAAAAGGAGAATCAGAAGCAGAGCGAGCACGACGCGCATCCTTCAAAGCCCGCCACTCATCTAACATAAAGAAAGGCAAGATGTCTGCCGCCTACTGGGCCGACAAGGTGAAATGGTAACTCAATGACCTACGCAGTCCCAGGCCAAATCCGCACCCATCTCGTCAGCTCGACCTTCGAGGGTCCGACTGACTCACCGTTCTCGCGGACCCGCGCCGTGCTGGACATGATGCGCGGCTGGGAAATCATGAAAGCCGTCACCCTCGGCACCGAATACCTGCGCGAAAACAGCGAAACCTTCCTCCCCCTAGAACCCCGCGAGGACTACACGGCCTACCTGGCCCGCGTCAACCGCGCCGTCTTCTCTCCCTTCACCCAACGTCTGGTGCGTGCCGCCGCCGGTCTGGTCCTCCGCAAACCGATCGTCCTCGAAGGCGACCCCTACTGGAGCGAAATTTTCGCCAAGGACGTCGACGGCTGTGGCTCCGACCTTGATGAGTACGCCCGCCGCCTCCTGATCTGCGCGCTGACCTACGGCCACTGCCACACGCTGGTCGATTTCCCCGCCCCAACCGGAGCCCGCAGCCTCGCCGAGGAACGCGCCCTTAACCGCCGCCCCTACTGGATCGAGGTCGAACCCCAAAACGTCTACGGTTGGCGTTTGGACCGCGAGGTCAACTACGGCAAGCTGATCCAGATTCGCATTGCCGAAAAAGCCATCGTCCCCGACGGCCGCTTCGGCGAAAAGGTGTACGACCAAGTCCGCGTCATCGAGCCCGGCCGCTACGAGATCTACCGCCAGCAGGAAAGCCGCAAGGACATGTACGGACAAATGCCGTACCCCAACTCCTTCAACATCACCGGCCCCACCGGCGGCGACTACGAACTGATCGAATCTGGCTCGTACAGCCTCGGCGAAATCCCCCTAGTCACCCTGTATTCCAACAAAGTCGACACCCTGGTAAGCAAACCGCCTCTGCTGGACATTGCCTACCTAAACCTGGCCCACTTCCAGCGCCAAGCCGACCTCATTCATAGCCTCCATGTCGCCAGCCAACCCATGCTCGTCCTCGAAGGCTGGGACGACCAGACCAAGGACCTTGCTATCAGCGTTAATTATGCGTTGGCGATGCAGCCCGGCAACAAGGCTTATTACGTGGAGCCTGCATCAAGTGCTTTCGAGGCCCAATCCTCCGAAATCAAAGAACTCCAGATGCAGATGGCGACGCTCGGCATCAGCACTCTGAGCCAGCAAAAATTTGTCGCCGAATCTGCCGATGCCCGCCGCCTTGATCGCGTCGACACCAACTCCATGCTGTCCATGGTCTCCCTAGATCTCCAGCAAACCCTCCAAGGCGCCTTCAACCTCGCCGCCGCCTACCTCCAACTGGAACCCCCCAAGGTCTACGTCAGCCGCGACTTCGACATCGATCGCCTCATCGGCCAAGACATTACGGCTCTGACGGCCTTGTTCGCGCAACAAGTCATCGACCGCGAAGAGTTCCGCGACATCCTCCGCCAAGGCGAAATCCTCTCGTCTGGAATGTCAATGCTTAACGGCGAGGACGAGTTTTCCGAAGCCCCTGAATCCGCCGAAGAGGAAGCCACAGAGGAAGAACGCGAAGGACTTTCTACCGATCAGGTAGAGAGACTGATTCAAGCAATGATGGGTTGACGCAATGGCCACCAAACAGGATTACCTGACGCTGGCCCAAGTCACCGCACTCGTCAAACTTAGCAAAAAACTCAAAAACCTCACCACGTTGCTATCTGGCGACGGTCCCCCCGGCGACACAGGCAACAGCGGCGACTGGTACATCGACCGCCGCACCAAACAGCTATACGGCCCCAAATCCAGCAGTGGTTGGCCTGCCGAACCCGTTGCACTCGGCACCAAGGACATGCAGGGTCGTATCCGTACGACTCAACTCACAATCGGCGGCAACCTCGGCGATGGAACTGCCGGTCCTGCCGGTCCACAAGGACCTGCAGGCCTCGCCGGCCCAACAGGTCCCACTGGTCCTACCGGTCCCACTGGCGCGATTGGTCCCGCCGGTCCTGCAGGTCCAGCTGGATCAACAGGAGCAATCGGTCCTCAAGGTGAAACTGGCCCCGCCGGCCCCACCGGAGCGACCGGTTCCCAAGGCCCACAAGGTCCACAAGGCGACCAGGGTCCCATCGGCCTAACCGGTCCTGCCGGCCCCCAAGGCGAAACCGGTCCAGCTGGTGCTATCGGTCCTCAAGGCGATACCGGTCCTCAAGGTTTAACCGGCGCCACCGGTCCCACAGGTCCAGCCGGCCCCACTGGTGCAACCGGCGCCCAAGGTCCTCAAGGCGATCCCGGTCCCCAAGGTGATCAAGGTCCAACTGGCGCCACAGGTCCAACCGGCGCTACTGGTCCTAAAGGCGACAAAGGAGATAAAGGCGATACAGGCGATCAAGGCCCTCAAGGTATTCAAGGCCCTACAGGAGATACCGGCCCCCAAGGCCCCGCCGGCAGTAACGCCACCGTAACGGCCGGCACTGGAATCTCCGTATCTAGTGGTGTTGTCTCCCTCAACAGCACCTTTTACACCACCAACCAATACATCCAAGCTCCAACTGGCACCACCGCCCAACGCCCTGGCATTCCAGCCACCGGCATGATCCGTTTCAACACAACCGCCGGCTGCTTCGAGGGTTACACAGGAAGCGCATGGGTAAATCTCTCTCCCGCAGGTGTCGACGACGTTGGCGCAACGATTACCTAATCTTCTTTTGTTCTAGACTAGAAGCGCACTTTCTACAGTCCGCTGGTGAAAAGCCTGGATTACGTGCAGCAACCAGACGGCAGTTTCCACTGGGAAATGGTCGAAATGGATGAAGCTGCGCGGGCTGCAAAAGCAGAACCCGCCCCCGAAAAACCCGCCCGCAAGGCTGGCAAAAAGGCCACCAGCGAGCCTGTGTTTGTCACCGAAACCCCTGAAATCCCCGAGTTCTAACGCATGGAAGAGCAAGTCATCCAGGAGACGCCTGTGGCGACTCCACCCCAGCCCGTGGCTGGAGCCGACACCGCTCAACCCACCCCTGATGTCACCGGCATCAAGGCTGAGTACGAGTCCCAGATCCAAGCCTTGAAAGCCCAATCCGCTGAAGCCGAGGAACGTTTCCAAGGCATCAAGGCCAAGCTAGACGAGGTCTACAAAAAGCAGGACGACCAACGCAAAAAAGTCCTCCAAGACCAAGGCCAGTGGAAAGATCTGTGGGAAGAGGCCAACAAAACGGCGCAAGAAAAAGATCAGCAAATCGCCGATCTGAACCGCCAACTTGAGGACCTTCGCAACTCAAACGAAGCCGCCACGATGCGAACAGCGGCCATGGCCGCCATCAGTCAGGCTGGCGCAATCAACGCCGAGCAAATGCTGATGTTGCTCCAAGGTAACCTCCGCAAAAACGAAACCGGCAGCGTCGTCGTCCTCAACGGCGGCGTGGAACAAGACCTTCAGGCATATCTAAACAACCTGAAAAATCCCGGCTCCGGCTTTGAACATCACTTCAAGCCAAGTTCTGCCGCTGGCATGGGCGCCAAGCCCAACCCAACTTCTACTGTCGCTCCAGGTATGAATAATCCTTGGAAGGAAGGTAGTATTAACTTAACGCAGCAGATGATGCTGTCCGCCCAAGACCCTGAACTCGCAGCAGTGCTGAAGAGGGAAGCCGGTCTTTAAGCCTCAGTGAGGCACCACCACCCAAGTCTGTGACTGGGACGCAAACCCCCTGACCTTTCGGAGGCCCAATGGCTGCTCCTTTCCAGAACTATTCCGGCGGTGTTCTTCTTGCGGACATCGTCAAGCGCAATAACCTCAGCACCTATGTGTCTGAGGCCATCAAAGAGCGTTCCCTCTTCCTGAAGAGCGGCGCCGTGGTGCGTACTCCTCTGCTGGATGCCCGCGAAGGCGGCACCCGCATCCAAGTGCCCGAGTTCAACCCCGTATCTCCCACCGAGGAGATCATGAACGGCACGGCCACCTGGGGCACCAGCAACGCCGGCTACCTGACCCCTCAGAAGATCGGCACCGCCACCCAGATCGCCACCATCTGCCATCGCGGTTTTGCGTATGCAGTGGACGACGTTGCAATGCTCGCGGCTGGTGAAGACCCCATGCTTCACATCCGCAACCAGCTTGCCGACGCCATCAACAAACTGAACAGCCAGCGTCTGTTCAGCCAACTGGCCGGTCTGTTCGGTACCGCGCTGTCCGCCAACGCACTGGATCTGGGCGTCGCCGCTGCCTCTGGTGGTGCCGAAGCCAACTTCCTGACCGGTGCTGCTGTGTCTCGCGCTCGCGCCCTTCTGGGTGAGCGTGGTAGCGAACTCGACATCTTGGTCGTCCACCCCTCGGTCGGCTTCTACCTGTATCAGGTGGGCCTGTTGACCTTCTCGACTTCCGCTCTGGCAGCAGCCGGCAGCGTTGTCTGGGGTGGCGGCGGTGTGGGCGTTGGTGCCCGTGAAATCGGCGAGTTCGCCGGTTGCCGCGTCATCATCGACCCCCTGGTGAACACCGTTGCCCCTGGCACCGCTGGCCACCAGCGCGAGTTCTTCTGCTACCTGACAAAGTCGGGCACCATCATGGAGGGTGTGCAGCAGGACCTCCGCATCGAAGCCGACCGCAACATCCTGTCCAAGCAGGACGTGCTCTCGGTCGACTACCACGGCGCCTACCACGTGATGGGCACCAAGTGGGGCGATGCCGGCGACAACCCGACCAACGGTGGCCTCTCTACCGCTGGTAACTGGACCGCCACCTACGACATCGACCTGATCCCCCTGGTTCAGCTCACCGTCAACAGCCCGCTGGATACCAGCACGATCTGACCTTCGGTCAAATCTTTAACGGCCTCACCTTCGGGTGGGGCTTTTTTATTGCCGCTACACTGATAAGACGGAGGCTGTGACGTATTGTGCCTGCATCAATTAACGCCACTTTGAGTTCTGCATCGGCCAACAGCTACGTCACGCTGGCCGAGGCCAACTCGTATTTCGAGACTATCCCCGACTCGTCGACCTGGACCACCAAGACCGACGACCAAAAGAACCGCGCCCTGATCTCCGCCACCCGCTGGATTGACAGCCTTAACTTCTACGGCGACCGCTGCGACAACGGCCAAGCCCTCAAGTGGCCCCGCAACAACTGGTTGATCGACCGCGTTGAACTGGTCTGTTCTGTCATCCCCAAGGAAATCAAGTTCGCGACCTACGAGCTGGCACGCGAACTCGCCAACGACACCGACGCCATCACCAACACCCAAAACGACCCTGACCAGCTCTACCGCGAGGTCGAACTCGGCGAACTCCGCGTCCAATACAAAGAAGGCCAATCCAATGGCCCCATCAACAACATCTTCGACGTCTACCCTTGGCTCCAGGCATACTTAGGCGCCTACACCATCGGCGGTGCCGGCGGCTTCCAACTTCGCGCCTTCCGAGGCTGACATGGGCCTAATCGACACCACCTTCGCCTCCATCCCGGCCTCCATCCTCGGAGACTGGGGCCAGAACATCACGTACATCAAAACCACTACACCTCGCACCTACAACCCCACGACTGGCGCCGTCACTGGCGCGGACACCAACGTAACCGTCAAAGCCGTCATCACTCGCCTCAACCCCCGCGAATCCGAAGGTCTGTATCAGTCAACCGACATCAAAGTCATTATCGGCGCCGCCGAACTTGGCTCGTACTATCCCACCGAGGCCGACCGCATCCAGTACACCCAAGACAGTGTCACCCGCGAGGCCAAAATCATCGCCATCACCAGCTATCGCGGCGATTCCCCCATAATGCACACCCTCATCGCGAGACCCCAGTAATGGCACGTAAACCTTTTGGTGACTTATTGCGTGATTACGACAAAACGGTCAGTTCGCTGACCGTAGGTGGCCCTACTCTTGCTGCCCAGAACGCTGTAGCCGATCTTCAAAAAATCGGCCCTCGCTGGACGGGGCGGTTTTCAAATTCTTGGGAAATCCGTGGTCCGCAAGGTCAATCGGCACGTGGCACAGGCGGTGAAGGCGATCCAGTCCCTATTGTTTTTTCTACCGCACCTTTTACAGGTAGACAAGCCCTTCGTACACTTAGTCGTACATTTTTCAGCACCGACAAAGTTGTTTTTACGATTTCTAATTTTTCCTCGTACGCAGATCAAGCTCGGGACCTTGTTCCTTTTACCCCGGAAAAACCAACTACACAAACTCCGTTGAAGCCAGCGCGTTATGGAACTCGCCCACTTGGAGGTCGTCGAGGTGAGTTAGAAAGCGGCACCCGTTCAAACCGAGCCACGGCTCCCTTGGACTGGTATTCAAATTATTTTGGTGGTGGTTTCTTTGAAAAAACTATCCGCGTAACTTTAGACGGTCTTAAGATCGGATTCAAATGAACTATCAGTCAATCCGCGCTGCACTGGAAAATCCGCTGCTGACCGCATTTAGCGCACTGGTACCGGCAGTTCCGGTCTTCTTCGACAACATCACGGCCGTCCCGCCCAACACCACGACCGAATACGTCCGCGTCAACATCACTTTCGGCCTCACCAATGAGCCCATGCTTACCACCAGCATGGACAACGCCCGTGGAGCCCTTGTCATCCGCATTTTTACCGAAAAAGGCAAAGGTCCTGCCCGCAACCAGACCCTAATTACCGCCGCTGTCAACACACTGGAAACAATCAACGCCACAGCAAAACCCAATTCCGGCGTTTTCATGCGAGTTGGCGAGATCAGTGGTCCGACATTTTCTTCTACTGAAGATGCCCCACATTTCGTCGGCCGAATTGAAACAAACTGGATCGCAACAGTGCTCAGCTAAATACTGTTGCTATTCTGGTAAAAGCCGGGCAGTGTCCCGCCCCACTGCATATCCATCTGGTACGCCCCTATGGCCACCACCGTTCTGTCCGGCACGTCCGGCGCTCTCTACTACAAGCCCGCTGGCACCACCGGAACTTTCGGTGAAGCCGGTGTCAACACTGCTACTGAAACCATCACGGTCCAGACCTATCTGAACCTCAAAGTAGGCGACCCTGTCAAATTCAGCGTTGTCGATAGCCAGACCGGCGGCTCCGGTTCCGGCACTCTTCCCGCGCCTCTGTCTAGCGCGACTACTTATTACGTGATTGCCTACACCGCCGCCACCGGCGCTCTGCAGGTTTCCACGACCTCCGGCGGCGCTGCCCTAAATCTCACTGACGACGGTACTGCCGTCGCCCCCAACGAGTTCCAGGTCGCTTACGCCGATTACGCCGTCGTCGGCCAAGTCCGCGACTGGAGCTTCGAGATCACCCGCGCCGAGATCGACGTCACCACGATCGGTCAAACCCCCGGCCAGTACGTCCCCTTCCGCACCTACATCAGCGGCTTCGGCGACGGCAGTGGCACTGCCACGGTCTACATGACCAACGAGGACGCCGCCCTCTCCAACCGGATGATCGAGGACGTGCTCCAGCGCCAACAAGATGGCGCTGCCTTCAAGCTCTACACCGACCGCGTCTTCAGCGGCGGCACCCTGAGCGAGACTTTGAGCCGCTCGATCTCGTTTGATGCGGTGCTGACCTCGGCCAGCCTGAACATCAACCCCGACGACGCCCAATCGGTGACCGTCAACTTCCGTCCCGCTGGCACCCCCACCTTCGACTTCGCCCAGTCCTGATAACCTAGGACCAAGTAAGGGATACCAACCCCGGCCGCAAACCGGGGTTTTTTACTGTCTACTGCGTTACACTACAATCACACCCAACCGTTTGGTATGCCAGCTTCGATCCCCGTTCGCGCCATCGACCGGCTCCGCAAGGCCGCCAACCTGGAACCCACCAAAAAGGAAGTCGAACTTAGCGATGGCAGCGTTTTCGAGATGTGGGTCAGCCCGTTGACCATGGCCGAGCGCGAACGCGCCCAACGCAACGCCAAATCCGACGATGCTGGAGCGTTCGCCCTCCAACTCCTCATCACCAAGGCTTGCGACGAAGGCGGCCAAAAGCTGTTTGCCGCCGGCGAAATCGACATCCTCAAGAACGAGGTCAAGGATGCCGATCTCCAAAAGCTGATGCTGGCGATCATCACTGACGACGCCGAGCCCATCGACCCAAAGAGCTAAGCGCCGAACTCCGCAAGGACAACTGGCTCATGCTCCAGTTCGGCGTGGCCAAAGAACTCGGCCTCAGCCTCCAACAAGTCCGCACCACCATGACCGCCGAGGAATTACTCGGCTGGAGCGCCTACTTCCAAATCCTCAACGAGGACCAACAAAAGGAGATGGAAAAAGCCCGACGCCGCCGCTAACCCCGGCGGCTTCTTTCTGCCGTAAACTGAAGTACCAGACTGTGGCACGCCGCCGTGGCTTACAGAGCAGAAATCGAAATCGGCGTAAAAGGCGTACGCAAGTTAGAACAACTTCGTTCCGAATTAAATAAATCTTCGAGCGCAGCTGAAAGTCTCAATAAAGTTGTTGGCGAAAGGGGCGGACTTGTTCAAAACATCCAGAACTATGTAAATAACTTAAACAAAGCCGCAAATACCCTAAACCTTGTCACTGCCGGGACTAAAGCTGAAACAAAAGCAATCCAAGAGTACATAACAGCAGAAGAAAAAGCAAACGCAATTCTGCAGCGTAAAATAAACTTGCTCGATCAAGAACGTAGTAAACGCGAAGAAATACGACGTGTTCGTAAACTTACATCTGCAGGTATTTTTGAAACAACTCGTTTTACGGAACCTATCGGGCCTGCGGCTGCAAGTCAGGTAACTTTGAGTACCCCATTACGGGGACGTCTAAATCAAATTCTTGGACTGGAACAAGCCAGCGTTAAAGCATCTAACACCGCGTTTCAAGCAGCATTAAAACACGAACAAACATTAAATAACCTAGAAATTCAAAACGATCAAAATGTTTTCGAGGATAAACTTAAGCAGTTAGAACTACTTGCCAAAAAAGAACTTGCATTAACTAAACAGACAGACGCTGCCATTTTGGCTGATTTTGATAAGCGGCTTGCTGCACGCAGTGCGGGTAAAACAGGTGGCGGTGGCGGCGGAAGCGGCGGACGACTAGGTGGTATTGCCAGCAACGCCATTATTGGCGGAGCTTTTCCCCTACTGTTCGGTCAAGGTGGCGGCGCTGCAACCGGCGGCGCTATCGGTGGGGCAGTCGGCGGTTCGTTCGGCGGTGCCGGCGGCTTTGCTGGATCTTTGCTTGGTACGCTGCTCGGTCAAATTGCAGGCCAAGCCAATCAAGTCAAAGAATTAGCCGCTGACATCGGCTTTAGCGCCCAACAAACCCAACTACTTGCCACCGCCTTCAAACAAGCTGGCACGGATTTTGATAAATTTCAGGCTTCTGTTCAAAATATCCGGGGGTTGGGTTTATCTTTAGAGGAACAAGCCGATGCTGTACGACTCGTAAGTCAATTAACAGAAACATATAGTGGCAAAATTGATAAAGTTACTAACGCATTTACAAGTGCTTTTGAAAGCGGAAAAGTAACACAAGCCACGCTTAATCAACTTACAAGCGAAGGTATTCCAATACAAGAAGCCTTAGCGCAAAAATATGGAGTTAGTCGTACGGCCATTTTAGAAATGGCTAAAGACGGAAAAATATCTGTTCAAACTTTGTCGGATGTACTGGTAGATATGGGAAATAAAGGTTTAGAAGCAGGACAAAAACCAAAATCTGCTTTTGACCAATTTACAGTAGCACTAGGTAATACAGCTACAGCTGTTGGTGGGGTTGCTGCAGCTCTACTCAATGTACTTTCTCCTGCAATAAATACAATTATATTAGAAGCAACTCAAGCCTTAAATATACTAACAGAAACAATAAACACTGAATTATTGCGCACTCAAATTCAAGCAAAAAGCGGTAAAATTCTTAGTCCTGAAAAATTACAGACTATTGAAAAAGAAGCCATGAGCATGGCGGCACGTCGTTTTCCGAGTAAAGCTCAAGGTCGTCAATTAGCTGCGGGTCCTAATATAATTTCTCCTCAAGCTCAAGCAGATTTTCAAATTATCCGAGAACAGTTAATACGAAATGAATTACAACGATTTGGGTACGAAAGCGGCATACTTAAAGCACCAAAACCTGTCGTTCAGGGACAGATAGGTCGCATACAAGCACCTTCTCAACTTCCTCCGTCAGGCGGAGGAGGCGGAGGAAAAGGTAAAAAAGCCGGAGCTGAGCGTGAAAGCCGCGTTCCTGAGCTGGCACGCGAACTTGCCCTGGCACAACAAGTAACAGTTGCCGAAAATCTTATTGCAGATGCACGCCTAAAGGGCGACAAAGAACTGGAGATTCGTCTTCAGGGTATTCAACGCGAAACCGAACTACTGAGTGCTGCTGCCGCAATTGAAATCGACAAAAAATTACCTGCAGCCGAAAAAGCCCTACAGACCAAGATTATCGAAGAAAAACTGCTGAGAAGCCAAGCTGATACAATCCAACAACTTGCTGCATACGAACAGGATCGTAAACAGAAAGCAGACGAAGCGTTACTTAGCGTCCAGCAAGAGAACGCTCTGCTGCAAGCAAAAATAAACGGCACCGAAAAAGAATACCAGCTCCAGCGTCAACTCCAAGAATTGTTGGCCACTGGCGTGGGGCCGGCACAAGCTGCCCAAGTTGTCGACCAGAATCGTCTGCTCACCGCTGAATACGAGAAACAAAAACTTGTAATGGATAAACAAAAAGAGATTGCAGATGGAATAGCAGGAACTCTTGGGGACACCATGGTCAGTGCCTTCGACCTACTCATCCAAGGAAGCGAAAACTGGAGCAATTCTTTGCGCCAGTTATCCGCAAATGTTCTTACTGCTATCGCACGACAGTTAATCCAGATCTATGTCATTGAGCAAGCCCTTAGTTTTGTCAAAAAGTTAGTTAACCCTGTACCTGCAATCCCAGCTCCCGTTCCGTACGCAGGTACAGATGCAGGCGTACTACAGATGATGGCTTTTGCCGATGGTGGAAATCCTCCTGTAGGTCGCCCCTCAATCGTCGGAGAACGCGGACCAGAACTATTTGTCCCTCGTTCCAGTGGCACGATCGTTCCTAACCATCAGTTAGGGGGTAGCAGCACTAGCGTGATCGTCAACGTTGATGCGTCTGGAACAAAAGCTGCCGGCGATGATCAATCTGCCAAACAACTAGGCGTACTGATCTCGGCCGCCGTCCAGAATGAGATCGTCAAACAAAAACGTCCCGGAGGCTTGCTCGCCTAATGGCCACTTTCCCTGCCTACAAACCAACCTACTCGGCCACCAAGACCAGCAAACCCATGGTGCGCCGCGTCCAGTTTGGCGACGGCTATGAACAACGCTTGATATTCGGCCTCAACCAAAATCCAAAGGAGTGGAGCCTTACGTTTAATGTCACCGACACAGAGGCCGACGAAATCGAAGCATTTCTAGATGCCCGTGCTGCCGACTCAGACTCTTTCGACTGGACGCCCCCTGGAACAAACACCAGCTATAAATGGGTCTGCGAAAGCTGGACCCGCGAACTATTCGAGTTCCAGCGCAGCAAGATCGAAGTAACGTTCCGCCAAGTGTTTGAATTCTGATGGCCTATACAGCCTGGACCGCCACCACCGCAAAATCCGTTGGTGCCATTGTCCGCGCCACCGTCCAGCAACCCAGCGGCCTTGTCTTTCGAGTCACTGGCGCCGGGACAACCGGATCAACCGAGCCAGTCTGGCCAACTGATATTGGCAGTGTCGTCGTAGACGGAAGTGTTACCTGGCAAGCCATAAGCAGCGTTTATCAAGATGTTTCATCATTTGCACCAAACGCAATCATCGAATTATTTGAGCTGGAACTAGACCAAAACTTGCACGGCAGCAATGACACGTATTACTTCCATGCTGGCGTCAATGCCAACGTCACCGGCAACATCATCTGGAACAACAACGTCTACATTCGGCTACCCATCCAGGCCGAAGGTTTCGACTACTCCAGCAGTGGAACACTGCCACGACCAACGCTGACGGTATCAAACCTTGGTGGCGAAATCAGTGCTTTGTTGCTGCTGGCCAATGCGATCACCCCAGGCAATGACCTCGGTGCCGCTGAAGTCCGCCGTATCCGCACATTGAAAAAATACCTAGATGGCGAACCTGCCGCCGACCCGTATGCCAAATTTCCCGATGAAATCTGGTACGTCGATCGCAAAGCTGCGGAAACCCGCGATATTGTGCAGTGGGAACTAGCCAGCAAATTTGACCTGCCCGGCATGATGCTGCCTAAACGCCAGATCATTGCGAATATCTGCCAGTGGCAGTACCGTTCGGCTGAGTGCAGCTACACCGGCTCAAATTTCTTCAATGCCAACGACCAAGTGGTTGGAACCCTAGCTCAGGACAAATGCGGCAAACGCCTTGGCAGCTGCCGACTGCGGTTTGGTCTTAACTCACCGCTGCCGTTTGGTTCATTCCCTGGCGCTGGACTTGCCCAATGAAACTTAGCCCCGACTTGAAGACCGAAATTCTGGCTCATGCCAAGACAAAAGACCCCTACGAGATGTGTGGTCTGATCCATGTCGTCAAAGGCCGCCGCCGGTTCTTCCCTTGTCAAAATCTCGCCGTAACGCCAAGCGAACATTTCATACTTGACCCCGAAGATTACGCAATCGCCGAAGATCAAGGCGAAATCGTAGCCGTGGTGCATAGCCATCCGACCAGCCGGCCAGAACCGTCAGCCGCAGACCAGATTGCCTGCAATAACACAGGTTTGCCATGGATCATCGTTAACCCCAAGACCGAGGAATGGGGTTACTGCGAACCCAAGGATTTCGAGTTGCCTTATGTAGGCCGTGAATTTGTCTTCGGTGTAGTGGATTGTTATGCCCTGGCACGCGACTGGTATCGCCGCGAATGGGACCTTACTTTGGATGACTTTGAACGCCGCGATAATTTCTGGCTACGAAACGAAAATCTATACGTCGAAAATTTCACCTCCCAAGGCTTCCGCAAAGTACCATTCGAGGACCTGCAATACGGCGACGGCATCTTGATGCAGCTTGGCGCCGAACTGCCCAACCACGGCGCCATCTACCTTGGCGAGCAACAGATCCTACATCACGTCCAAGGACGCCTGTCCAGCCGGGACGTGTACGGCGGCTACTATGTAAAGAGTACGGCCATGGTCCTACGGCATGAAAGTCGTTAAGGTCTACGGCGCACTCCGTAAAAAACTGGGTCAGTGCCGCTTTGAATTTGACGTTGCCAGCCCGGCTGAAGCATTGAAGGCGCTGTGCGTTAATTTTCCCGGCCTCGAAGGCTGGCTGATGGATAAAGAAGCGGACGGCATGAACTTCCGCGTCACTCTCGGCCGCGAAAAAATCACCAATCAAGTTGGCGGCGAACTCTTGGTCTTCCCCTGGAGCGAACGCGACGTTTTTAGCATCACGCCTGTAGTCACCGGAGCCGGCGGTGATGTTGGCAATATTCTTATAGGAATAGGATTTATTGCCTTGGCAGTTGTAGTAGGTCCGGCCGCGGGTGCTTTGTTGCCTGGACTTGCTTTGGCTGGTGGCGGAACAGGTCTCGTAGCCACATGGGTTGCCACAGGTATTGCAGCTTTCGGTTTTTCAATGATTCTTGGCGGTATTGCACAGATCATTTCACCACAACCAAGCATGGGTGCTTTGATTGCCGATACAGGTGCAGCCGCTGGCGGTTTGGGGGCCATGGGCGGATCTTCCAGTGCCGCAGCAAGTAGTCGCAAAGAATCAGTCCGCTTGGAGTCTTTTAGTTTCTCGGGTATCGTCAATACGTCCAAGCAGGGATTGCCGGTTCCGATTTGCTACGGTCGGTGCTTTACTGGTTCGGCTGTCATCAGCGTGGGGCTTGACGTGGTATGACACGCACAATCCAAGGTGCTGGCGGTGGCGGTGGCGGCGGCTTCGGTAAAGGCGGTGGTGGCGGTGGTGGTGGCCAGCAAAATGTTACAGTTGTCCAGCCGGTTACAGTCGTACAGGCTCCGCCGCCACCTGTACGCACACCAGTCGAAGAAAACGATTCACTGGAATCGGTCCAATATGCCAGCGTCCTGGATCTAATCAGCGAAGGTGAAATCCAAGGACTAGACAACGGACTGCAAAGCGTTTTCCTGAATCAAACACCAGTCGTATCAGCAAGTGGCGGCAACAACTTTACTGGATACGCATACGATTTCCGCACCGGAACTCAGGCCCAGGCATATATTTCCGATCTGCCCAGTGCAGAGTCTGAAAATGCTGTTAACGTTGAAGTTTTGAACAGTACGTCAATTACTCGCACAATTACAGACTCGGATGTAAATATAGTTCGCGTAACAATGCAGATCCCGTCTCTGCAGCGCATCACAGACGAAGGCGATATTCTAGGTTTTGATGTTCGACTGCAGATTCAAATTCAATATAACGGTGGCGGTTACACCACTTACATTGACAATACAATCAGCGGCAAAACAACCAACGCATACCAACGCGATTACACGATTGCCCTAAACGGTTCATTCCCAGTCGATGTCCGCGTGGTGCGTGTATCAGCAGACGAAACCACCGGAAAACGTCAAAACAGAACAATCTGGGCAAGTTACACAGAAATCATTGAACAAAAACTGCGCTATCCCAACAGCGCACTGGCGTATCTCAAATTTGATGCCCGGCAGTTTAATAGCATCCCAGCCCGCAAATACCTTATTCGTGGCATCAAAGTACGCCTGCCGTCTAACGCAACTGTCGATACAACAACCTATCTCGGTCGCGTCACCTATAACGGTGTCTGGGATGGCACGTTTGGCGCCGCAACATGGTGCGCCGACCCAGCCTGGTGCCTATGGGATTTGCTCACTAACACAAGATACGGCGCAGGTATTCCAGAATCTTCACTGGACAAGTTTGATTTTTATGCCATCAGTCAATACTGTAACGTCTTAGTTAGCAACGGTTTCGGTGGACTGGAACCACGCTTCCAGTCACATGTTGTCATCAACAGTCGAGATGAACTTTATACCGTCATCCAAGAATTTGTAGCACTGTTTAGGGGCATTACTTACTACGGCGCTGGTTCTATTGTCATCTTGCAGGATCGCCCATCAGACGCGCAATATCTACTTGGAACTAGCAACGTCATCAACGGTAACTTTACTTATTCTGGTACGTCGCAAAAAGTTCGACACACTACCGCAACCGTGGCTTATCAAAACTACGACATGCTGGGCGAGGTGGAATTTGAGTATGTCGAAGATAGCGATTCTGTCGCTAAATATGGCGTCATCAACAAAGACATTCGTGCTTTTGGTTGTTACAGCCGTGGCCAAGCTCACCGCATCGGCAAATGGGCATTGCTATCAGAGCAAAACTTAACCGAGACAGTTTCATTCGGCGTAAGCATCGATAGCGGCATCATCCTGCGACCTGGCATGGTCATCAACATTGCCGATCCAGTCAAATCTGGCGCTCGCCGTTCCGGCCGCGTCGTATCTGGCACGACAACAACTGTCACCATCGATGATTCCGGGCTAACGCTTGATCTGACTAAAGTCCCAACTATGTCGGTACTGCTACCTAACGGCATCGCAGAAACCCGCGCCATTACCTCTCAAGCTGGCACAACATTTACAGTTGCCGTTCCATTTTCTATCGCGCCAGCATCAGAAGGCATCTGGTTAATCGAAACCAACGATATTCAGGCAAACCAGTTCCGTGTTTTGAGTGTTGGCGAAGGCGAAAATGCCGTATTTAACGTTACGGCACTTACCTACAACGCGAGCATCTACGACGCAATCGAAACCGACATCAAGCTGGAATTTAGGGACATCAGCAACCTAAACATTGTCCCCGATCCACCTAGCAACCTTACAGCCACCGAACACCTTTATATCGATGGCCAGACGGTAAAAACCGCCGTTGAACTGAGCTGGATCAGCCCAGTCCGCAAAACAAGCAGTTTCTTTATCCAATACCGCCTAAACAGTGACAACTGGCGCGTTGCACAATCCACTGCATCCAGCATTCAGCTGCTCGACCTCAAAGATGGGCGGCTTGAAGTGCTGGTTTACAGCCTTAGCGCTATTGGCAAGCGCAGCGAACCGGCGATTGCTACGTTCACGCTGTTCGGCAAACTGACCCCACCCGGTCAGGTGCAAAACCTGACAATCGAACCAATCAGCGCCAACAGCGCCCGCTTGCGCTGGGATGCAACAGTTGACCTGGATGTAAAAGTTGGCGGCCGCGTTCACATTCGCCATACCAACCTTACAGATGGTACTGGCACCTGGAGCAACAGCGTTGACCTTATTCCAGCCATTGCCGGCTACAACACCGAAGCCATTGTTCCACTGGTTGAAGGCGAAATTCTCGTCAAGTTTGAAGACGATGGCGGCCGGCAATCGACAAACGAAACCAGCGTGATTGTCGATCTACCCGACACATTGGGACCGCTAATTATCCAAACGCGGCGGGAGGATCAAGACACACCGCCATTCCAAGGCAACAAGACCGATGTTTTCTACAGCGAAGAATTTGATGCACTGGCATTAGATGGCGATGCCTTGATTGACGCCATTGCAGATTTTGACTTGATTGCATCGTTTGATTATCTCGGCAGCACGCAACCATCCGGCACTTATGAGTTTACAAATACACTTGATCTTGGCGCTGCATTTTCACTGGATCTCAGTCGGTATTTTGTCACCCGAGGTTTTTATCCAAATGATCTAATTGATTACCGATCGGGCGAAGTCGATACCTGGACCGATTGGGACGGTGGCGTAATTGACGCCGTTAACGCTAAATTATATTTGCGCCGTACACCAGACGATCCTGCTGGTTCGCCTGTCTGGTCAAGTTGGCAAGAATTTGCCAACGGCACTTTTGCCGGTCGCGGTTTCCAGTTCAAAGCTGAGCTAACCAGCAACGATCCGGCACAAAACATCCTGATCGACGAACTGGGATATGCAGCCAGCTTCCAGCGTTGGGTAGATCAGTCGCTGGCCACAGTCACCTCAGGTGCAGGCAGTTACAACGTGACGTTCAACAAACCATTTTTTACTGGGACGGCGTTACTAGGCAGCCTCAACGCCTACCTGCCTAGCGTCGGTATTACTGCCCAGAACATGCAAAGCGGCGACTTTTTTGCCGTTAGCAACGTCAGCAGCACTGGCTTTACAGTTGTATTTCGCAACAGTGGCGGGACTGCCGTTAGCAGACAATTCAACTGGTCTGCGGTAGGTTACGGTAAAGGCGTCTAAACTAGGAGGAAAGTCGCCCGCTCATGGCCCAGCACGACTACATCATTTCTAACGGTACGGGTGCCGCCGTTAGGAGTGACCTTAATAACGCCTTATCGGCAATCGCCACAAACAACAGTGGCGCGGTGGAGCCAACCACCATGTATGCCTACCAGTTGTGGGCGGATACGACCACCGGCTTGCTGAAAATCCGCAACTCGGCCAACAACGCTTGGGTGACGCTTGGCACACTGGCCAGCACCAATCTCGGGCTTGCTTCTCTTGCTGGCGCCACCTTTACGGGCGACGTGATTCTCGGCACAACAAGTGCCCTGGAACTTCCCGACGGCACCACCGGCCAACGTCCCGGCAGCCCTGTCAACGGGATGATTCGGTACAACACTACACTTAACCAGTTTGAGGGCTATAAAAATGCTGTTTGGGGCGCCATCGGCGGCGGAGCAACCGGCGGTGGCGCGGATGACGTGTTCTACGAAAACGCCCAAACAATTACCACCAACTACACCCTTACCACCAACAAAAACGCCATGTGTACTGGACCTGTAACTATTAACGCTGGCATCACGGTCACCGTACCGTCGGGCGCCAGCTGGGTCGTTCTTTAAGGAGAACCACAATGCCTATCACGATTAACGGGACTGGCAGCATCAGTGGCCTTACGGCTACCGGGATTTCTGCTCAACCTAAGTTTCCGGGCAATGTGCTGCAGGTGGTGCAGACGGCGAAGACGGATAATTTCACAACCTCAAGCACAACTTTCACCGACATCACAGGCTTGTCAGCTTCAATTACCCCGTCAAGTTCTTCCAATAAAATCTTAATATTTGGAGATGTTAGCGTCGGCGGGGCAAATGGAGCATATCTAATACTGCAACTTGTAAAATCATCCACTGCTATTTACATCGGTACGGACAGCAAAACATTTATTGGTTCAAAGTTTTGGTTTCCCACCGGCGGCGCTACAAGTAGTTCTGATTCAATGGGCAATCTGAACCTAAGTTTTCTAGATTCTCCAACAACCACTAGCTCGGTAACATATAAGATTCAAATGAGAATGAGCAGCGCAATTACTGGTGGCATCAATAGACGCAATGCATCTGACGATACCAGTGCGGCATCGTCAATTACCCTGCTGGAGGTAGCAGCATGACATTCAATCACGAAGCTATCCGCAAGGCTTATCCCAACGTCGTCACGATTGACGATGGCACTGGAGCCTTCGACGCCAACGGCAATCAGGTCGAGCTGGATCAAGCCAGGGTTAACAAAGCTGCAGCCGAGATTGAAGCGGAAGCCAATGCCACTGCCTACCAAAGGCAACGTGCTCCTGAGTATCCGCCAGTTACCGAGCTAGCGGACGCCTTGTACTGGGCATCAGAGGGTGACACCAGCAAGCTGGACGCCTATTACGCAGCTTGTACTGCTGTCAAAGCCAAGTATCCCAAGCCCCTGGAGGTGACACCATGAGCCCCTTACGCCTCAATGGCTCGACATCGGGCTACAGCCAGATCGACGCACCAGCCGTCGCAGGCGATCAGACCTTCACGCTGCCTGGCACGGGTGGGACGATTGTTACCACAGATGGCACACAGACACTGACCAATAAGACCATTCAAGGCGGAACCATTACTAGCGGCACCTCCGTTGCCTCCACCAGCGGCACCAGCATTGACTTTACTGGGATTCCGAGTTGGGTGAAGAGGGTGACGGTGATGCTTGACGGGGTGAGTACCAACGGAAGCAGCCTTCTTTTATTAAGATTGGGAACATCAGGCGGTGTAGTTTCAAGCGGATATGTTGGCTCAGGCATTGCCTGTCAAGCAGGTAACTTTGTTTTTGGTACAACCAACACGAGTGGACTTCTTATTACTGGCACCAACGCTGCGTCTGTAATCAGCCATGGCCACGCGGTTTTAACATTACTCGGCTCAAATAACTGGATTTGCAGTCAAGTAACCGGTCGATCTGATGGCAATGCCGCCAATTTTGGTGGAACGTCAATAGCTCTTGGAGGGACCCTTGACCGAGTACGCATCACCACCGTCAACGGCACCGACACCTTTGACGCCGGGACCATCAACATTCTCTACGAGGGCTGATTATGGAACGCATTGAAGTCAACGTCATCACAGGCGAGCAGAAGGTCGTCCCACTGACCCCCGCCGAGATTGCAGAAATCCAAAACCGCCCAGTGTCGGTGCCAACTGTCGAGCAGCAGCGAGCAGCACGAGCCGCCGCCTACGTCAGTGAAGCCGACCCGCTGTTCTTCAAAGCGCAGCGCGGCGAGGCAACCATCGAAGAGTGGCAGTCTACTGTCGCTGACATTCGTGCTCGCTTTCCCTACCCCAATGAGGAGGTGAACTAAGTGTCTACGCTGAAGACCACAAACATCCAGCACGGATCGGCCAGTAGCGCCAACCTCGTGCTTGCCTCTGATGGCACGGTGACTGGGGCAGCAATGGCCGGCACCAGCGACATTACAGGCGTCAATACCACCGGCAGCGTCACCTCTGGCACCACCAGCCTGACAGTCGCATCAGCCACTGGCATTGTCGCTGGCATGTATGTGGTGGGTCAGGGCATCACGCCCGGCACCACAGTAAGCACAATCGTTAGCACTTCCGTCACATTAAGCGCCAACGCCAACGCAACACTGAGCAGCGCTCCTGTCACATTCTATGCGGCCAATAAGGTTGTCAGCCCGGCTGTAATTGGTGGGCAGACCTGCCGCGCCTGGGTCAACTTCAACGGCACCGGCGCCGTGGCAATCCGCGCCAGCTACAACGTCAGCAGCATTACGGACAACGGAACGGGCGACTATACGGTGAACTTCACGACGGCATTGGCGGATGTGAACTATACAACTGTTGGATGTGCTGGAGATGGGAACGATAATCTGATCAATGTAAGTCAAAACAGAGCAGCGCATGTCCCTACAACAACTGCGGTAAGGTTAACGACAATGTTCCAAAATACAGCATTTTATGATGTTTCTTATGTCGGTATTGCTGTCTTCCGCTGAGGTAACCCCATGACACGAATCATTTACCAAAACGAATCCGGCGGCGTCAGCGTCATCATCCCCACCGGTGAGCTGAGCATCGAAGAAGTCGCCGCTAAGGATGTGCCTGAAGGCGTGGCCTACGAGATCGTCGAAGACGACGCCATCCCCAGTGATCGCACCTTCCGTGGTGCGTGGGTCGCCAACGGTGCCGCCGTGGAAGTGGACCTCGACCATGCCAAAGAGATCGGTCACGACAAACGCCGCGCCCAACGTGCTGAGGAGTTCGCCCCGCTGGACCGTGTGATCTCGCTGCAACTTCCTGGCATGGATGCCACCGCTGCTGAAGCTGGTCGCCAACTGATCCGCGACAAGTACGCCCAGGTGCAGGCAGAAATTGAAGCTGCTGCCAGCCCTGACGAGATCAAGGCAGCTCTCGGGCTTGATTAGTTCCAGCCACTTCAATGACTGAGCTTCCCTTTATCTACGTCTGCAGCCACGCCGGCAAGATCGGCAACATCCGCTGGGTCAACACGGATACCCGCTGGCGCGGTTACTGGGGCCGCTGGGGCTACGTCGATCCCTGCCGAGACGAAGATGACGAACGAAGCGTGCCGCTGCCGTGACCGCCTTGTTAAAGGCTGACCGCACACTGGATTATCACCCATGGCCGTTAAATCCAAGCAAGGCGTCAAGGCGATCGAGCACCAGCCGGGTCCGCCCAAAAAGACCCGGCAAGGCCGCTCGCTCCACACTCACCTTGGAGCATCCAGCCGCAACGGCCGCCGCAAGCGGTATCGCGGGCAAGGCAACTAATGGACCCGCAAACTCTGGACAACTGGCGCAAAATAAAAACCGCGCTCGAAGCGGCCGGAAAAACCGACAACCATTACTATCGCAGGGCTTTGGCAATTCTCAAAGGGATGCCTGACCCATACGAGCGCCTTCAACAAATGGATCAGAGCAGCTAATCTAAGTACAGGTCACCTTGCCAACGATGCAATCCGAGCGCGAGCCAGACGGCTCCATCATTGGCAAGATCCTTATTGGTGTTTCTGCGCCCATAATCGTTGGTGCGACTGGCTTGTTTCTGCAACAACAAGCCAATTTTGCCCGTCTCGATGAAAGAATGAGCCAGATTGCTTCCGACGTAGTAGAAATCAAAAGCGATAACCGCCAGCAATGGGCTTCTCTCGACTCACGTGTGCGCCAGCTCGAAATCGGCTACCAAAAAGCTGGCTTTTGAGCGGAATCATGTCCTCCAACGTTGTCAGCATCGTCGATCTCGGCCAAGGCTTCACGATCGAACAACTTGAAGACGAGTTCGGCCACACCTACTACCGCATGTGCAAAGGTAGTATCTGCCGTTACGCCGAAGACGAATACATCGCCTACATGTACGCCGAAGGCGCCGGCTGGAACAAACCTACTGACTAATCCATAACCTTATCGCATCTTCCAGGTGGGGCTCCCAAAACTCCTGCATCCTGAACCAGTCAAGCCAATCAACATTCGAGCCCTTCCTCATATTGCAGCTATAACAGCAAGCTACAAGATTGGAACGCCTCGTTTTTCCACCCTTTGACTTGGGCCGCACATGATCTAATGTGCCAGATCTACCCAACGGTTCTCTGCAGTATGCACACTTATTTCCCCAAAAATTCAAAATGTGCTCCCTAAAACGGGCCTTAACCTCCCGTTTATTAAAAAATTCTGTTCCATCGGTGTGCGTATCCATGCAAACGCACCATTACATAAAATGTAGCGATTACTGCAGCACTGGCGCATGACATAGCTAGCCACGCACTCTAGACTTACACAAAGCACTCTTTTTTGCTTCCATGGACTTCGTCAACCATCCAGCCTTCTGGATCATCATTGCTGCTGTTTCCGAGCTGATTGCTATCAGCCCGCTCAAAAGCAATAGCATCCTTCAACTGGTATTGCAAATCCTGTATTCCTTGAAGGGAAAAAAGCGCTGAGCGCCAAGGTCTCACTTGAGATCACACGCGCCGAAGCCGACTGGCACGCTGCCCAACCGCCCAATACCCTTCCTCCCATTGTGGTGGAACATCCCATTGACGATGCATTGCAAACTGGTGACAGCCGCCTCCTAGGTGGTGCTATGTCAATCCACGCCCCCTGGAGCCGTGAACAACCCGATCCGCCTAATTGATCTGTTCCGGTACTACAAGGGACTACCGCATCAAATGGCGGCCGTGACTGAGCTGGAATTTGCCATCAACAAGGCCAATCCGCATATTCTCGGCCGCAACCAAAGCTGGTTCAAAACCTGGAGCGTCTCAGGCAAACAAACCGAACCAGACCACAGTCGCCGTGACGAGACCGCCACCAGCGTCAACCTCAAAGTCGGCTACGAGTACCAACTCGACAACGGTCCTACCGGCTACCGCGAGTGCTTCAGCTCCAGCTGCGCCATGGTTGCCCGCTACTGGGGCAAGATCAGCGGCGACCACGAATACAACCGCATCCGCCGCCAATTCGGCGACACCACCGACCCCAAAGCCCAAATCTTGGCCCTAAAAACCCTGGGACTCCGCGCCACCTTCGAGATGGAGGGCACCGTGGAAACCTTGGAATCCGAAATCCGCATGGGCTATCCCACTCCAGTCGGCTGGCTCCACAAAGGTCCTGTCGACAAACCCACAGGCGGTGGCCACTGGAGCGTCGTCACCGGCTTCACCCCAACCCATTTCATCCACAACGACCCAAACGGAGACGCCGATCTAGTAAACGGCGGCTATACAAGCCATAAAGGTGGCGCCGCAATTGCATATTCCCGCAAAAACTGGTTGAAGCGCTGGCTCGTGGACGGCCCGGATTCGGGCTGGTACCTGAAAATTCGCCCCGCCTAACCATGCGCCCCTTTGAACAATCCGTCGAGCACCAGCTCACCCAAAATGCCCAAGACCGTTGGCTCCGCCAGCGCTACGAACAAAAGGACTGGAACGGCCTCCTCGAAGCCGCCCTGCTCCTCAACACGCTCTACCACATGGAGCGCACCAAGGTGAATTGGGCCATCCACGAAGCCGCCGACAACCTCTCCGAACTCTGCGGCTACGACCGCGACTGAGCCAGCCCGGTATAGAGGCTATGCATTTCGTGCATAGGCTCGTTACGCCCATCCTCAAAGTACATCCAATCCAGCTTGTCCTGCCTAGCTTGCTGGCGCAAAACTTCAGCTACCGCTTCCTGGCGGATCTGCACAACATTTTCAGTCATTTTTCAGGCGATTGCTTGGCGTTTTTAAGGTGGCGTTTTTTCAACAACCCAGGACTGGTATGCGACCGCGCCAGTTCAGGTTTGGCTGAAGGCTGTGCAATCTCCACTTTGGCATTTTTGTACCGGAATTTTGCCCAATGAATTGCCTCCTGGATGGTCTTAGCCCGGACTAGATCCCGCATGGGACCTTGACCGGGCAACCAAATAACCAGCTCGAAGTAGTTATCTGCACCGGAACGTTCTGTCATTTGCGTGTGACGGCCCAGCTTCTCGGGTAGTTGGGCTCAGTAACGCTATGGACACTAACAAAACCACCGAGGCATTTAGCCACAATTCGCGCCGCCTCGACAGCCCGCTCATAAGTGACCCACGATCCAGCATCCTCTTGGTTGGACGTGAGCCCAATCCCATCTCCTGTCTGTTCGTACGTTGCCGTGACGTACTGGCTACCAGCCATTACCACAAACCTCGTCATGGCCTTACCCCGAAACTACTGTGAAACAGTAGCCCAAACCTTGAATAAGCCGCAGATTTATTAAAGTTTGTGACTGCGTCTCATGAGTCTTCCTTGGAACGCTGGCGCCCCTCTACTCGCCGCTTTACTGAATCCGCCCACGCTGCCCTATCTGCTGCTTCAGCTGCCTTGTACTCCGACGCCGGCAGCATCTTCTCCAGCATGATGTACACCATCTCCCGCATCAACGCCGTGGTGCGCTTGCCTTCCCGCGAAGCCAACCGGTCCAGCAACGCATACCGGTTTTGGTCCAACAGAATCTGGCAGTACAACTTCCTCCCGTGCTGGAGCGGCATAACATACGGTCTACTCTGCTACACAATAGCACTACCACCGCGCTGGGGCGTCGACATACTTGCGCCAGCCACTGGCTTCAGCCGTCCGCGCCTTCCCTCGTTGCTTGGCGCATCCGGCTCGAATCCCCCTGGCCCACTCCAAAAAAGCAGCGGCCCTATGAAGATCGGCGGTTTTAGCCCGCCGAATCTCGTCATAGAGCCACTGGAGCACCAGTTCCCGGCCGGTCTTCGACCTTGGACTCATGAGACTCACATTGCTACCAGTCATCCTCCTTCGTCAATCTGACCATCCTCAGGCCCGGCCATAGTTCCCGGATTGTATGGTGCGCTTGGGTCATACTATCTGCCATGATCGTGGCTTTTTGCAGCAAACCACCTGGCGTACGCAATAACGCCACGTAATTACATGGTGCGTACCTCATTTCGCCTCCACCCAAGAGTCGCCGACTTTAGCCTCAGCCAACGCTGGAACAGCATCAAGCCATTTCGCTTCAGCCTCCTGCATCACTCCAGCTAACTGGAGCGCCCAGACTTCAGCGTGTTCTTCACGAACGAGAAGAACAACTTCGTCATGAATGACACCTGCGAGGCGGACCACTTCTTCGCCATCAGCTTTTAACAGTGGCCAAAGTTTGCGAAGGG
>Ga0194115_10001193_pt1 | contig 34079 bp, 54 predicted proteins | sample TA2MahsurfametaG_3_FD_148656 | JGI IMG/M metagenome (GOLD analysis project Ga0194115, IMG submission 148656) | Freshwater microbial communities from Lake Tanganyika, Tanzania - TA2015002 Mahale S4 surface | ecosystem: Environmental > Aquatic > Freshwater > Lake | place: Tanzania: Lake... | reverse complement strand
TAAATTCATCAGCATGAGTTTTGGAAAATTCTGGGTGTTTAACATCCACTCCACGAACCCAATATCCTTCGCTTTTAAGTCGCTTAACTAAATGGGAGCCAATAAAACCGCCTGCTCCTAAAACTAATATTTTTTTCATTTTATTCTCCAAATTCTTTCTTAATATAAAGAGAATCACCCCAATTTCCTGTTTCATCTAAAAATGTTTCTACCCTTTTAAATGAATATTTTGATAAATATTCATCAAGTTCATGTAATAAAACACAATTTTTATAAACTTTACTAGTATTAACTTCAGTATAAACTGCTTTAAAATTATGTAGTTCTTCGCCAATACCTTTTAAAGCTAACAATTCAGCACCTTGTATATCTAAATTGATAAAATCTATATCCGATAAAGATAAATTGTTTTCTGTAAAAAGTGTTTTAATTTTTTTAGTTTTTAGTTTTTGTTGTTTAACAACAACAATATTTGGGTAAAGGTCTTTGTGTGTACCAAGTTCTAAAATAGAAGAAGATTGACCATTGTTTGTAATCATAAAATTGACTTCTTCATCATCATTTTCCGAAACAATATTGTTAAAAACTATGTTTTTTTCTTTATCTAAACGTTTTTTTAAATTTTCAGCCAAAGTAGGATTTCCTTCAATCCAAACAACTTTTTTACAACCATTACTGAAATAGTCGTTATATTCTTCTGCTTCATGTGCTCCAACGTGAAGCACATTTTCAATTTTTAAATTATACTTTTCAATAATAGTCTTGTATTTTATAAGCATTAATAACCTCTTTCTAAATCATATTTTAGCATAATTTGTCTTTGCTCTTCGTTGTTTTTCCAATCACCAATTTTAATATATTTTTCTAAATTAATATTTGTCATATTAACGTTTATATCTTTACTTAACATTGTTGGATTTAAATGGTCTTCTAAATAAAGGTTAGTGCAATAAAAGTTTTTTATATTTGTAGATAGCATACTTGCAGCTATAACAAATGTTCCAACGCCGCTACTAACAACATTTTGTGCTCTCATAATTAAAGACAAATCTTCTTCAATACTTTTAGAATGTAATACAACTTTTGAATTTTGCAACAACAAATCAACAATAAAGTTAGTATTTTCACAAACAATGTAAACTTTGTCATATTTATCAATTATTTTTTGATAGAAAGACAATGGGTTTTGAACATATAAAATATGTGGATTTGAAATAAAAATATCACCTGTTCTAATATGCATAACAACTTCATTTGAAGGCAAAGGTTCAAATGAATTAATGTCAATTTTTAAATTTGGCCTTATTATTTTTTTAACAATTAAATCACGATTTAGATTTAATTTTTCAACATTACAAGAAAAATCTAAATTGTAGTTATTGTTGCTACATTTAATAAAATCATAAAAATTACTTTTTAAAACACAATTGTTATTTTCTTTATTGTTAAATTTAAATCCACGAACGAGTTGATGTTCTGGCGATATAAAGCAAATATTATTTTCCATAGCATAATAAATGCCGTTTGAAATTTGTTGTATGTTGTTACCAAACCTACCATACCATCCTTGTAGAGTGCAATAAGACATTATATGTTAAACCCTCTTTTGCCAGAAAAAATTGGATATTGATTAATATTTAAAAAATTTGTAATTGGTGCTTTATAATATTTGTTTTTTAATTCTGGATTAAGCCATAAAAATTCTTGTACAACTTGCTTATCTAAGAAAGGATATCTACCTTCAATTCCAAATCCACCAGATATATTTTCCTCTTTACATAAATATGAAGATTGTGCTCCGTAATAAAAATTATCCCAAGGAAATACAGAGGATAAATCATTAGGAAATATCTCTGGGTTTGCTTTTCCGAACTTATAAGTTTGCAGATTTGTTGTTATTTCATCGCCACCTTGTCCAGATGCTAATATTTTAATGTTCTTATCTTTATTTTTAATAAATTGAAGTATATAGGCCAAACCATTAGCGCCGGGGTCATCTTCACCAAATAAAACATGATTTTTATAATTTAAATCATTACCATATGTGATACTTGAACAACGATTATTAATTAAATTTTTAGTATATATCCTTTGAGCATGATTTAGTGAATTTTCATAAAAAGTCATATCTTTATTTTTTTGCTGTCTTATGTTTAATCTTTTATTAAGAGTATCTATATCTTCTGAGCCTATAAAAGAAAAACTATAATATTCAATTTCAAGGATATCAAGAGCACAAGCAATTGCTCCACTATCATGACCACTACTAAGTGGTAGTATAATTGGATAATTTGTTTTATAAAACCTTTTTTTTATTGCTTGAAGAAATGATTGTGTCCAATCGTCATAGCTATTTTTATATTGTTTTAAATCAAATAAATGTAAATTTTTTACTTTTTCTATTACAGAAGTAGTAACATCGAATTTCATCATGCAGTTAGGTTCGACTCTTATAACATTATTAAAACCTAAATCTAAAAGAGGTTCTTTGTAAGACGAAATACCAATACTATTTTCAAAAGAATAATAAATTGGTTTTATACCAAAAATATCAGTTGTAAAATATAGTGTTTTGATATTATCATCATATATAATGATTGCATATTCTCCATCTAAATCATCAGTAAAATTAATACCTTTTTTCTCGTACAAATCAATAATAGCAAATATATCAGATTCGTAATTACCAAAATTTAAATAATTATAAATTTCTCCATTAAACAAATAAACGACATTATTTTTTATAATTGGCTGTATCGTAAAGTTACCAGTTAAACTTAACAAATTGTGCATGAATGTAAAATTTTGATGTTTAATGATATTAGTAGAATCTGGTCCTCTATTTTTAAGAGTATGGTGACAATTTAGATTCTTGTCTATATTTTTATTAGTTACCAAAAATGAACACATTATAAATTCTCTTCTATTGATTTATAAAGATTTTCATTTGAAAAAAGACCAAAATATGATGAATTATCATATTCACTTTTGCCAAGTGAAGTCTCAAAGTTGATTAAATCTTCTGGTGTTTGTAGCCAAAGTTCATCAGAAAATTGTCTTGACATTGGCATCTTCAATATATCGCTTAAAATGACTGGATATGACCCCATCGCCATTGATTCCCAAATTCTAATTGTAGATGGTCCTGTTCCTCTTGGACATAGGCTATACTTTGTATTACCTAATATTTTACTAAATTCATTTGAATTTTGAATTTGAGTCTGTTTACTATTTTCAAAATGCCAAGCACCTGTGTCCACAATGTAGCAATCGTTTCTATGCTTTAAAAGTTGATACAACCTTTGCCTTACAGGATGTGTTCTAAAAGAGCCAACAAATGAAAATAAATACTCTCTTTCATTCCAAGGTTTGACATAATTTAAATCATAATTACAAGTATAGTGTGGAATAGCGACATATGGGTCTAAAATTGTTGCATGTGGTGTAAAAACTAAATTATTATGAAAATTTAAATTATTAACAAGTATATGCTGACAAACAAAAAATATGTTTTTATTTTTATATTTTTCACATATTGAATTAATAACATTTTGCGTATAACCAATACCCTTGTTATTTAAATTCCATGCAATAGGGAATGAAATATAAATTTTATCTGTTTTTATGTCTTTGCTTCTTTTAATTAACTGCTCGCTTATTGTTTGTTCTGTTTTAACAGGGTCTGTTACGTGGTCAAATGATTCAATTACGATATATTCCATGTTTTATCCTAAATAAGTATAGAATTTTTTATATTAAATCCATATGGAATTCTAAAATTTACTTGTGAATCTACTATAATACCATTTTTTGGTTGTGTCAAATATTTTATCTAAATTGCTATTATTTGGTATTTTTAAATTTAAATTATGTTTTGAAGCATAATTAACACAAAAATAAAAATGCAATATTTTATTACCTAACGAAGAATAATGAGGATGACCAGAATAATTTATTCTATTTAAATCAAGAAATAAATTTTGCACTTATTGTCTCCAAAATGTAATTTCATTTAATAATTTTGTTGATGGTTTTTCAATATAATTAAAAAATCCAAAAGTTTGCATAATATTTATTATGTTTTTTGTATCATCGATTGTTTTATCTGTGCAAAAATGATGAAATTCTATACAAAATTGTTTAACACTTTCTGGTATATATTTGACATTTTGCATTACATCATATTCTGAACCTTCGATATCCATTTTTACGACTGATATATTATCATATATTTCAAATAATGTATGTAAGTCGATTGTGTCAGATAAATAATAATCATGCTTCTTAACAGAACTATGAGATTCAAGTATCGATTCTGATACGTGATTAGTGTTTGTATTTTTATAAATTCTTATAACATCGTTTGGTTTTGATGTAAGTGCTTTTTTAATTAAATGAAAATTTTGTAATTCTTTATAATTTTCAATAAAAATATGACTTTTGTATGTTGGATCAATTCCAATTATATTACATTTTTTATTTTTTATAAAATATAAATCAAAACTTATATCTTCTCCAACTCCAGCAGAAATAATTGTACTATTTTGTGGTATTAGGCTTTCATTTATCATCCACCCGCCATAATCAGAACCTATTAAAGAAAATTGATTATTTATCATTTTGTATGTCACTCATTAAATTTTTATAATTTGTATTATCAGAATTTTCAAACAAAAAAATCATTTTTTTAACTAAAAAGTTTCCAAAATTTTGATAATCAAGCTTTCTTTTTGTGTGAACATGAAAATTTATAGCTGGTTTGTTGCCAAACATAATTTTGTTGTTTTCAACATTTAAAAGTTCAAGTCTTTTTTGTGTTTGTGGTCTGTTAAATCTCCACCAACCAATATTATAATTTATTGGTAAATTTATACAATAAAAATTTCTTTGTATGTATTCTAATGGCTGTTGTTCGTAATAAAGACCTAATTCTTTATATCTTAAAGATAATTTTTTCCACTCATTTAAAAATGTTTTATTTCTTATATGAAACATACCACCATTATATAGACCATGTTGAGCTTCGTTTATTGGGTCATTAGTCATATGTTGACATATCGCGGCATCTATTTGTTCATTATCAAAAAAAGCAAGAACTTTTTCTTCAATTGGATTAACAAAAACCATATCAGAGTCTAAAAATAAAGAATAACCAAATTTATCAATATTATATTCAACAGCATCAAATTTAGTCATCATAACAGACATCCAATTATCTTTTTGAACATCAGTAGCATAATTATGGTCGCAATTATCGTCTTTTATAATTTGTAGACATTCAACATTATCATATTTATTTTTTATCAATAACTCTGTCTCTTTATCACATGAAATGCTCCATTGACATTGATGATAATACTCAATACTTTTTTTTAAGATTTCAAATTCACATAATGTTTTTATTGTAACAACCGATGAAACTGGTAAAATCATAAAATAATTCCTTTTTTCATGTTTTCATAAATTTGTTTATATTTCATGAATATTTCTTTTTCATGTTGTTTTTTCCAACTATCATGTTCTGGGTTTGTGCTCATTCCTGTTGGATTAAAATAATACACACCAAGTATATCATTTATTTTCATAAATTTAGATTCATTAAATGCACATCTTAACCAAAAATCCCAATCTCCAGCAGACTTATATTTTTGGTCAAAATATCCATTCTTATCGTGTACACTTTTTCTCCACATAGGATTATTGTGTGGTGGATTACCTCTCAACATTGCTTCAAGAGAAAATTGTTCAAAATTATATCGCTGCCAATCTGGTTTAATATCTTCCCAACGTTTATTTGCTTCTCTTGCAATAAAACTATCTGCATATACTAAATCAATAGTGGGATTTAATAATAGTGCTTTCGCATGTTCTTCCAAGGAATTTGGTGCCTTTCTGTCATCAGCATTTGCGTTAGTGACATATTCTCCTGTTGCCATTTGAATACCCATATTCCATGTGTCGTATATACCGGGGTCATAATCAAGACGTTTATAAACAATATTATTTGGATATTTATCGACATAACGCATGATAACTTCTTCTTCATTACCGGGAGAATTAGGATTAATAATAATCCATTCACATTTATCTTTGAAAATAGTTTGACGAGTAATATCATCCATAAATTGTTCTATATATTCATCAGCCTTGAAAATTGATGTAACAAGAGAAATTTTTGGAAGTCTTGAAGTATCAAATTTTTCTATTTTTTTACCATAAACTTGTTCTACAAACTGCTCATACATCTTTTCTTGTGCAAATTCTTTTTCAATATGAGAAGCCAAACGCTTTGCTTGCCCTCTAAATCTATCATGGTTCTTATATACTTCACGCATAGCAGATTTAGCAGAAAGAGCATTTGGGAAAGCCCACATCATATCTTTTTCAATAACACCATTCCAATGTGTTTCTGGTTGTACTGGTTGGAAAGTATAATCAACCTTAGCAAAATGTGGTTTTACTTTGCCTTCTTTGTTTGGGCAATACATAAAATCAGTTGGACCAGACCATTCAGTTGTAATTACAGGAAGTCCCCATCCAGCAGCTTCAAACAGGGGAAGACCAAAACCTTCACCATGTGAAAAAGATACAAGTGCTTTTACTTTTGGATGTGTATAAAGTGCTGCCATTTCTCCTTCATGCATATCTCCATGAAGAACATAAACTTTGCACTTTTTATCTGTATATTGTGAAAGTAAATTTTTAATTGATACTATGGTGTGTTCTCTGTCAATTTGTGAAGCACCAGCCATATGTGTTTTGCAGATTAAGCCAACATTTGGATCGTTCTTGAATTCCTCAACAAACCACTTAAGAGTATTTGCAAAGTTCTTTCTTGGGCCTGCTTGCGCTACAAGGAGGAAATTGAAGTCTGTAGTAAGATTCAAATCGATTGGAAGACTTTCTTCTTTTCTTATGGAATAATTTACTACTTCAATTGGAACCGTTACTCTAAAGTTTGGTATTTGATTTCCCATTTGGTCTTGTGCGGTATAAACTCCATTCTCAAATCCTTTCTTAGCAAAGTTAGATACGACAATTATCTTATCCATCTGGTTTGATGGTTGAATCCAATGTGGTGAAATTTTATTTGTTTCAATTCCTGCTGTATATCCAATATTAATGGGAGCTATTTTCTTCCATTCATTTGGAATAGTAATTTGAAGTGACATATCAAATTGAGGCTGCCCATTACTTGCTTGTCCATATTGGATAGTTTTAGCAATTATAGAATCAATCCATATACGCTCTTCGGTATTGTTATGTATCCATCCACATTGACCCCAAGGAGTAGGAGAAATATAGATATCAAATAGATCTTCTCTTGAACGAAGTGCTCTAAGGGCAAAACGGGATTGTTCACCATAACCAGAAGTAGTTAAAACAGGTCCAGTAACTAATATTTTCTTTTTCATTATACTTCCTTCAACTCCCATCCTTTATACATTATGTTGGGCCATGAACCTCTAGTATTGTGTACTTCGGTAAAGATCTTATCCCAACTAGAAATAAAGTCAGAGAAATTATAATTGTCTATAACGTGTTGCCTACCCGCTTGTCCAATAATATTTCTAGTTTCTTTTGGAATATCAGTAAATGTTTTTAGTGCTTGTACAAATTGAATATTAGAAATACGATCTTCATAAATGAATGGTACTTCTTGTGAACCAATTACTGCTCTTGATGAAGGCTCTATTTCAATACCATATAGACCATTCTTTCCTCTTACTTGCTCTTGTAACCCACCTGTCTTATTTACGATAATAGGTGTCTCACAAGCAAGAGATTCAAGAGTAGCTAAACCAAAACCTTCTGCGTCTGAGATGTTAATCGTAGCATCTGCCGCATTATAGAAAAGTGCAAGGTTCTCTGGTGGTACTTTTTGTTCAGAGATAAGTACTTCTCTGTTTGTAAGTCCAAGTTCTCTCAAAATAGCATGTAAATCTTGTCCATTTGGGTCTTTTGGCTCTGTGTGCATAACAAGAGTTGCTTTTCTTCCAGTTTCTTTTAGGAATTCAGTGAACCACCAGATAAGAGAACCAGATTGTTTACGTCTTGCATTTCTATTGTTCCAGAAAAAGATAAATCTATCATCGTCAATCTTTAGGTTTTCTTTTTTGAATTTTTCTATTAGATCATTTGGTACTTTCTTGAAGATATTCGTATTAACAGCATGAGGAACATACATTCTATCAACTTCTGGTGCAACATTAGCTACTATATCATCACTTACCTTGGAAATAGTGGCAATAAAGTCGTTAGAAAGATAAAACTTACGATTGAATGTTGGATAAGGATAGTTGTCCCATACATGGTAATAAACCATAGGAACATTTGGACGAATTTCATTTTCTATTTGCCACAACCATCCCCAGAAACGAGGATCCGTCATAAACCAAATAATATCTGGTTTTTCGGTCCTCAAAATAGAACGAATCATTTCTTGTGATCCATATGCATCAACAGGAGCAATAATCCAATCATCACCCCATTGCTCTGTCCTTTGAGGTCTATAGTCTGGATGTTTAATGGCACCACCTAATGACAGAAATCTATACTTTCCTGTAGCCAACATACCTTCTATAATATATTTTGTTTGTGTTCCAACACCAGAAGGGCTAACTTTATATGGACTATATCATCATGCTTTTTACATGCAGGGCGCTGTCGGATCATCACCATAATATTTATAATATCTTAGGCTAACCGTAGTCTCTGAACCTTCACCAGAGTTTCCTCTTAGGTGCTTGGCTGCTGATTGTCTTATCTCGTAACCTTTTTGGCTGTCACACTTACCGTTTCCAGTTATGTTGTAGCGTTTACGATGAAGAGTTTCCAGCAATTCACCCCGTTTTATATCCGCTTAACCTTTATGTCAACGGATGGTCGGAAAGTGTTAGAATTTTAATTTTTTTCATCAAGTAACTCCATAATATTTTTTATTACTTTTTGTTTATCTAATTTAAAATCATATTCCCAAATTGTCAATACTTTATATCCAATTTTTTCTAAGAATTGTTTTCTTTTATTATCATATTCCTTAGAACAAATTATACAAGTTTTATTCATTGTTTGAGTACCTACGCTAATAAATAATAGGCTTGGCACTCAAACTGCTATTATTTACAATGTTCAGTCTTGTAAAAATCGCAGCTATTGCATGAAAGACGATTTTTAATATGCTTACTATTTTTAATTGCAGTAATAGCTTTTGTCAAGAGTTTATTTGCATTTTCTGTCTTTTTTGTTCCGCTTGATACTCTAAAGAATTCAACCCTATCTTTCTTAGATGTTCTCTTTAGAAGAGCAAAATGAGTTTCAATCATCTTTGCGTCAACATTAAATTTTTGACCATAGAAATTCTTATAATAAGTAAGTTGATAGGTTACCATAGGGTCAGATTTCTTTTTCATATCCCAACCCCATGAACAAGTCTTCCAATCAATAATATGAATCTTTCCATCTGGTGTTTTTAAAACCAAATCGATAAAACCCTTGAAGTCATAATCAAAATCAATGTTTTGAATACGCTCAAATAGAGGAATTTCGGTAGATACTACTTCGTAATCTCCCAAATACGCAGCAATGCTCTTATAAAGCTCAGAGAGGATTGCTTTACCCTGTAGTACCATATCAGAAACAAGCTTTTCGTCAACTTCAGCTTGTTCTTGAATGACCTTGATTTCTTCTTTGAATTTGTTTTCAAAATAATCGGCATGTTGATCCTCACTAATTTCTTTAAGTAGTGATTTTTCACAAGTTTCGTGAATTGCAGTACCAAAAGCCGTATATTCTGTGGAAGAAAATACTTTAATCTTATCGATATATTGAAGTTTATGTTTATAGGCGCAATCATTCCAAACTTTTAGTTCAGAAAAAGAGATATGACTCATTTGTTTCTCAGTTGAGCCAATAGTATAGCACGACTTCGCCTAAATACAAGTCTTAGTAAAAATAATCTTCTTTTGAGAGTTGACTTATTTTACCATATACTCTTGGAGATACTTTTTTAACGTATTTTGGGTCTTTTATAAAAAAATACTCAAAAGCATTAGCAAAATATTCTCTAATTGAGGTAGCACCATATGGAGAACAAAACAACCCAACAGTCATAGTTGTAAGTGCTGGGTATCCAATCTCTTCATATAGGTAATGATCAAATGCTTCATCATATTCAAGATTTTGGAAGTTTTGTTTACTTACATCATATCCATTTGCTTGAAGTATTTCTTTTAATTTCATACGTTTAGAATAGAATTCATCTGATATTTCTTCATCTCTATAAAAACCGAAGTTGCTTATTTCTTCAACAGCATGAGCTAATTCATGAACGAAATCATCAACCATATCTTCTTCAGTTGTTTGTTCATTTGTAAGATACATTGCTCCATCCATAAAGGCAGCATTAAAAGCTTTTGTTTTTAACTTCTTGAATTGACCAATATAGATTACATCAACGCCAGAAAATAAATGATTTGGAATACTTTTCTTTAAGGTAGACAAAACAACTTTAATATTTATATCTTGAGGTAATTCATCTTTTATAAATACTGTTATTCCGTTTATAAATGGTATTTCTTTCATTTGTTTTTTGGCCTTGTCTGCACTCTCTTTTATGTATTTAGTTAGACTCATTGTTTTCAATCCAAGTTCTATTTTTTCTTCTATCTAAATTTTTAGCACTACCTATATAAATTTTATTATTTTTTATACATTTAATCAAATAAATACCAATTTTGTCATTCATAATAGTAAATAGTTTTATTTGTTTGATAAATCAACTACATTATGGTCAACATCATATAATGCTTGCTGATAACCACGAATAAAGTTTTCTTCTGCAACAGCTAAAAGAAACTCTGGGAATTCATCTGCCATAGCATTTACAATCATATTAACAGTTACACCACCGTCTTCTGGTATTGTCTTCGTTCCAACATAATTTACAAGCCACTCTTTCATTGGATTTACGGCTTGTACTTGTTGATTTAGTGTTTCGTTTTCCATAATTTCCTCTTATATTAGTTTCCATCCTTGACTACTTTTAAGTTTTCCTTTTATAAGTTTCCAAAGACATTTCATATTTAAATTATTATGTTTAGCAAACTCTGTCAAGCATTCAATTCTATTATATGTAGTTCCATCGGGTGATAATAAAGTAAATCCTTCATAAACTTTTGAAGCTGTACTGTTCTTACCAGAATTTTTACCTTTTCTATTTTCACTTATTTTTTGTTTTGTTTCTTCAGAATGAATTTTTCCTTTATTCGCAATTCTTAATTTTTCTCTCTTTTCATCAGAACATAAAGGCATTTTATAGCCAGTAACACCTTTATTCCAAGGCTCCCTATTTGATTCTTTTATAGTATTTTTAATTTTATCAATTGTTTCTTTAGAATGTTTTTTGCCATACATAGGATGATTTGTACCAGAATATTGAGGAAATTTTAATCCTTTATTCCACCCACCATTTAGTTTAGAAAATTGTCTCATTTTTTGTTTATAATTTTCGTCTTCCCATTTCTTTTTTATTCTTTCTTTTGCTTCTGGTGTTGAATGAGCGGAGCTAATAAGTTCTGCTCTTTTTCGTTTTGTTTCTTCCGACATTCTTTTCCACGCTTCTTTCATAGAAATGGACATTTTTTCTTTTGTAAACAAAGAATCATTACTTACAGTCCCTTCTCTACTGATTGCTCTATTACAAAGATTGTAACAATTTTCACCTTTATCATAAAATTGTGAAATGTATTGCTCTTCTAATAAGAGCCTTTCTTGTTTATCACCATTTGTAACTTCTAAAACTTCAAACTTAAAAACATCTTCTCCACATTTATTGTAATCTGCTTGAAGAAATTTGTTAGAATGTTTATTAAATTTTAAAGCATAATGATGTTGTTTCCAGCGTTCTTTAAAACGTTTTGCAGAACCAATATATATTCTACCATTTAAAATGTTTGTTAGTTTATAAACACCAGATTTAAGTGAGTTTCCTTGATAATCAAATAACATAAAAAATCTCCATACTATAATAAATAGTATGGAGGGCAGGAAAAATCACAAAATCTTTGATGCTAGTGTGGCAACGCGGCTTCTTTCCCCGTTCATCAAAGTAACGTGACCAGCTAAATCAAATGGTTTAAATTTTTCTGCCACATATGTAAGACCATTTGTTGTTTCATCTACATAAACGTTATCAATTTGTTCAATGTCACCCGTTAAAATAACTTTAGAATTTTCACCAACACGGGTAATAATTGTTTTGATTTCATGCATAGATAAGTTCTGTGCTTCATCAATAATAATAAAAGCATTAGAAATTGAACGTCCACGAATGTAAGTGATAGCTTCAACTTCAATAACGCCTTTCTGCATATACATTTCTAAAGTAAGCTTATCGTTACCCATGAGGAATTGTAAATTGTCTTGAATCGGACGAAGCCAAGGAGACATTTTTTCTTCTAATGTACCGGGAAGAAAACCAATATCCTTACCCATAGGCTGTACAGGGCGTGACACAATAAGCCTAGAGTATTTGTTATCTATTCCTAATGTTTGTTCCAGACCCGCCGCTATTGCGAGCATTGTTTTACCACAACCAGCTTTACCTACAATAGAAACAAGTGGAATTTCTGGATTCATCAAAAGGTCAAGCGCAAAGTTTTGTTCTTTGTTTCTTGGCTTAATATTAAATACACCTTTTTTTCCAAAAGTAACTAATCTTGCTAGTGGAACATTTAATCCTATATATTTTGCTAATGCTGTTTTTTTATTATTGGCTGAAGAAGTTAACATAAGGTATTGATTTGGGAATAGCTTTTCTTTTTGCTCTGGCAATTCAAGATTTTCATTTGCATAAAATCTATCAATAAATTCATCATCAACCAAAACATCAGTAAATCCATGATATAAACTTGAACCAGATTCTAAAATTTTCTCTGGGTTGCAATCTTCAGATTCCATTCCAATAGAATCACAAACAACTCGCATATTAATATCATTAGAAACAACAATAACTTTTTTAGTTTCGCTTTTTTCACTTAAAGCAACTGCAAGTATTTGATGGTCTGCAACGGAAAGATCTAGTCCCGCTGGGAAGTTCATGTTAGGGTCATACCCTTTTACTTTTAAAATTCCTTTTCCTTTACCTAATCTTACACCTTCATATAAAGAACCCTTAGAACGAAGCGAATCCAAAAACCGTATAACAGTTCTTGCACTCGCCCCTACTAAGTCTTGACGTTTTTTATGTTTATCTAACTCTTCAAGTACTTTTATTGGTATTAATATATCACTATTACCATAACTATTTACTGATTCAGTATTGGTAATTAAAGCACTTGTATCTAAGACGTATGTTTTCTTAGCCATTCACAACTCTATGAGTATTATAAATAGTAATATTATTTTATTTATATGTCAAACAATTTATAGTCTCTTAGGAAAAATTTGTTTAGCTAATTTAATCCTGTATATTTTATTTTCTTTTATATTACTTGGATTCATAATATATTGAGTAAACGTAGCAGTTAATTCAGCAATTGTTGCTTCATTTTCTTCTAGTTCAAATAACTTATCATTTTTTAATATTTGAATTCCAATAACATTTGCAGTTATATATAAATTTTTTCTTTCATCAACAGTTAATTTACTTCCTAAACCATTAATATTTAATTGAAATGCGCCAATTGAATCACCACTATCACCAACAGCATTTGGATTAAGATTGCTTTCTGCTACTGCATTTACAATAGAAGCAGCAATAATATTATCTGGTATCTCCATTTCCTTTAATTCATTCTCGATAATATGAGATACCTCTCTTTGTTCTTGAGTAAGTCCTACAGCAATATCAGATACCGATTGCTTACAATATCCAGTATCAACGAAAGATTGTTGTATACAACCCAAAATAAAAAATAAAAACATTATTTGCCCTCCTAGTTTTGAAGTTGTTTTACTACTTCATAAATCATAATATTAGCTGCTTGACTTGTATTCAAACAAAAACCAATACCGGGCATGGGAATGTATACTTTTTCACTATTATTAAGAATCTCGATAGGAATACCAGTAGTTTCATTACCAACTACAATACAAATATGTCCGTATCGATTAATAGCATCAACAAAATCATAAGAATGAATATTTTTTGCTTCATTATCCAACTCTGCTGAAATAATTCCCATACCACTTTGGCGGGCATATTCAAGAAATTGAGAAGGTGTAGAATACTGGTGCATATTTACATAATGATTCAATGTACCAGACTTTCTACGTAGCTCCTCATAACTTGGAATAGACCCGATTACATGGAGATTTTGAGAACCAAAACAAGCAGCAGTTCTAATAAGATATGCAAGATTTTCATCACATTGAAAATTAATTGCACAAAGAGAAATTGGATAGTTTGATACTAACCCATTATTTACCTTATTGTCATATCGATTGCGGCGAGTTTCAGAACGCATATAACCTCCAAAAATAAATATAATCGTTCTATCTGGCTTTCACAGATTGCACGGTAGGGGCCGTGAGAACGATTATATATTATCTTGTCAGATTACTTTGCGCTTGTAGTTTCTGTGACTTCAACAGCTTCTGTAGTGGATTTTACAGTAGTTGTATTTGTTGGTGTTGTTGAAGCTTCTGTAACGGCTGCTGGTGCTTCTTTAACAGTTACTGACAACTCAGTAGTTTCTGTTGTGGCTGTTACTATTGGAGTTTCTTCTTGAACTCCCTTACAAGCCATAAGTGCGATAAGAATAAATTTAATCATATTATATTTCCTTTTTATTAAGCAAGTGCTGAGTCATCTAGAATAGTATCATCTGTATTTGATGTACAACCAAAAACAAACATCATAATTAGTCCAATCATCTCCCAAACCTCCGCTCTAAATAGAGCAATAAAAAATTATTTTTTAACATTAGCTACTAATTCTGACGATGATTGTATCTTTTCACCGCCAACACCCCATAACATAGATATCTCCAACTCAGCACATACTTCCATTTCTGGTGTGTTTTTATTAGTTCTGTCACCACCATTTGCAAAATATGTTGGGTTTTCTCTACGGAGGGCTTCGCATACAGAACCGTCAGAATCATCTACTGGTACTACTTTCTTAACACCTTTGATTGCAGAAAGAATCTCTGCTCTTTCTTCCCATGACATAAAAATATAACCTTTTTTACGCATGAGCCATTCATCGGAATTAAGAATTACAATAACATCGCCAAATTTTGCTGCTTCTTGAATCATTCTTACATGACCTTTATGCACAGGGTCCATACCACCAGAAACAGCTACAGTATCATACGCTCCCATCTATTACTCCTATTAAATTTCCATCTTTCATAATTTTTATGGAACCTTTTGTTTTCCATCTATTTCTAATAGCTGCTTCTGCATCTTCTATTGAATTAAGGTCATATAAACAACCATATTCAATACCTTGTTGGTCTTTTTTAAGAGCTATTATTATCTCTTTGTTTGAAGTAGTTAAAATTTCAATTATATATACCAAATTTTGATCCCTCTAAAATAATTAGAGAATTACCAAACTACTTACCACGCATACGACGAGCACGACGCTTTTTTGAACCAAGTTTACGTCTACGTCTTCCGTGGCTATGTGCTGCTTTACGACTCATTTTCTACTCTCTTGAAAAGTTCTGACCGATTAAGTCTTTTCTTTTTTTCTTGAAGATGGTTTAGGTCTTCAATTTGTTCTTCTTCTATTTGTTTTGCTACTTGTTCTTTAACTTTTGTTTTATCAAATGTCTTAGCCAAAGTTCCTCCGTCAGAACAATAAGAATATAACACAAAAATTTATATCGTCAACTATTCATTTTCAATTGAATCAATAAGTTCTCTACCATTTCTAGTAAGAACAATATCGGTATCACCAACTTCATATGTTCCTAAAAGATACATTTTAGTATCTTCAAGACCCCAATACTCATTTGTCTCAAGAGCGTCTGGTACACAAGCATACCATTTCTTTTTTAGTTCTGTTGGTAATTGTGCTGGGGAATAGATAATATCTTCTGCACCATAATAGGGGTCATAATAGGGGTCTTTTTTCCATTTTTTTAATGTTTTATTTAGTTTTGGATTATCAGAATATTGTCTAAGAAACTTTCTAAAGTCATACTCTTGTCCGTATTCATTGTCTTCCATATCTAAGTTCTTTTTGCAAATTTGGAATTTTATATCTAATGGAATGGCTTTTACATCATCACCAACTCTTGATTCCACATCTGCTGCATATACATAATAAAAGTTCGAATAAACGCCGCTTAAAGAATCAGCAGCATCTTTTATTCTTGTTGCTAGTGATATTCTTTTAGTAAAATTATCTTCAATAACTCGACCATCATTCTCAAATGTATTTTTTGGTACTCTTGGATTAAATGTAAATGGTTCATCATCATTTAACTTTTTAGTACTCAAATGAAAATACTTGAATATTTCTTCAACTTCAGAAACAGGAATCTTATCTACATCAGATATATCAAATTCATCATCTTCATAAGATTTTTTGAGTTTTTTTGATTCTGTAAGTTTTATTTTTATTTTCATTAGTTAATTTTTACCTTTCTAACAGTCAAAGGTGTATTTAAATCCCAATTATTATTTTTCGCTATTTCTAACATTGCATCAATTCTATATACAGTCTTTTGAACTAATGGATTTGAATTAGCAGCAAGCCAAGCCCTTCTTGCATTTAGAAAGGCAATAACCCAAGTTTTTTCATCACCACCATTTGCAGGAGATTTCTCTGGGAACTTTTGTCTAAGTGACGTAACTCTGCCGGGACCAGAATGAATGCAAGTGTCATAAATGACTAAATGAGATAGGGCAGTTTTTAATCCTATATTAGCACAATGCTCTAAAGCAGGATTCCAATATACTTTTTCGAATACTTCATCTTGTGCTTGTTGCATTAATACATCACTACCAGCAGATTTAAGTAAGCTAATAAGTGAGTTTAGCCAAGCAGGATAGTTTGATGTAACATTATTATATTTTGAGGATTCATTTGTAATAAGATATCTCATATATTCTTTTAGTGGGCCAGCTTGTTGACCACCAAGTTCAATATAACGCTTACAAACAAGGTCTAATGAACCAGCTTTGTCTGTACATTGATGTTTTCCATATGAAATACCCGCACCATCATTTAAAATAGAACAAGTACTATAAGAAGCTACTGTTGGAACTCTACCTGTTTCAAATATGGAAACAACGGAATCAATTGTCTTTTTTTGTTGTTGTGTAATCATGATATAAATAGTTATACTTTTTCTTCTTGAAACCGTTTTTTGAGCATTTGTAACTCTTCATCATCATATTTTTCAAGAGCTTTTAGATATGTAGAAAATGAAAGCCCTATAGCACTAGCAGCTTCATATCTTGAATTAGTAATCGACATAGAATAAAGAATTAAAGCTTTCTTTGCAATATAGGATATACTTTTCCACAGTTTCATACCAGAAAGTTTACCATTTATTGATTTGCTACATATTTCAAGTTTTAAAGCAATAAGTTCCTCAAGAGTAAGTTTGTTTAACATAAATTCAAACTCCTCTGAGGAACGATTTTGACTTCTTAGTTTTTTAGAGAGGGAATATTTGTAGTAAACGCCTTTAGACTTATATTCTCTTCTTTTCCAATGCATTAAGCTTCCAAAGATTTAGCTTTGCCTTGATCTTCAGCAGATTTACGTTTTTTTTCTTTTTCGTATTCTGGTGTTGTTGGCTCTTCTACCGTTGGAGCCATTTCTTCTTCAAACTTATCAAAATAAAGTTTTAAGTTTGTAATAAGATAATCATAGAAAAGACTTCTATCTTTTTCATCATCAAGAAGTGTATAAGAATCTGAGATACCTTTTTCAATCTTCTTGAATGTTTCCATAGCCATATTACGACCAGTTGTATCAAGATTTTTGCCTTCAAGACCTTTGCTAAATTGATCTTGTGGAGATACTTCTTCTTCTTTGTCTTTCTTTACTTTTCCTTCATCATCCAATACATCAATAAATTTATTATCATCAAATTTAATATTTACGTTTTCTGCGAGTTTATCAACGTTAGATACAACATACATATATTCTGTTGAAAGAATATTTTGTACTGCATTCAACATATGTGCTCTAAATGAATCTCTTTGTTCTTTAGAAGTTGTCATAATTTTAAAATCTGCTTGAATAACAGGCATGATTTTCTTTAATAAATCTTCAAGTACGTTGATTCCAGTTGAATCATGCTTTGGTTGGTCTTCAGCAGCTTCGGCAAGCAATTTACGAATTATCATACGTAATTGATGCTCTTGTTTATATTCTTCAATTCTTTCTTTTCTTTTTTTTGCTTCATTTAATATAACAGCTTGACGTATAATCTTACGAAGCTCTTTTTCTTCATTATTCATTTTATTGTAAATCCTTTAATCTATCATTTACTATACTAAGTAATTCATCGACTGTGTGAGATATAACGTTTTGGTGTGATTTTTCTTCTTTTCTTTTCATTGTTCCAAGGTTTAAGTTCTGACCACCTTCGACTCCACCACCAGACATACCAGCACCACTACTTTCATTTATAAGTTCAATAATTTCTTTTATAGAAATTGTAGATGATTTTTTGTTCATTAATTTTTGTATGTCCTTACTGTATCTGCCATATAAATCTCTAATAAATAGTCTTTGTTGTTCATTATCTAAAGTTGGATAGTAATCTCTTATTTGTTTACTTGAATCAAATTCTTTATCCATTATTGTAAAGTCTACTTTTGGATATGTCAATACATAACAATGTTTATTCATTGGTTCAAAAGTATCTTTATATGGTTGCATATAGCTTGGTGTATCATCTTGGTTTGGTTTAAAAGAAAACCTTGGATTTTCAATCATATCTTTTGTTGAGATAGCATATACCAATGTTGTTGTTTGAGGGTCTATATTTTTTATATTTGTTATAACCGTTTTAGGGTCGTAAGGTTCAGCAGCATACCAAATATATTGATTAGGAACTCCAGCAAAATTCATAATCTTTTTTCTTTCTTCAAAATTTAATGGTGATTCATCTTTTGTTATATCTGAAGTAAAGATATTAACATTATCTTGTCCAAACTTATCTATTAGGTATTTATATGCTGCCATATGACCTTTGTGAAATGGTTGGAACCTACCGGGATAAATTACTATGGTTCTTTTAGGTTGTAACTTAGATTCTGTTAGATTTATAATTTGATTTATAGGAGCAAAGTTGCCAGTTAATTTATATACTTTATTATTAATTTGAAATACAATACCTTCAATTGTTGAATTTATGTTTTCAATGTTCCCAATTTTCTCTATTTCTCTTGATGCTTTTTCAATCTTCTTTTGGTCTTGAGCATATAAGGTTTGAATTTTATTAATTGATGTTTCAACTTCATTTTTTATTGTTTCTAATGCTTTTTGTTCATCTTGAATAAAATCCGATTTTTGTTTTGAAAGTAAAATAACACCAATTTTATGTATTAGATCTTCTAATGGCTTAACAGCTTCTTTTTTGATTAATAACTTGTTTGATATTAAATTATTAATTGTTTTCTTTAAATGTTCTCTATCAATATTATCATCTACTAAAACAATCTCATTTGTTGGTAACTCTAATATTTTATTAGTTACTTGCTCCGATACTTTATTATTTTTTATAAGTTCATTAACTTTTCTTAGAACTCTTGTACGAAGAAACTCTTTAATTGTCATTCCTTCCGTAAATCCATATTTCACCATTTCTTTTAATATTTCATCTATTTGAATCATATCTACTGTTTGATTCAAATTTTTAAATGGTGTTTGTATAATTTGAAAATTAGAATCAGATAAATTTTCATTTAGCTTAGGTAATAAAAGTTCTATTGTTTTTGTTAATCTTATATTTTCTTCTTCTGGTATAATATTGAGCATACCAGTTCTTTCATCAAATTTTTTATGACCAGAACGATGAATTAAAATTAAACTTTTATCATAAGGTATAACGTTGGTTTTACCTGAGATAACTTCACAATTTAAGAATATTTCACCATTAGGACCAAATATATCTTGTCTTTCGCTATCTGTTAAATTGTTAAGTGATCTATCAAAAGAATTAAAGGCAGTAGTAAAGATTAATTTTATATTACCACCACCTTCAAATTCTTTAGTATTAAATTGTTGTTGGTCTAATCCACCAAGATTAAATTCTGATTTACTTCTTACTGCTTTTGTTTTTCCTAATTTAGAACCAAAATAAATATTAACACCATCTGTTTTTTCTGTACATTGGATTTGGTTTGATGATAGTTTTTCAATTATGTTTTTAATTTGATCATAAGTTAAATCATAATCCTCATAAAGATGCATAATATGCCCAGCAGCACCACCTTCCAAAAGCAACATAGTATTACCCTCTATCTTCTAAAAGTTTATTTTTTTCTTCTTCTAAAATCTTAACTTTTTCTTCCATTTCATTTAATTGTTCTTGAAGAAATGTATTCTTTTCCTCTAATCTAGTAACACTACGTCTTATTTCAAGCAAATGATTTTTTGCTATTTCTAATCTTCTTTCGTCTGTTCTTGACTTTGGAGAAATAACCTCTATAATCTCTGAGATAGATTGAAGGTAAGAGCGGATACTTGGTTGTTTTTTATCCACACCTTCTTTAATAAATCTCCAAGTTATGTTATTCAGTAAGTTATTCATTTATTTTCTTCTTGTTTGACTTCTTGCTTGACTTCTTGCTTTACAGGTTTTATAATGGGTTCTGGTTGCTTAATAACTTCAACTACGACAGGTTGTACAATTATTGGTTGTTCTTTTGTCTCCCAAAGTGTTTTTAGTCTTAAAAATTTTGAGGCTTTCATTATGCTTTCTCCATTGCCATTTTACGTTTAGTGGCATAATATACTTCTTCACCTTTTTCTTTTCCGTATTGTTTTTGCATCTTTGATTTTATTTTATTTTTTCCCATCTTCTTACCAAGTTTTTCTTCTTCTTTTTTTTCAGCCTTAGTCATTTTCTTTTCTTCTAAATCTTTTTCATCAGACTTTTCTTGTTTTGCTTTTACATACTTTTGTAATTGTGGTGGAACTTTACCAGTTGTCTTCTTCTTTTTGGCATCGCCTTTATTTAAGAATGCTGGAACCTTTTCAGTTGTGTTTTCATCGCCATCAACATCTTCTTTATCTATTTTCATAGGCATTTTTTTAGCCTCGGATATAATATTAAATTTTTTCATAAGAAGACCAAATCTTTCATCATTCAACCATTCGTTTAGTGGTTGTGTTTCTTTTTCTACTTTTTCCATTATAGGTTTTCCTTTGTGTGAATCACACCAATCTCTAAAATACATATTACCTAAATCGTATGCTTCACGTTCCATCTTACGTAAATGCATATTAGTTTGTGCATAATTATCTCCAACTTCACCAATCTTTTGGGAAGTCAAATCACCTCTACAATTCTGTGCATGATGTACAAGCTCATGAGATAAAGAACGAAGTACATCTTTAGGGTGTCTACCAGATGTATAAACTACAATCTCCATAGTTGTAGGATTATAATGTCCTGTTTTACCTAATGGATTTGCAGCATTTTCTTCATCTTCTATAAAGTTTATTATAGGATTTTTATTGAATCCCATTCTTTTTTGAGCATATGGAAGATAATGATTGGCTAATTCTATAAAATGCATACTATAAATAGACTAAAAAACTAAACTTTCTTTTGTTTTAGTAACTATTTCTAGAGATATGACTAATATTTCTTTTTCTATACTATTTTCATGAAGAGGCACTATTTTTGCAAGGGCTACTAGTCTATCTCCACGGGTAGCTATAAACAAACTACTAACAATACCAAATTTCTTTTCCTTTACTGGAACTGTGATTGCGTTGTATGTCCCCAACTCAGACCAACATACTATATCTCCTATGTTTATTTTTTTGAATTGTGAGTAGCCAAAAATCGAATTAGTAGAAATCATAAAAGCCACCTAAAGTAAATAGGTGGCTTTATTTATTACTATGTATTATTTTATTTTGAGTGTTTATCTGCTATTGCTGACGCTGCCCATGCTTCTGGTTTTATCTTACAATCAAGACCAGAAGCCTTTACATAACCAGTAAGATTATCTACTAGTTTATTAGTAGCTGCTCTCTTATCTGGATTGATATCTAAATGCACTTCTATCTTGGCATCTGGTATTATTTCTGTTATTTCAAGAGCAAGGGCAATTGATTCTGATGCTTCTTGGGTAATTCTTATATTTAGATTAGGAAAATCAGTTCTTTTATAGTTAGATCTTGTAAAGAAATAATATCCTCCACCTTTTTCGTTTTCTGCACCATGTAAACATATTACGGAGGACATAACACAGAATTTTTTCCATAAGAACGAATCACTACCAATATAAACTTTACCATTTTTATTAGCATGTTCTTTCACTGATTTTATAATATCTTCTTTATTTATTTCATTACCGCTTCCCGTAAACCATTTCATTAGTGGTATCCTATTTCCTCTAATAATTCTTGAGGAACTAATATTGTTTGGTTTTGGGTCATAACTAAATGCCTGCCAAACTTATCTGGTGTATCTGTCATTCTATTAACTAATCTTCCTAAAGTTACTTTTATCATTTCTTTTGTTTCTGGATTTATGAAATAAGCAAAGCCAGTTCCTTTAAGTCTTTCGTAAGGGTATGTAATTTTTATTTTCTTTTGTGATTCAATCATAGCATCTGCATTAGATTTTACAATTCTTTCATACAAACCGGCTCTTTTTTTACGAATTACTTCTGACATTTGTATCCCTCATAATATAAATACTATGAAGATATAAGTCAAGTCTTATCTTTCTAAAATATCATCAATAGAAAGGACACGAATAACAGTAAATTCTTCTATCTCTTTTATCTTTGGTAAGATAGTTTCTTTTACTGTTTCGTATATAGAAGTATCTTTGTCTAGAGCTATTTTCAACACAAGTTTTTTGTATGTAAAACCAGCTAAAATTTGAGTTACTTCAAATGTTTTTACAATTGTTACATCTTCAATAGCTCTTACTTCATCTTTTAATTTTGTGAAGTTAATTTTACTTTCTTCTGTACTTGGAAAGCGAATAAGAAGCGCGACTTCATAAATAATTTGGTCTATTATTTTTGTTTGTTTATCTTCTTCTGCTTCAAATAAGAAGTTGAACCATTTTCTTTTATTCATAACTATAAATAGATTATAATTTCATATCTTGAAGTATTTTCTTTTTTATATCGTAATCTGAAACATATTGTCTTCTTCCGTCTTGGTGATAGAGTTGAACAGATGTAAATACGCGAGAGCGATCCCACCCATAACCATCAACAAAAAACCAAGAATCTTCTTTTAGATTTTTTTGAATTTCATCCCAAAGAGAAATTGGATCTTTTTCAAAGTCAGATTCATCAAACTCTTCATCTTCTGGACCATGAACAGCAGACCAACGAAGTTCTGGGTAAGAATCCATATACCCACCTGTATTCACTATAAAACAATTTGGTTGCTTTCCATATTCTTTTAAATCACACCAAGCATCAGAAGAAAGATATCCCGTATATAAAGCACCTTCCTCCGTAAGAAGGTCACACAATCTTTTAATATATTTTACTGCTTCTTCATCTTTTAGAATAAAAGAAGTTGTACAATAATTATCAACTTGAACGCCCATATTTATTTCTCCTTATCTATCATTTCTTTTACATTAAGTAATTTAATAAGTACAGCAGAAATAATTGCTATATCTTTTTGTAATGTAATATACATAGACATAATAATTGTTTGCATAGCCATGATTTTATCTGGCTCTTCTTTTAGTAGAAGATAAGCAGAAGCAATGAGTAAAATTGCTCTTGTAATATCATAATAAATCATTTTTATCCTTTGTTAATTTTCTAAGATGTTTATCAAAACGTTTGATTGTAATAATTTTATTTTCCAATGTTTGAACGTGAATAAGATATTTGTGAACTTCTATAACAACACCAATATAAGTGTTAGTAGGCCATTTTATTTCAACTAGATCACCAAATTCAAACATTTTGAACCATTTACAGTACATATCCTAACATGAATACTAATTATGTGTAGGGTAAACACATGAAAAATTTTAAATTATTGATGGAATCTTGGAGAGGATATACTAAAAAAATATTGGTTGAGAGAACACTACCAGCTTCAGAATATCCAGCTACATACGAAGAGTTGAGAAAAGCCATAGAAAGATTGGCAGAAAAAACATGGATTTTTTTTGATACTGAAACTACTGGTTTAGATATGGAACAAACTTTTCATCAAATAACACAGTTAGCCGCAATTAAAGTTGATACATTCAACTTTCAAGAAGGTACTGACCCAAAGATAACAGATAGATTCGATAAAAGAATAATTTTAAATCCAAAATCAACAAGAGCCGCAGCAAATGAAGAAGCTAAAGTTGCAAAACATAATAAAATGGAACAAGAAAAAGCGGCACAAGACCCTTCTTACACTCCAAAACCCTATCCTTATTATACAATTACAAAAGCTTTGAATATGACAGGTTATAAAACAGCAGATGAATTAGAAGAAGAATATAATAGAGGATTACCAGAAGATAAAAAAATAACTATTGTTTCTATTTCCGAAGAAGAAAGGTCACAAAATCCTGCATTACATGAAGAAGGAAGAATGTATTTTATTCCAACTCTAGTATTGAAAGAATTTGCAAATTTCGTAGCTCCAGTAGGAGAGCATGTATTAGTTGCTCAAAACGCACCATTTGACGTACAATATATCAATGTCGCATTTAGAAGAGCAGGCTTAGAAGTACCAGACGATGTTGTTATGGACAGCGTTGTAATATTCAAAAAGTTTCTAACTCCTGTAGTAAAAGATTTAGAAACAAAATTAGCCAACAATGAAATACCAGAAGAACAAAAACAACAAGTTGAAAATATAATTAAAAATCTTGTAAGAGTCTCAGATAAAACAAATAGAAAAAGCTATACTGTATCTCTAGGCCCAATGAGACAAGCATTTGGAGTAAAAGACGAAGGTTGGCACAATGCTTTAGCAGATGTAGTGATGCTAGCAAAAGTTATGAAAGAAGTATTTGTTTTCCTAGATAAAAATGAGTTTGTAAAAGGTATAAAAGATATGCCTTTAGTGCAACCAGAAACTGAATTACAAGCAAAAATAAAAGAATTAGAGAAGTACTTCTTCCCAACACCAGATACTCCAAGGGACGCACCAGAGCCTTGGGAAAGAGGTAAAACAGACCCTACTACTGGTGAAGTAATTCAAGAACCTTCTGAATACTATATTGAATATACAAATAAAAAGAAAGAACTAAAAGCTTTGAAAGATAAATTAAAAATGAAACCATCATCAGACGGTAAAGCATCAACAATAGATGAACGTAAAAAACAAATCAGACGTTCAATAAAGTAAATTCACTTTCTTTGTGATATGTAAAAGGTTGAAGCTCTATAGTTTCTGCGTCAAACCAGAAAACACTATAGAGCTTCTCTTTTTTTACTTCAATTATATTTTCGATAAAACCTACAAAGTTATTATCGGTTGCAGTATCAATTACAAGGTCGCCTACATTATACATCGAATATTACGGGGGTTGGGTCTATTTCATTTCTAACCCCTATGTTTCCAATGTGCAAGTCTCTAAACACTTTAAAGTTATTTCCAGAATCAAAATATATCTTTAATATTTCATCTATAAAACGGTCAGGAAAATTTTCACCTATAAGCATCTTTGTTGAAGCATATCCGCTTGTATTTAATACATTAGATTGAAACATTTCATCATTTTTAACATCTTGGGCTGTTTTTGGATTAATATAAAAAGGAGATTGTTTTCTTAAAAAATCATATGCATAATAATCTAAACTTTGGTAGAATATGTTATATGCTTTAACAGCATCTCCGGATTCTACCCTATCCATGTTTGTTTTTATGAAAATATAGTCTTGTAGGGGCAATACTTTACCCATTACAACCCATCCAAAAGTTAATGGAACAATTTTATCTTTGTATACACTTAGTCTGTAATCATATACTTTTTCAATAAAATCAAATGTTTGAGTACCATGATCATAAATTAATAAATCACCTTTTGTTCCTTGACCAGAAAAGATTCTTGATTTAAGTTTTTCATATCTTTGATCTTCTAAATCAACACCACCAATATAAGAACCCATATAAATTTTTAACAATCTATCATCTGGTAATATAAATATTGTACCTAATGTGCCTTTACCTAATATCTTCTTGATCTTGTCCTCGGATAAAATAGGAATTACTTCTACAGCTTTTTTTGCTATTTGTGGACCAAGAACAGAAGCTATTATTTGTTTATTATGGTTTTGTGGTGTCTTTTCTTTATTATTATCAGTTTCATGGGCTTTGTCGTCCACAGCAATCGTTGGTAAACGTACAATACGTTTTACTTCGTTTAATTTGATCTTTATTTTCATTATTTACTCTTTTATTAGCTCTTGTTCAAGAAAATTTTTTACTGTTTCAACCATTTCTGGGTGTTCTATAAAATATTGTTGCAACCACATTGGAATCAATGCAGCACCAGTACCAGCGATAGCACCTTTTACAGCTTTATCAGCGAATTCACTTTCTGGTTCTAAGCCCATTTCTTTTCGTCTTTCACCATCAAACATTTCATTTAATTCTTTACGTATAACTTGACGTAAATAAGTTTCTGTTATTCTCATTAGCTATCTCCTTTTAAATATTAGTTTTATGGCGCTGATCGAAGTCCTTTAGAAATAGTTGACCCAATAGAAGAATCGATAACAACAAATCTTCCGTCTGGTGCAGTACCTGTGTTAGATGGTCTTATTTCTTCCGGATCGATTTTAAACTCTGCTACCATTTCTGCTAACAAATGAAATGTTTTATTATAATTTTTTAATATTCTTTGGATCATACCATCAGTTAAGCGGAGTGAGTCGAACATACCTGCATGCGTCCGGTAGTTGCGTGCATGATTAAGATTCACATGAAATTGTAATTTATCTCTTGCATTTGCATGATTATGATTCACATAAAATTGTAATTTATCTCTTGCATCATATAAATTTGTATCTTCATCCATTATTAAATTTGCTTTATAATCTAATAGTAGTTGAAATACTCTTAACTGTTTCTGTTTGTGGATGTTACCAAAAAATTCTTCTATTATTGGATTTGGAAAATATCTTAAAAACGTATCAGAATTAGTTATTACATCACATTTTTCCATAACAATCCAATCATAATTTGGCTCATCTACCATATAAACTTTTGGAAATAATAAGGCGTATTTATTGTTTCTACCTAATTCTGTATCTTGTTCGTTCATAATTTTAGCAGTATTAGTTTTTGCTATTTTTATTATGTCTTCACCATATTTAAATGTTATACGAAAACTCCCTTCTCCAACAAAACGTATATCGGATTTACCAGCATCTTTTAATATTTCATTTATTTCGTATGTATCAATCTCCCCATATTTATCTTTATAATTATCAATCAAAAATTTCAAAGATTCAGCAATATCTCGTAAATCACCACCAAAATGAACTTTTTCAAGGTCATAAAGCTGTTGGTTATTTTTGGATTCAGTAAGTTTAATTTTTATCTTCATATCTTTACAGTCTCCGCTCCTGCTGCTGGATTTGTTGGTGTTGGTGTTGGTGCTTTTTGTGCAAAGCCTCTCAAAATTGCAGACTCTATTGAAGAATCTAAAATAACAAATCTTCCATCTTCAAGACCTGTACCTGTATTTCTGAGGGCAACTTCGTCTGGTCGCATATTAAATTGTCCAATAACTTTTAAAATATCATCGTATGTTTTTCTACGACCCCCAGAAGTTTTGCCACGAAATGCATCAATCATGTCTTTAACTTGTTCTGGTTCATTTGTGTCTACAATATTGGTTGGAACATATCTTAACAAAAATCTTCTTGCATTATCATATTGACCAGCACTATACATAAATGCGGCCAAAATACAATAATATTTAGTTTGTGATGTTGGATTTTTTAATTTTAAATATGAATTTGGAAAAAATCCAACATATTCATCTATACGTTTAATATTAAATGGATTAACTTTTTCCATGAGAACCCAAGAAAAATCTGGTGCATGAGCAAATGATTTTGGAAAAATATTTGATCGGTTAGATAAAGTCCCTAATGTAAAATCATCTTTATTATGATCCTTGCCAATACCATATGGAGTAATATCTACTTTGATTATCTCTTTTGCTCCAACATCAAATCCGCAACGGAACTTTCCACAACCAAGTTTTTTAATTCCTAGTTTCATTTCTACATCATCTGTAAAAAATTGTAAGTATGTTTGTACGTTTGCAATAGTTGGTTCTGGGTGTTTTGGTATAACTGTATCTTTTAAAAATTGTTGGAACATTTTTATAATTTGGTCACCAAGTACTAATGACTTACCAAAGTATTCTTCTTCTTCTTTAGTAAATTCTTCATTTATAAATCTGCGCCAATTTTCAAATAATAAATACATAATATAAATAGCAAAAAAACTTTTATTTGACATTTTGCTTTACAATATTTCTATTTATATCATGACACCATTATTCTTATTATTTTTAAGTTGTTTAATAAAGCAAAACACGATACAATCACACTCTTCCATTTCTATAGCGGAAATTAGAATTGTTTGTACATCAACACAAGAAAAGGATTGCAAAGTTTTCACAAGCACAAATAAAGGAAGCGCAACAAGAATAAAATGGAAGAACAATTATTATTGGCTTACCGCAGCACACGTTTGCGATGTAAAAACTCCAGTTCAAAATTCTTTTTTATTAAATAAAATAATGTTTGTAGATGTTGGAGGAACGGGTGAAAGAGACACAATATCAAAAATAATCTTTGATGAAGAAAAAGATTTATGTTTATTGGAAGCTAATGAAGGACCATCAAGAAACATAGCAAACAATGAACCAGCAAATGGAACGAAAGTCATATCAATTGCTTACCCCGGCGGAGTATATGGAAAAGATATGTATCCAATATATGAAGGAAGATGGGCAGGAAAAATAGAAGATAAATGTTTATCAACAATTCCCGTTGCAGGAGGTTCTTCTGGTGCTTCTATAATGGATAAAAATGAAGAAGTAGTTGCAGTTATTTCATCTGTTATGCAAAACTTCAATCATTTCACGTTATCTACTTGCCTTCCAGAAATAAAGGAATTTCTTGAACAAGCAACTGAACTTTCTCCTGTTCAACATCAATAACGTTTGTGTTGTGCAAGATAAGGTTGTTAAATTTTGGTTCTTCTTCATTTAAGAAAACCAAAGTTTCATATGAATAATTTAAGTTTTCTGTTTCAATCATGATTGTTGGTTCATTCCAACCAATTAAAGGCAAAAGATAGACAAGCATTGTTATTATTCCTTGATAATGTATTGTATTAAACTTGAACGGCGCGTGTTGTGGTTATAACTTCAAGAAATGCTTGAGCATAAGCTTGATTGTCTTTTCTTTTTGGATTCGGCTAATGGGTTTTCATCTGTTTCCATTATGAAATCAGCATCAATCATTACTGGTACAGAACGAAGGTCCATATCGATACTTGGAGCATCATAATCATCATAATATATTTGTATTTCAACAAGAGCATCAATTACTTGGTCAAATGCTAGATCTGTTTCATCTGAAATTTGTCCAATTGTAACTCTTTTTCCTACGTTAGAAGCCAAAAATTGTTCTACCCTTCCTTGTGGGCTGGATGCAAACTCACCATAATCTCCCATCATTTCTTTTAACTCTTGACGAATAACCCCTCTCAAATAACTCTCTGTAAGTCTAACTGGCATTTTAATTCTCCTTTTATAATATATTAAATACGTGTTGTGCTTATAACTTCAAGAAATGCTAGAGCATAAGCTTCATTGTCTACACCTTCTGGAAATACAATTTTGTTATCTGCCCCACCTTTATACTCTGGTAAAATATTTAATGTACCGCCACCAGTTTTTGAAAGATTAAGCAAATCTCTAGTTATAACATTTATAAATTTGCCTCCATATTCTTGCATTAATGGTTTAACTGTGTATTTCCATGCGTTACTATTACGGATTTTATCTTGATAGTCTTCTAATTTTATTTTGTAATTACTATCACCAGAAGTAATGGCCCTATAAGTTCTGCTAAATGGATTCGAAATTTTATCCATTCCAAATATCTCATTTAACTCTTGACGAATGATTTGTCTTAAATATGATTCTGTAAGTCTTGTTGGCATTTAATAATCCTTTTTTATAAAAACAGTCAATAATATATAGTTTGTTAAAAAACTCCCAGAATTTTTTCTAACATTTTTTCTCTTTTGGGTACATTTGGATTATGTGGGTTATTTATGCTTATGGAAAATTAAGTCTTGCAAACTCCCCAAATAATTCCAATGCTTTTTCATCATATGCTTTTGCAGCTTCTTCTTCAGTTAGAAAAAACCCTAAGTGAATTTTTTTATTGATATGTGGATTTTGTATATAAGCCTTCCAAGGTTTCTTCAAATTATTTTTCTCTGTAGAAGCATAATGAACACCTTTATATTTTGATGTTGAATTGTTTTTTCTTATTTTATTTTGAGCGTTTTGGCTTTTTGTTGCAAATCTTAAATTTTCTTTTTTGTTATTTAGACCATTTCCATCTATATGGTCTACAAACGAATTTTCATCAGCATCCATAATCAACCTATGCATCAACAAAGTTTTTTTAGTTATAGGCTTTCTATTGTTGTTTATAAGATATTCGTTTAGATTTTCTATTTGATTTGATGTTAGTCTTTTTTCTGCATATGTTGTTTTCATATTTGTAGCGTACCATTTCCCTACAATTGTTACTAACTCATAATCATTTTCATCAACTTCAACTTTATAACCTTTTGATAATTCTATAAATGGCATATCATATCCCCTTATATAATAAATAGTCTATTGTGTAACTTAGTGATAGGATATTGAAAAAATCCTAGAATTTTCTATGTGTCGTTTTTGAGCACTAAGTCCAATATAACAAGGAGTGCAACCTAGGTAGATATATTACGGGGGGGAGGGGGAGGGGGAGGAGGGGGTCTAAGTTGACGTTATACCTATGTTACTTTGATGTGTCATTCTATGTGTTGATATATATTACAGAATATATTTATCTTTATTTATTATCTATACGAGGCTTGCCCAACGCTGTCAAGTCTATCCTACACAAATATTACAAACTATTACACTTGACAAATAAAAAAGGCCAGTAGCTCTTGACTACTGGCCCAAGTAGACTATCGAATGTCTAACTCACTTAGGGTCGATAGCAACCACAATCTCATTCGTCTGGAAGTAAGGCGAATCGAAATAAGCCTTAGTTGTCATCCACATACGGCGAGGCTTGGAATGAATAGGCTTGGGGGCACACATATCTGTAAGGACAATGTGACCGTCGAAGGCCCGCTCATTAACCCACTTAGTAGGAGCATTGAAATCCGTACCACCGCAAAGGACACGCTCCCAAACCTTGCGGGTTCCCTTCTTCCAAACATAGACCTTGGAATCGTCCACATGAGTATCGAATGGAACAACCGTGAAAGTGGCAATATCAGCCAGCTTGTTCAATTCGTTAAAGAAGACAGCAAGCATATCGTCGCCCACGCTTCCACTCTGGTCAATGGAGATAGCGATGTTTGCGAGACGCTGAACCTTCTTGCCTGCGTGGATGCGAGGAAACCTCTTATTGATCTTGCGGATAGTGGAAGTCTTATCGGCCCTTAGAGTAGCCTTGATGAAGTAGGAAAGCATCTTGCGCCAATCTACCCAAGTTCTAAGCTTTTCCATAATCTGCTTCTTCATAGAGGAGGAAACAGAACCCCAATTTTTAGACTTCGATGCTTCCTTTACAGCGTCCTTCAAAATCTCGCCAAGACGCTCCTTAGCAATCTGCTTTGTATCCTCGTCCACTTCGCCCCAGCCAGAGTGGTCGTCCATCGAATCGCCAAAGGGGTCGCCACTACCCTCACCATCGGACCCTTCACCCTCACCCTTATCGCCCTTGTCCTTGTCCTTCTCCTTCTGCTTCTTCAATTCCTCAAAGTAGAAATCAGCAGACATTTCGGGAGGGAGGTGAGCAAACGGACCCTTGCCGGGAATACAACCGATAGAAGGAATCTTATCAATTACACCGGGCAGACCATTGATAGAAAGGTCCGTAGCAACATTCCACATCTTCGTCATGCCTTCGGGGGGCAGACGCTCGGTAACGTGATCGAATACGAGGTGATAGAATTCATGTATAAGAACACCAAGCTTCTCATTATCGGGAAGCTTCGCCATGAATTCGGGATTGTAGAGCATTTCATACTGAGCCGTTTCCTTATTGATACGGACACCAGCAGTAGGAATAGAGGTTGAAGGGGACTTATGCACCTGACGAGAGATAGCCGCAAAGAACGGTTCCGAAGTCAGAAGTCGATAAGTGTGGATATCAAGGTCAAAGTGTGGAGTTGTCATACAAGAACCTTATCGCAGGAGATTGAAAGAGTCAAGAAGAAAGTTATCCATAGCTTCAAAGGTTCATTCCCTTTCGGCTCTGTTGAAGCTTATCATGGTGGAAGGATTCGTCAAGAAAATAATAGTCCGCTCTTTTGTTTGTTTTTAGAATGAGCCTACTATCTGTGTTTTATTATGTATCGCCTTAGTGTTTGATATGACTTACGACGGTGTATTGTGAGACTCTAATCGATGTATTATAAACCGTCAATAACTTTTATAATCTTTTTTTATTATATTTGGTGAAAAAGGATACTTGACAACTATTTAGAAATTGGCCTTTATCTTTCACCCCTAACTACTCTATATTGCTCACTAATGTTAGAAGAGCAGGAGATAAGAAGAAAAACTGATTAAAGCAATAAGGCTTTATAATCATTAGGGATTTAGAGAAGAGCCACAATTATCCACTTTGCTCCATATTAATCCACTATGATATCACCTTGAATAACCCTTGATGGATTAGGCTGGTTGAGAAGAATTCTATCCTATTGGAATGAAAGAAATAAGCCTTGAAAGCTTCTTCATCAATATAGATAATTATTCCTCTATTGATTGGATTGGCCCAAGACTCAATCATATCTCCTATCTTTGCTTTATTCATTTCTATATATCCAATTTCTCCAACCCTTTTTTACTGAGTCCAAAGAATAGCATAGGGTATTTGGTCCTCTCCAATCTTCATCATGGTTCAAGTAGATAAGATAAAGGGAATCTTTGCTCTCGTCAATGCCCTCAACAAGATAATAGAAGTTTGGTTCGGGGTTTATTATATCCCCAACTCCAAGGGTCATACCTCCACCTTTTTATAACAGGTTTCGATATATGTAATTGCCATGTAATAGCTTTTATCTTGTTCGTCAAATAAAGGATGCAAGTGGTATTGTGTGTGAAAGTCCCCTCGGAATCCAATAATCAAACAATAAGCAGGAGTTGCAAAATTGATATCCTCAACAATCATATCCCCAATATTAAATTTAGGTTTCATTGGATACTCTCTTGAACCACCTATGAACATAGTCAAATCTCATTATGCGGAAGGCATGAAAGTCAAAGGTGACAGGGGACAAATCATATGTCTCGTTCTTCTTATCAATCGCAACAATAATATAGAAATCTGCTGTTGGCGAGTCCTCAACTTCTTCATAAACCATATCGCCTATTCGGAAGTTTGGTCTTATCTTTTCAATCTTTGCCATATCATTCAACCTTTATAATCGAATTGCATAGCAGGGAACCAATTGGATATTCTGCAACTTTCTGATTATTAAACCAATAAACATAAAGGAATTTGGTTTTATGGGTTCTCTTTACTTTATCGGTCACAAATCCAAATGAATTTCTAAAGTGAGCATAAACGATATCGCCAATATTGGGAGTCATTTTGATACTTTCTTCCAATTTCCCTGCTCAAAAGAATGAAGAGGAATATCTGAAATGATTGTATTG
>Ga0194115_10001190_pt1 | contig 34165 bp, 39 predicted proteins | sample TA2MahsurfametaG_3_FD_148656 | JGI IMG/M metagenome (GOLD analysis project Ga0194115, IMG submission 148656) | Freshwater microbial communities from Lake Tanganyika, Tanzania - TA2015002 Mahale S4 surface | ecosystem: Environmental > Aquatic > Freshwater > Lake | place: Tanzania: Lake... | reverse complement strand
CCAGCACCCAAGCGGTTGCCGGTCCGGTCACCCAATACCTGGCCCACCTGCAGGGCAGCACCGCCATCGCTTTCTGCTGCACCGTTGAGCACGCCGACCTGGTAGCCCGTGGCTTTAATCAGGCCGGCATCCCAGCTGCGGTGCTCGATGGCTCCATAGACAAGGCCACACGCCGGAGCCGAATCAATCAACTGGCCACCGGTGAGCTGCGGGTGCTCACCTCCTGCCAAGTGATCAGCGAGGGCACCGACGTGCCCAGCGTGGGTGGGTGCCTGCTCCTGCGGCCCACCGACAGCCTGAGCCTATATCTGCAGCAGGTGGGCCGTTGCCTGCGCCCATCACCCGGCAAGTCGCACGCCTTAATCCTGGACATGGTGGGCAACGTGGCGAAACACGGATTTCACACCGACCCCCGCGACTGGAGCCTTGAGGGTCGCCACAAGCGCAATGCCAGTGCGGCAGCACCGATCCGCGAATGTCCCGAGTGCTACGCCGCCCTGCCGGCCGCCACCAGGGTGTGCCCCGAATGCGGCTACCTGTTCGAGACACCCCAACACGATGCACCCGAGGAGCAGGGCACCGCGCTCCTGGTGGAGCTGACCGCAGAGCAGCGCAAGGAGCTGGAGCGCCAGCGCCTGGCCCAACGCCGCCAAGAAGTGGGAAAGGCCCGTAGCCTTGATGAGCTCAGATCCATCGGACAGCAGCGCGGATACAAGCCAGGATGGGCGGAACATATCTGGCGATCACGTGGGCTCCGACGGTTCAACGCGCAGGAACGGCAGCGATGAACTGGCAGTGCAGAACAACATCCGGCTTGCTCTGGGTCGCGGCCCTGTTCGGCTTTGGCGCAACAACACCGGCGCACTCAAGGATGCGAACGGTCGCCTCGTTCGCTACGGCCTTTGCCAGGGCAGTTCCGATCTCATTGGCTACCGCACCGTCGAAATCACCCCCAACATGGTGGGTCAGCGGATCGCCGTCTTTACCGCCATTGAGGTCAAGGACAGGGGCCGGGCCACACCACAGCAGCTGCAGTTCCTTGACCTGGTGGTTGCCGCAGGTGGGCTGGGAGGTGTTGCCCGTTCCGTCGACGACGCAAGAGAGATCCTCAAGCTGGCGTGAAGGATTTTTACTCGCCACGTGCCACGCGATCCCGCCATCAATAGGGTCCGACCAATCACCACTGCTACCGATGGCCTCTTTACCACCCGAACAATGTCTTGCCAGGGTCCGCACCCTGTACCGCGACGCTTTCAAGATTGACCCCGAAACCGATGAGGCTGCGATCCGCTGGGCCCACAAGCCGGAGCACTGGGCGACCCATCAGATCGCACACCACGGGTGGAGCTACTACGCCGCCGAGAGTGTCGTGAGGCAGTGCCGCATCCTCGTGCGCCGCGCAGCTATAGCAGCTGGGGTGACCCTGTGAGAAACGACGAGTTCCGTGACTCAGTTGGCTTCGCAGCCGGCACAAGCTACGAGCGCCGACGCATCGGCGAAATGATCCGGCAGCGCATCACCCTGATCAGCACCCTCGAGGAGTTCGGCACTGGTGGGCGTTGCCACCGCATGGTCACCGCTGAGCTGCGCAGGCTCGCTGATCAGATCGACGGGGAACCCTGAGCGATGACAGACATCAGCAACGCCGCCCAGGGCCGGTGGCGGGAGATCCTGGCGTCCCTTGGCGGTCTCAGCGCAGATCAGCTCGAAGACAAGCATCAGCCTTGCCCCCTATGTGGTGGCGAGGATCGCTACCGCTTTGATGACATCGAGGGGGCTGGCACCTGGTACTGCAATCAGTGCGGCGGCAAAAACCACAACGGTGGCGCAGGCTCCGGCATGGACCTTCTGATGCGACTCAAGGGCTGGGAATTCAAGGAAGCCGCCAAGCGCATCGAGCAGTTTCTGAACTTGCCCCCTAGATCCGGTAGGCAATCCGTGAACGGAAGTCCTAGCAACGGCCCTGTGCCAGCATCGCCCCCCACATCGCCCCCCACGCAGGGCGCTGAGCAGTTCTGGCACTACAGCCCCGACTTTATCGTGGCCCGCTTCCCAGGGAAGAAGATCCGCCCCCTGACATGGGACGGCAGCGCCTGGCAGTGGAGAGCACCCAAGGGCCCCAGGCCCCTGTTCAACCGCCACCTGCTCGATGCGCACCCCGAGGCCCCGGTGGTGATCGTAGAGGGGGAGAAGACTTGCGACGCCGCATCAGTCCTTTTCCCCAAGGCCGTGGCCATTACCTGGTCCGGGGGCTGCAAGGCGCTGAGCAAGACACCTTTCGATGCGCTGGCCCACCGAAAGGTGATCCTCTGGCCCGACAACGACGCTCCAGGACTCCAGGCCATGGAGCAGCTGGGCCAAATCCTGCTCAACCTGCCCGGCACCACCGTGCGGAAAATGAGCAACCCGCCCAACGCTCCCGAGGGCTGGGATCTGGCAGACGCAAGTTGGACACGCCAGGAGGCCGCCGCCTACGCCAGGGCCAACCTCCACGACGTGGTGCCCGCCATCACGATGCAGGGCATCAAAGCGCCACCAGCTAATAACCCGGAGCAGGAGCCCGATCCGGTTAAGCCGGCCGCAGGCGGCTACTTCACCTGCCTGGGCTTTGACGGCGACGCCTATTACTACCAGCCCCGCAGCACCGGGCAGGTGGTGCGCCTGGTGCGATCAGGTCACAACAGCACCAACCTGGTGGCCATTGCACCCCTCAGCTACTGGGAGGACCTTTATGCCGGCAAGAAGGAGGGCGTGAACTGGACCTGGGCAGCGGCATCCCTGTTCGAGCAGCAGGCCAAGGTCGGGGTTTACATCCCCGAGCGCATCAGGGGCAGGGGGGCATGGGTTGATCAGGACCGCACCGTGCTGCACCTGGGCGACCGCCTGGTGGTGGACGGCGAGCAAAGGGCGATCACCCGGTCGTTCGACAGCACCTACCTCTACCAGCGCCTGTCCCGTCTTAACGGGCCCGCAGGGGCAACCCCACTCACCGACAGCGAGGCTTTGATGGTGTGCGAGCTGGCAGAGCGGTTCCATTGGGATGTGCCCGCATCTGGCCTGCTACTAGCTGGCTGGGTCACCCTGGCACCGATCTGCGGTGCCCTGCGCTGGCGGCCGCACATTTGGCTGACCGCAGCTGCAGGTTCAGGAAAGAGCGCGATCCTCGACCGCTACGTGACCCCGCTGCTGGCCGACATGGGACTGGTGGTGGCCGGCAACACCACCGAGGCCGGCCTGCGACAGACCCTGCGCGCTGATGCCCTACCGGTGGTCTTCGACGAAGCCGAAAGCAACGAAAAGGCCGATCAGGTGCGCATGCAGTCGATCCTGGCTCTGGCGCGGGTCGCCTCAAGCGAAAGCCACGCCTCCATGCTCAAGGGCAGCCCCGGGGGTGATGTCACTCGGTTCTCCATCCGATCGATGTTTCTCATGTCGTCTATCGCCACGGCGCTAAAACAGGGCGCTGATCGATCACGGTTCGGCCAACTAACCCTGCGCAGCCCCACCGAGCTGGACAAGGCCGAGCGCATTTCCCACTGGGAAGCCCTAGACCGTGATTTGGACCGCTATATCACCGATGACACCGGTCTGCGCCTCCTGGCCAGGACCACCAGCATGATCCCCACCATCCGCCAGTCGGTCAGGGTGTTTGGCAGAGCAGCCGCCGAGCGGTTTGACAGCCAACGCCTGGGGGATCAGTACGGCACCCTGCTGGCGGGGGCGTGGTCACTGATGAGCAGCGACGTGGTGACCCCGGAGCAGGCCCGGGCGCTGATTAACCAGAACGACTGGGAGCCCTACAGCCAGACCACCGAGGTGCCGGATGAGGTGCGCTGCGTGCAGTTCATCCTTCAGCACCAGGTGCGCGTTGAGACCGATCATGGCACCCACACCCGCACCCTGGGCGAGCTGGTGGGCATCGTCGCACACACTGAAGCCAGCTTGGAAATCAGCACCAACCTCGCCGAAGCTGCCCTCAGCCGGCATGGCCTGCGGGTCGATGATGATGCTCTGCTGGTATCCAACACCGCCCAGGCGATCGCATCAATCCTGCGAGATACGGCATGGGGTCACAGCTGGGGGACGCTGCTCAGCCGTCTGCCCGGGGCGCAAAAGGCCGGAGTCGTGCGTTTCAAGGGCTTGGGTGCATCGAGCAGGGCCGTTCGGGTGCCTTTAAGCACCCTGTAACCCTGACCTAACAAGACCGTCACGCCAAACCCCTTGCAGTGACTGTGTTGTTACGGCCGTTACGCTGTTACGGTTTGGGTAGACAGACCCCCTTATAGGTGTGTGTGTGAAAGAGGAGGAGAGTCCCCCCTCTCTCTTGTTTACTTACTAATACCTCTATCTCCATAAAGGTGTAACAACGTAACAAGGGCCCCCAGGGCCCTTCCACCCCAACCGATCTGCTCTGTTACGGTCCCCGTTGCCAACCGTTGCACCTGTAACCGCACCTAGCCTGACTGCAAAGGGCCAATCCCATGGGCTACATCTCCATCGACGCCAAGGTCCTCGGTGACAAGGACGTTATGCGAAACCTGGAGAAGCTCTCCGGTCATGACATTCCCAAGGCCATCCGTAAGGGCGTTAAGTACGCCGCACGTGGTGGGCGCGCAGCCATCGCCAAGAACATCGGCGCGAACTATTCCCTAGCTGCCGGGCGCATCAAGCAAGACGTCACCGAACCCAGCTACCGCGACGGGGGGATGACCGCGATCATCCGCACCTCTCGAAAGCCGATCACCTTTGCCAGCTACAAGGCCCGGGACGTACGCCCCAGGGGGGTCACCGTTGCGATCTACAAGGGCAAGCGATCACGCCATCCCAAAGCCTTTGGGGCCAAGGGCCTGTTCTTCGTACGCAAAGGGGCAGGGCGTTACCCCTTGTCCGTGCTCAAGGGCCCGTCCATCCATGCGATCTATGACGGGGGCCTGTTCGCTGGTGCGATCCAATCCGCCACCGAGACCCGCATAGAGGAGCAGCTGGTCAAGGGGATCCTCCGGGCGATCGGTTCAGCCGCAGCTGGCTTTGGTAGGTGAACACCACCAGACCCCGCGCCTTGCGCACCCAGCACACCTTACCTATCCCCATGGGTGGGCCACACCTACCCCACCCCCCCCCGGTGCCCCTGGGGTGCACTGCGGGGTAGCCCTGCGACCTGTGTGGTGTTTGCTCCCACGTCTTGCGCAACAGCGCCGCAATCGACTGCCCCTGTGGGTGGCCTCACTCTGCCCACCCTCACCCGACACCCCCCGCACCGCTTTGGGTCCTCCCGGTTGTTGTTAGATGCGGCTCCCCGAGTCGCCGTTTTTCGCTAGCGACTGCGCAACCTTTGGGTTGCGTCTGTCACCCAAACCCCTTGCAATCACTGGGTTTTTGAGAACGGCTCAGATCCAGCCCCAGCGCAACCGTGGGCGCGGCAACCGTTTTCTGGACAGGGAGTATCCGGCGGGATGCCCCGGTCACCTTGCGCAGGTGCCGCAACCCGGCCAGCTTGGGGCGGCTAACCTCTCACCACCGATAGACCCACCATGACCCGGCTGACCCCAGCCATGGCCAACCGCATCGAGGTCTGGCCGATCGACAAGCTGGTGCCCTACGAGCGCAACGCCCGCACCCACTCACCTGAGCAGGTGGCTCAGCTGGCTGGGTCGATCGTGGAGTTTGGCTTCGTGAACCCGATCCTGGTAGACACCGCCGCCGGGGTGATCGCGGGGCATGGCCGGCTGGCCGCGGCCCGGGAGCTGGGCCTGGAGGAGGTGCCGGTGGTGGTGCTCGATCACCTGAGCCCTGCGCAGAAGCGGGCCTACGTGATCGCCGACAACAAGCTGGCCCTGAACGCAGGGTGGGATGTCAACCTGCTAAACGAGGAGATCCAGGGCCTGACCGAGCTGGACTTTGACATCAGCTTGCTGGGCTTCAGCGACGCCGAGATCGAGGGCCTGGGCGCTGATGGCTGGGCAAGCGACATCGAGGCGATCGAGAAGCACGAGGAGAACTTTGACGGCATCAGCGCCAAGATCGTGGTGAAGCTCGACGGCACCTACCGCGACGAGGTGGTGGAGGCCATCCGCATGTATTGCGACGGCCACGCCATCAGCGTGGAGGTCAGCTGATGGAGCCCAGGCTCAACGTCCTGGTCGCCTACCCGTACATGAACCCCCAGGTGATCGAGAGCCTGCGGGTGGTGGGGCCATCGCTCCGCTTCGTGCTCGACTCCGGTGCGTTCACGGCATGGAAAGCCGGCAAGCCGATTCAGCTCGACGACTACTGCCGGTTCCTCGAGGGGCTGCCGATCAAGCCCTGGCGTTACTTCACCCTGGACGTGATCGGCGACCCGGAGGGCACGATGCACAACTACGAAACGATGCTGGCCCGGGGCTTCAAGCCGGTGCCGATCTTCACCAGGGGCGAGGACCCCACGGTGCTTGAGGAGTTCTACAAGACCAGCGACGTGGTGGGCATCGGGGGGCTGGTGGGCACCCCGGGCAACCGTGGCTTTGTCAAGGGGATCATGCGCCACGTGGGTGATCGCATGGTGCACTGGCTGGGCTTCACCGACCTGGACTTCATCAAGGTCTACAGACCGTTCATGTGTGACAGCAGCACCTGGGAGTCGGGGGCAAGATACGGGGCGCTGAAGCTCTACATGGGCAACGCGAAGTTCCTCACCATCAAGAAGCCGCAGTTCCAGGACCGGCCACCGCAGGCGGTGCTCGATCGGATCCGGCAGCTGGGCGTCGATCCCTTCAGGCTGGCGAAGCTGGATGAATGGCACGGCGGCCCATCGGCATCACGCACCCTCTGTGCTCGCAGTGGGGTGGCGCTGTCGGTGGATGTGGAACGCCAGACCGGAACCAAGATGTTCCTCGCCCTGACCACCGCCCAGGCACTGGGTCTGCTGGTGCAGGGTTTCACCGATCTTTACCTCAGGACCGCACCATGAAAGCAGTCGCCATTGTCTCCGGCGGGATGGACAGCGTGACGCTGGCCCACTGGCTCAAGGGGGTCTACCCCGAGCTCCACCTGATCTCCTTCGACTACGGGCAGCGCCACAGCCGGGAGCTGCAGTGCGCGGCATGGCAGGCGGAGCACCTGGGCGCTGAGCACACGATCATCGACATCAGCGGGATCCGCCCCCTGCTCAAGGGCTCGGCGCTGACCGACGACGTGGCGGTGCCCCATGGCCACTACGCCGAGGAGACGATGCGGGCCACCGTGGTGCCCAACCGCAATGCGATCATGCTGTCGATCGCCTGGGGCCTGGCCTGCAGCGACGGTGCGGAAGTACTGGCCTGCGGCGTGCACGCTGGGGATCACTTCATCTACCCCGACTGCCGCCCCGAGTTCATCGCCTCGCTAAACGAGAGCATGCGCATCGGCACGGTGGGCCACCGCAAGGACAGCCTCGAGCTGATCGCACCCTTCGTGCATCACACCAAGACCGACATCGCAGCCATAGGTGGGACGCTCGGCGTACCCTTCGAGCACACCTGGACCTGCTACGAGGGCGGAGACATTCACTGCGGTCAGTGCGGTGCCTGCACCGAGCGCAAAGAAGCGTTCCGCGACAGCGGGGTGCCTGATCCCACGCAGTACCGCGCATGACTATTGGAATCGTTGCTTGCTCGTCAAAAAAGATGCCCACGCCATGCCCTGCGTGGCTGCTTTACTCTGCGAGTCCAACTTTTAGTCAAAACTTTTTGGCGGCCAAGCAAGACTGTGACGTAGTTCGGATTCTTTCCGGTCGCCATGGCCTTATCGACCCACGTAAAGTGATTGCGCCTTACGACCAGAGAATCACCCCTGACAGACCAGGGCTTGCAGAAGAGATTCAGCAGGCAATTCAGGCGATTGGAGATTGTGAAGTGATCTCCTATTGTCCAAGTGACTACAACAAGGCATTGCGGCTGGTAGAGTTTCGCGTCGCTGCTAGTGGCGGCATTTACGAAAAAGCCAAGGCGCTGGGCAATAGAGGATCGGTGAAGGGAAACGTCTTTCCGCTTCGAGCATCTTTAGTCTGGCTCTATCAAAACTCAGGCGCATCGGTAAGGGACTTTCAGAAGTTCTGTATTGATACCTGGACTAGCCCTTCAACAAGACGCGCACAATTCTCGCGTCTTCTCAAATCGCCATTTGCCCGTGTCGCTAATGGACGCGTCTTCTACGCTTTCTCAACATGAGGCCACATGAAGATCATCCTCGGCTGCGGCGCAGGCAAAGGCCGTGTCGCCGCTCCTGCGTGGCAGCTCTACACCGGCAGCCAGTTCACTCTTGCGTTCAACTGGGCGCGGACCATCGTGCCCCTGCGGGCCATCTACATCCTGTCTGCGAAGTACGGGCTCGTCAGCTCGCTGGAGGTGATTGCCCCATACGAGGCCAAGATGGGCACCCCCAGTCAGGTGATCACGGTGCCAGAGCTGGCGCGACAAGTGACCGAGCTGGGCCTCGATCAAGAGCGACCGCTCCTGGTCAACACCGGCAAGCCCTACCGCAAGATGCTGGACCAGGTGCTACCCCAGTCTGAGGTGCTGACTGAGCACATGAACACCCCATGCACACGCATGGGGTTCCAGAGAAACTGGTTCAAAACCCACCACCGCAAGCTGCCAGAGAGCCTGTATGCCATCTACGTCTGAAGCCATCCGCCAACGCCTGTCGGCCGCCGGCGCATCGTTCCTGGCCAACGACAACATCGCCCAGTTCATCGAGCCTGGTGAGCTGAGCCTGCTTGAGGGCGAGGTTGCACAGCGCGTTGAGGATCTCCTGCGCTCCCTGGTGATCGACGTGGACAACGACCACAACACCAGGGGCACCGCCGAGCGCGTGGCCCGCATGTATCTGCAGGAGGTGTTTGCCGGGCGCTACCACCAGGCCCCCCGGTTGACCGACTTCCCCAACGTCAAGGACCTGGACCAGGTCTACAGCGTGGGCCCGATCACGGTGCGCAGCGCCTGCAGCCACCACCTGGTGCCGATCCTCGGCAAGTGCTGGGTCGGCATCAAGCCGGGCGACCGGGTGATTGGCCTGTCGAAGTTCGTCCGGCTGGCCGAGTGGGTCTTCTCACGCCCCCACATTCAGGAGGAGGCGGTGATGATCCTGGCCGACGAGATCGAACGGCTAGTGGACCCTGTGGGTCTGATCGTGATCGTGGACGCCCAGCACTACTGCATGAAATGGCGCGGCGTGCGCGAGCCGAACACGTCGATGGTGACTAGCGTCGTTCGAGGAGAGTTCCGCGACAAACCGCACATGAAAGCTGAGTTTCTACAGCTGATTGGACTCAAATGACGTTCATCTCCACGAAGACCTGGGGGCACGACGTTGGGCTGAGTGCGTGCTTCCGCCAGTGGCGCAGCACTCACAGCCACTGCCAGTTCCTGCATGGCTACGCCCTGTCAGTGCATCTGAAGTTCGAAGCGGATGATCTCGACGAGCGCAACTGGGTGGTGGACTTCGGGGGGCTGAAGGATCTCAAGGCGTGGCTGCAGGCCACGTTCGATCACAAGACCGTGGTCGCAGATGACGACCCAGAAATCAGCTGGTTCCGGGAGGCCCATCGCCGTGGCGTGATCGACCTGGTGACTGTGCCTGCGGTCGGATGCGAGAGGTTTGCGCAGCTGGTGTGGACGACCACCAACACCTGGCTGGAGGACAAGGGCTACGCCCCGCGCTGTCGTGTCGCTGAAGTCGAGGTGCGCGAGCATGGCGCGAACTCCGCGATATACCGTCCATGAGACGGCTGAGCTGGTCTGACTTCGAAGAGGCGGTCTGGAAGATCAGCGCCGAGCACCATGGGCGTGCGTTCAATGGCGTCTACGGCTTTCCGCGTGGTGGGCTGTGTCTGGCGGTGGCGTTGAGCCATCACCTGGAGCTGCCGCTGCTGCTAGAGCCGGAAGAAGACTCGTTGATCGTTGACGACATCTACGAGACTGGTCGCACCCTGACCCGGCTAAAGAGCCTTCCAGGTTGTGAAGCCGTCGTGTGGATCAGCAAGGTGCGGCCAACATGGTTCCGAGCCGTCGAGGTGATCGATTCACCCGAATGGATCGTCTTCCCATGGGAAGACCCCGAGGCGGCCGCTGCTGATGAGGAGGCTTACCGTGCTTCGCGTGAATGAAATCTTTCCCACCATTCAGGGGGAGGCGTGCTGGACCGGAACACCGGCCACGTTCATCAGGCTCCAAGGCTGCCCGGTGGGCTGCAGCTGGTGCGACACAAAGCACACCTGGCACCCGGGTGCGGAGAGCAAGCGCATCGGCATCGTAGAGATGCTCGACAAGCAAGACTCTGCGCCGACCTGGGCGGAGATGAGCGCCGAGCAGATCGTGACGAACGTGGGCCACTACAGCCCCCGGCACTTCGTGATCACCGGCGGTGAGCCATGCGCTCAGGACATCTGGCTGCTGACCGCCAATTTGCAGACCATGGGAACGGTGCAGATTGAGACCAGCGGCACCCACGAGATCAAGGTTGCCCCAGGCACCTGGGTGACCGTAAGTCCCAAGGTGGCCATGGGCGGTGGCCTGGACGTGCTGCCCAGCGCGATCGCTGCCGCAGACGAGATCAAGATGCCGGTCACCGGCAAGGCCGACATTGACAACCTGGAGGCCCTGCTGGTGCACAAGCAGGAGCGCACCAGCGTGTGGCTGCAGCCAGTAAGCCAGGGCCACGAGGCCACACGCCTGTGCGTCGAGGCGTGCATGACCCACCGCTGGCGGCTGAGCATTCAGACCCACAAATACGCCGGGGTGCGTTAATGCGACGCCCGCCCCTAATGTTTCTGACATGGGCGGGCTTTGATGCCGCAATCGACCTAATCGCAGCGCAGTGCGTGCGTCGTGATCGCAGCGGGGTGTACGGCTCCAGCGCCGCCGGGATCGTGCTGGCAGTGGCGCTAAGCGACCGGCTGTCGCTACCACTGCTGCAACACCCCACACCAGGGATGCTCCTGGTCGATGCCGTGGCCACAGAGCAAAGCAAGTTCACAAGGCTCGCCAACACCGAGGACGAGGTGGAGGCATGGGCCTGGGTTGACGCATCACCTGATCACCGCTGGCCCAGTGTCCTAAAGCTCGACGGTGCGTGCGCCATGGTGGTGATGCCCTGGCAGGAGGCACCGACGCAATGTCGGGAGCCGTTCTTGTCTGGGTTCCACGACTAACCTCAGCAACTACCCCAGGGCCAAGGATTGGTAAGCGTTACCGAATACGCCAGATACCGGGGGGTGAGCCCCCAGGCGGTGCGCAAAGCAATTAAGGACGGTCGACTGAGCAAGTCGATCTCCAAGGTTGCTGGGCAAACGGCGATCGACATCGACAAGGCCGACCGCGAATGGGCGATTAACACCCAGACCACCAAAGCCAGGCCAGCTGATGCGATCAACGCCGGCAAGGCGGCCGCCCAGGGCAAGCCGTTCAAGCCATCAGGGCAAGGCCAGGCTGTGCCGGTGGAGGTCAACTACAGCAGGGCCCGGGCGATCCGGGAGCAGTTCGCCGCCAAGATGGCGGAGCTCGAGTATCGGGAAAAGGCACAGCAGCTGTGCCGCGTCGATGATGTGCGCACCGCCACGTTTAAGACCATTCGCCTGTTCCGCGATGCTGTGCAGAACATTCCCATCAGGGTCGTCAACGAACTGGCGGCCGTCGTTGGCGACGTGTCCCCAGAGAAACGGCACGAGATGATGCTGATCATGCAGCGCGAGATCAACCGAGCACTGGAACAACTCGCGGATAGCAGTGGCCCTCGCTGATTCCTACGCACTGATCTGGGAAACGGCACGAGGGGCAATCAGACCCGACCCGCTGCTGACGGTGAGCGAGTGGGCCGACAAGCATCGGTTTCTCAGTCAACGAGCAAGCGCAGAGCCTGGAGCTTGGCGCACAGAGCGCACCCCGTACCTGCGCGAGATCATGGACTGCCTATCAGCTACGAGCCCTGTTGAGAAAACGGTATTTATGAAAGGGGCACAGGTGGGAGGCACCGAGGCTGGGAACAACTGGCTGGGCTACGTGATCGACAACTGTCCGGGGCCGATGCTCATGGTGCAGCCAACAGTGGAGATGGCGAAGCGCAACAGCAAGACGCGCATCGCCCCGCTAATCGAAGAAAGCCCAAGCCTGTGTGAAAAGGTGCGCGACCCCAGGAGCCGTGACAGCGGCAACAGCCTGCTGGCCAAGGAGTTTCCGGGCGGTGTCGTGGTGATGGCCGGGGCCAACAGCGCCGCCGGCCTGCGCTCGATGCCGGTGCGGTTCCTGTTCCTTGACGAGCCCGACGCCTACCCGGGCGATGTGGACGGGGAGGGTGATCCCTGTGCGCTGGCCGAAGCCCGCACCCGCACGTTCAGCCGGCGCAAGGTCTTCTACGTTTCCACCCCCACGCTGGCCGGGCGCAGCCGTATCGAGCGTGAGTTCATGGACGGGGACATGCGGTTCTTCGAGGTGCCGTGCCCCCTGTGCGGTACCTATCAGCAGCTGGTGTGGCCGCAGATGAAATGGGAGGAGGGGCAGCCAGAGACGGTGCGTTACGAGTGCTGCCACTGCGGTGAGCAGTTCGAGGAGCACCACAAGAACAAGATCCTGACCCAGGGCCGGTGGGTGCCACAGAACCCGGAGGGCAAGTGGCGCAGCTATCACATCAGCTCGCTCTACTCACCGCTTGGCTGGTGGAGCTGGGCGCAATGCGTGGAGTCAAGCATTCAGGCCAAGAAGTCCGACGAAGGGATGCGGGTTTTCCAGAACACGGTCCTGGGGCTGACCTACGCCGACACGGGCGAAGCCCCGGACTGGGAGCTGCTGTATCACCGCCGGGAGGAGTACGCGATCGGCCAGGTGCCCGACGAGGTGGTATTCCTGACCGCAGGCGTCGACGTGCAAAAGGATCGCATTGAGCTGGAAGTGGTTGGCTGGGGCCGCAACCTGGAGAGCTGGTCGATCGACTACCAGATCATCCCGGGCGACACCGCTGGCGACGAGGTATGGGAGCTGCTCAGCCGGGCGATCCGCAACGAGTACCCCAGGGGCAACGGCCTGTCGGTACCGATCCGCATGACCGCCGTGGACACGGGCTACCGCACCCAGGAGGTCTACCGCTGGGTCAAAGGGCAATCCGCCCTGCGGGTGATGGCGGTCAAGGGCCGCGAGCAGCAGGCCACGATCATCAGCCAGCCCAGCACGGTGGAGGTCACGGTCCGGGGTAAGCGCCTGCGGGGTGGCGTCAAGGTGTGGCCGGTCGGTGTGTCGGTGGCAAAGTCAGAGCTCTACGGCTGGCTGCGCCGCAAGCTGCCCACCAACCTGGAAGATGGCCTGCCGTTCGGCTGGTGTCACTTCCCACAGCACGGTGAGGAATACTTCCGCCAGCTGACTGCCGAGGCGCTGGTGTCACGCATCGTGCGGGGCTACCAGAAGTTCCAATGGGAGAAGACCCGCGAGCGCAACGAGGCTCTCGACTGCCGGATCTACAACCGGGCCGCCTGCATGGCGGTGGGTGCTGACCGCTGGGACGACAAGCGGTGGGAATACGAGCACGGCGAAGGCTCGCAAAGCGTGATCGCCAGCTCCCAAAGCAACAGCAAAGCCCCGCAAACAGAGATCAAACGTCGCAGATCGACGTTCCTATAAGCCGATAGCATGAACCCAAGGAGGTGCCGCCATGTCGATGTTTACTGAGGCAGGGCTCCAGGCAATCGAGGAGGCCATCGCCGGTGGCTATCTCAAGGTCAAATATGACGACAAGGAGGTCACCTACCGGAGCCTCGATGAGCTGCTCAAGGTGCGCGACATGATCCGCGCCCGCCTGGGCAACGGCACCGCACGCCGCCGCTACGTGGCCTTCAACAGGGACTACCAATGAGCCTCGTTGACAACTTCATCGGGGCGATCAGCCCTGCAGCTGCTGTCCGCCGGCAGCGGGCCCGCCTGCAGCTCGATGCCCTGCGTCGCTACGACGGGGCCTCCCGTGGCCGCCGCACTGATGGGTGGCTCACCCAGGGCACCAGCGCCGATGCGGCCGCCGCCATGGGGCGCAAGACCCTGCGCGATCGTTCCCGGGACCTGGTGCGCAACAATCCCTACGCCGCCAAGGCGGTGCAGGTGATCGTCAGCAACACGATCGGCACGGGCATCATGGCCCAGGCCAAGGCGCAGCGATCCCGCCGGCGCAGCCAGCAGTTCACCGACATCTGGAGGGGGTGGTCTGCCGATCCGCTGCAGTGTGATTTCAACGGCCGCCTGGACTTCAACGGCATCCAGGCCCTGGTGCTGCGCTGCGTGGTGGAGAGCGGAGAGGCGCTGATCCGCCGGCGCACCCCCACCGATGGCCAGCGCATCCCCCTGCAGCTGCAGGTGCTGGAACCGGACCTGCTGGACAACAGCCACGACGGCGTGGACGAGGACGGCAGCTACACCCGCGAAGGCATCAAGCACGACGCCAACGGCAGGCGCATGGGCTACTGGCTATACGCCGACCACCCCGGCGAGCAGCACGCCCGCATAACGAGCTTCGTCAGCAGCTTCGTGCCTGCCGACGAGGTTATCCACATTTTCCGCCAAGACCGCCCCGGCCAGACACGGGGAGTTCCCTGGGCATCCCCGATCACCATTCGCCTGCGCGATTTCGACGACTACAGCGACGCCCAGCTGCTCAAGCAGAAGATTTCTGCTTGCTTCACGGCCTTTGCTGTGGATACTGAATCACCTGACGCTGGCATGGGCACGGAGCTGATCGACAAGCTCGAGCCCGGTGCCATCGAGATCCTTCCCCCAGGTAAGGACATTCGGTTTGCATCACCGCCAACGGTGGGCGAGTTCGACAAGATCTCACGGCAATATTTGCTGCAGATCGCCGCCGGCTTTGGCATCACCTACGAGGCGTTGACCGGCGATCTGAACAACACCTCGTTCAGCAGCGGTCGCATGGGCTGGTTGGAGTTTCAGCGCAACATCGAGTCATGGCGCTGGCAGATGCTGGTGCCCCAGCTGCTCGATCCTGTATGGCGCTGGTTTGCTGCAGCGGGCAGCGTGAACGGTGTGCGCATGGACGGCATCGTGGCGCAGTGGACACCACCACGCCGTGAGCTGATCGATCCGGCCACCGAGATCAAAGCCACTGGCCTTGCGGTGCGCTACGGCTTCCAAACCCTGAGCGAAGCGATCCGCGAGTTGGGCTACGACCCAGAAGAAGTCATGCAGGAGATGGCCGACGACAACGCACAGCTCGACAAGCTGGGCCTCGTCCTTGACACCGATCCCCGCAAGGTGAGCGCCGCCGGACTCACGCAAGTGCGTCCGGTTGGCAGCGAGTATCCCGGCACAGGCGAGCCGCCAGAGGAGAATGCTCCCCCGGCAAGTAGCAGCCAGGCCGCGCAGTCTGGGTAACCTTAGAATCAAACCGCCAGTGGAGTCGCAATGAGCGAACTACTCCAAACCCGGGCGATGTTCGCTCCCGAGACCGTTGACGCCGAACAGCGCACGGTCGAGGTCGTGTGGACCACAGGTGCACGGGTGGCACGCTACGGCTTCGACGGCCCCTTCATGGAGGAGTTGTCGATGGACAAGAAGGCGATCCGCATGGACCGCCTTAACTCCGGTGCCCCGCTGCTCAACAGCCACAGCGCACTCGAGCTCTCCGACATTGTTGGGGTGGTCGAGCGGGCATGGCTGGATGACAACGAGGGCCGTGCCGTGGTGCGTTTTTCCAGCCGGGATGACGTGGAGCCTATCTTTCGGGATGTGCGCGACGGCATCATCAGGTCGATTTCGGTCGGCTACCGCGTCTGGAAATACGAGCGCAGCACTGAGGGTGAAACCACGGTGATGCGAGCGACGGACTGGGAGCCCCATGAACTCTCCCTAGTTCCAATCCCGGCAGACGCCGGGGCTCAGGTGCGCTCAGAAGAGCCGCCTACAGTTCACAACGAGCCTGCAAAGGACATCAGCCCAATGGACGACACCCGCGAACTGGAGGTCGCCGCACCTGAAGCCCCCGTGGCACAGGAGCGAGCCACCTCCCCCGAGGACTTCCAGGCTGTCATCGCTGCTGAGCGTCGTCGGGTGGCGGAAATCCGCCGCTCTGTTCGCGCCGCTGGGTTAGATGACTCCCTGGCAGATCAACTGGCAGAAGATGGCACCGCCATCGACGAAGCCCGCAAACTCATCATCGACAAGATGGCTGAGCGCGAGGCCCAGGCCCCGACCCGCACTCACGTGCAGGTGGTGGCCGATGAGGGATCCAAGCGCGCAGCCTGCATGGAAGCCGCTCTGGAGGCCCGCGTGGGCCTGCGCGAGTGGGACGACAAGGCCCGCGCCTTTACCGCCAGCAGCCTGCTGGACATGGCGAAGGACAGCCTCGTGCGTTCCGGCGTGAACCTGGTGGGCATGAGCAAAAGCCAGATTGCTGGCCGCGCCATGCACAGCACCAGCGACTTCCCCCTGCTGCTGAGCAACATCGCTCGCAAGACCCTGGCCGCGGCCTATGCCGAGGAGCAGCAGACCTTCCGCCCCATCGTGCGGCAGCGCAACCTGCCTGACTTCAAGCCAGTCTTCGAGCTTGAGATCGCCGGCCAGATCACTCCCGAGCCTCTGCTTGAGGGTGGCGAATACAAGGCCGCCACGGTGCAGGAGCAACAGAGCTCCTGGCGCATCTACACCTACGGGAAGAAGATCGCCGTCACCCGTCAGCTCATCATTAACGATGACCTCGACGCACTCAGCCGCATCCCTTCGATGATCGGTCGGGGCATGTCCCTGTTCGAGTCGAACGAGATTTGGAAGCTGATCACCGGCAACGCCAAGACCCCGTATGACGGCAAGGCGCTGTTCCACGCTGATCACTCAAACAGTGGCAGCGGTGCGATCGGCGAAACCGCCATCAGCAACGCCCGCAAGACCCTTCGCAATCAGAAGGACATTGCCGGCAACCGCATCAACCTGCGGCCCCGTCACCTGCTGGTGCCCACCAGCCTGGAGACTGCAGCTCAGAAGTTCCTGACCGGCGTGTCGCCTAACGCGACCGCAGACGTCAACATCTTCAGCGGCAGCCTGCAGCTGATCGTCGAGCCTCGTCTCGATGATGCATCCGAGCAGATCTACTACGTGACCGCTGACCCTGCGCAGATCGACATGATCGCGTTCGGTTACCTGGAGGGCGAAGCTGGTCCCCAGGTCGAGACTGTGAACGAACGCGATCCCGACGGGACCGTGATCTACGCCCGTCTCGACTTCGGTTGCACCCTGCTCAACCACCGGGGCTTCTACAAGTCCACCGGCGTCTGAGGATCAGATCCATGAAGAACCACATCCAGAAAGGCGAGTACCTCGACGTTCTCGCTTCCGCTGCCTACACCAGCGGTCAGCTGGTGATCGAGGGCAACCTTGTCGGCGTTGCCGTGGCGGACATCGCCTCCGGCACTGTCGGCTCCATCGCCACCTGCGGCGTCTACTCGTTCGAGAAGGAAGCAGCCGCCACCCTGGTCCAGGGCGACGTTGCTTACTACGACTCCGCCACCAAGAAGCTCGACGCAACCAACACCAACCCCGCCGTGGGTCACGTGGTGGCCGTGAGCTCTAACACCGTGCACCTCAAGATCTACGGCTACAAGCTGTGATCTGATGCTGAACGATCTCGCCAACCGAGCACTCAAGGCCTGCGTGCGGGTGATGGGGGAACCCATTACCTACACCCGGGCCGAGCAAAGCTGGCAGATCCGTGCGGTGTTTCAGGACGCCTTCGTGGCGGCCGATCCCGAGACCGGAGGCCCCGTCACCACCGTTCAACCGGTGGCCGGGGTCGATGGCTGGGACCTCCCCATCAAGCCCAAGGGCGGCGACACCGTTGCCGCTCGCGGCAAGACTTACCGGGTGCGCGACGCCCAACCTGACGGGCACACCGGGTTCACCCTGTTCCTGCAGAAGGTCGGCTGATGCCCGGCACCCACCCCCGCCAGCAGCTGCGCCACGCCGTGCGTGATCGCCTGGCTGAGCAGCTACCGGACGACGGCTACTGGACCCCAGCAGAAGACCGGGTCTACGCTTCCCGTTCGATCGACCTGGAGGAGACCGAGCTGCCGTTGATCCTGGTCAACTGCAAGGAGGAGACCGTCGAGCTGGTGAACCGCACCGACTTCGATGGCGGCTACCGGCGCACGGTGCAGATGCACGTTGAGTGCCTGTCCTCGGCGCTGGATGACGTAGACGACACGCTCGATGGCCTGGCCCTGGGCGTGGAGGGTGCGCTCGATGGCCTGCTGATCAACGGTCTGGAGACTGCGCGGTTCATCCTGATCCGCACCGAGATTGACATTGACAGGGAGGGCGAGGTGCCAATCGGCGCAGCCCGCCTCACGTTCGAGGCCAGTTACATGAGCTACAGGCTCGGCGTGGACCTGGGTCTGTGGGACCGCGACTATCCTGACAACTGCCCAGCACCGGGCGTCACAACCATCACCCTGCGGAGCCACACTCCGCAGGGTTCCGTAGACTTTGACGAGATGGTGATTTCCAATGGCGACTAAACGCACCAAGAAGGAAGCCCCAGCTGAGGTTCAAGAGGCTGTTGCAAATCAGCCTGCCGCCGTTCTTAAGCCGGCAGACCTAGCCGCTTTCCTTGACCTTAAGGACTACAACGAGGAGCAGATGCGCGCGCTGCTGCGCGCCAGCACCCTGACCGCCTTTAAGTTCATCGGCTTTGAGGTTGCTCCCAAGCAACAGGGCCATCTGTTCAATCAGGGCGTAAAGCACCTGGCGGCCAAGTTCTACGCCGCTGGCACCTCCGATCTGGAGAACGAGAACGACATCCCCTCGGTGTGTCGCTATTTCTTCGTCTTGGTGCGCCGTGAGCTTTCAGGTTCCGCGGAGTAGTCGCCGCACCGGCGGCGTCGGCCAGTTCGAGAACACTGAGGGAGCACGCAACACCGAGAACGTCCTTCGGACCGGCAAGGTCAAGGAGGTCGATCTTGAGAAGCGGCTTGTGCGCGTCTGCATTGGCGAGGATGGCTCGCCTGGCGGCTGCATCGAGACCGCGTGGCTGCCTGTGCTGGAGGTGTCTGCATCCTCCACACGCGGCGGCCTGTCGTCGTGGGATCCGCCCCGAGTCGACGACGTGGTGCAGATCTATGCGCCCGGTGGTGAGCTGACGACGGGCCTGATCCTGTCGTCCATGTTCATGCACAAGGACGACGCACCGTTCGGCGATCGTGCCGAGGGCTATGTGTTTGGCGACCTGGGGGATCCCCGGGACTCTGTGTGGCGGCGCTTGTTTGGCGACGGCACCCTGATCGAATACGACAAGGGCAAGAGCCTGGTGCGGGTTGAGACCCCGGGCTCGGTCAAGGTGCACGCCTGCGGTCAGGTGATCATCAAAAGCCCGTTCATCAAGCTGGACTGCGACGCCTGCCACATCACTGGCAAGCTGCTGCTGTCCGACAAGGTGATCGGCATGGACAAGGAGCTTAAGGGCAATGCCCCGCTCGACTTCCTTGGCGACCCGATCCACCTCAACAATCAGGGCGGTGTTTTTGGCATTGCCGCCAGCCTGATCGGCACCTTTGGGCTTACCAACATCGTTGGGGCCCTGGGCAACTTCGGAAACATGGGCAACCTGTTCGGCAACCTCACGCAGGGCCTAGGTGCCCCGATGGGTCTGGACAGCTTCCTGGGGGCCAGCGGCCTGGCCAGCTTCATCCCGACCGACATCCTGGGCGCCGGCATGAGCGCCCTGGGCGTGGGCAACCTCATGGGCCCGCTGTCAAATGTGATGGGCTTTATCGAAAACCCAAACTCGCTTCTCAGCGATCCCTGGGGCATGGCCGACTTTGCACTCGACATCGCCGGTCAGTTCGGCCTCAATGTGCCGCCGCAGGTTGGCGCTGCGCTCGATGGGTTTCAGACGATCAGCGGCTGGCTCAATGGCGGCGAGATCAACGTGAACCAGCTGGTGCAGGTGGCCAGCGGCAGCGGCCTGCTGCCGAGCAACGTGGCCGGCATGGCGAGCACCGTCACCAGCCTGCTGGGCAGCGTGTCCGGGCAGGGCGGCGCACCGCAGCTGTCGGCAACCAACCTGATGGACGGCTTGCGCTCTAACCTTGCCGCGATCACCGACGACGGCATCGTCAACGCGATCCACGACAACGTCATCGTGCCCACCTGGGAGATGCTCTATCAGGGTGAAGTGCAACCCGGCTCGATGATCGCTAGCTTCGTGGACAGCGGCGACATCAATATTGAAAGCCTGCTCAACGTCGGCACACCGCTGCAGCGCGACCCCAACGTGAACACCCAGCAACAAGACAATAGAACTCCTGATCAACAAGAGGAGAGCCCGTCAAGCGACGACTGCGAGATCAAGTTCAACCAGCCGTAACAGCAACAGGCCGGCTACGGCACAGGCGCTTTGGCGGCGGGGGCCAGACAGAACAGCCCGCCTAGAATCAAATCACACAGGGGGCCCGATAGATGAGGGGCATGAATCGGGAGGTTGGCACCTCCCTGGGTGGCTTCGATCATCTGCGGCAATCCGTGGTCGACATTCTCACCACGCCCAAGGGCACCAGGGTGATGCGCCGTGACTACGGCTCAAACCTTCCGCGCCTGGTCGATCGCCCCATCAACCAGTCTCTCCTCGCGGCGCTGCGGGCAGAGACCGTAGACGCCCTGGCGAGATGGGAACCCCGCCTACGATGCGAGAGGGTTCAGCTCAACGAGGTGGGCCAGGGCTTTGTGACCATGGACATCACCTTCACCTACCTGCCTGACGGCCGGCAGGTGACGCTCCAGGATCTGCGCATTGGAGGCTTTCTGTGACCTTCACCATCAGCAACCTCCCCGAGCCGCAGCTGATCGAGGAGCTGAACTACGAGACGATCTTCCGCCAGCTGATGGAGGACTTTCTCGATCGGCACCCCGACTACACCGCCCTGCTGGAGAGCGATCCTGCGGTGAAGCTGCTGCAGGTTTTCGCCTATCGGGAGCTGGTGCTGCGGCAACGGGTCAACGACTCTTTCAAGGCCACACTGCTGGCGTTCGCAGCTGCTGGAGACCTCGATCATCTGTCCGCCTTCTACGGCGTCAACCGCCAATCGCCTGAGACCGACACGGAGCTGCGTGAGCGCACAATCGAGCGGATCAAAGGCAGCTCAACCGCTGGCGGTGCTGCTTGGTATCGCTACCAAGCACTAAGCGCCGACAACCGCGTGCAGGACGCTCTGGCGACAAGCCCCGACGCTGGCGAGGTTCGGGTGGCGATCCTGAGCAACGAGGCCGAGACAATCAAGCTGGCCAACGTGGACCAACTGAACACCCTGGCGACCACCTACGGGGTGCCCACCAGGGTGTTGAGCCCACTTGAGCCGCTAGAGACATTCCGCGCCCGAGTGCGCACGGCAGCCCTGGGCGCTGGTGGTGATGGAACCGCAAGCCAGAACCTGTTGTCCGTCGTCGATGACTACGTGCAGGGCGACAGCGTGCGGGTGATCACCGACACGGTTGAGGTGGTGAGCGCCACGATCATCAAAGTCGATGTGGTCGCCAACGTCTGGCTGTATCCCGACCAATCCCCGATCATCCTGAACGGCCTGCAGGCGAGCATCCGCGCCGACTTCAAAGCCGCTGCTGGCCTGGGTTGGGACTTGACACCAAGCTGGCTAATCCGCAGAATCCACCTCCCGGGAGTCCAGCGCGTCGAGCTGATCTCGCCCGACGGCTGCGGTGGACCGATCGTCGCGGACAGCACCACGGCTGTGGCCCTGGGCAACATCACGATCACGTTGGCCGGCTATGACCGATGACGGCCACCGATCTCCTACCGAGTAACGCCACACAGCTGGAGCGCGATCTATCGCGCACCAGCGATGTGCTGCCGACACTCAGCTCAGCCGTCGCACGTGTTCGCCGCGCCAAGCGCGAAAACATTCCCGACGATGTGGTGCCGTGGCTCATCTATGAATACGGCCTCGGTGAAATCCTCCCATATGTGCCTGATCTACGGCAGGCGCTGGCGCAGGGAATCCAATGGCAGCGAGTGCGCGGCACTCGCAGCGCCGTCCAAATAGCCCTCGATTGGATCGGCTTCAACGCCAGCATCGAGGAGTCCGAAGCCGGCACACTGCGCTGGGCTGATTTTCAGATGGGCCTGGATCAGGCCCCGCAAAACCTGGAGTTCACGAACAACGTGATCCAGGTGTCGCGCCTGTCGGCACCAATCCGCAGTCGCCTGTTCAGGATTTACGGCGGCTACGACTACCGGCGGTTCAAGCTCGACGACCACCAGCTAAGCGAAGGGTCGTGGCTTTGCGACCACACCGGGGTCTATCTCTACCAAGACCAGGAGCTGCCGTGGCCGCAGCTGTCGTTCGGGCGTGAGTTCGAAGAGACCGTCAGCTTCACCGATGGCAACGCCATCACCAGCGCGGTCGAGCGGATTCACACCGATCAAGGCTGGTACGAGGACAAGATGATCCTCGATGTCAACCAGCTCAGCGAGCTGGTCTGGCGCGAGTTCCACATGACCGACTTGGGTGTGGTGGTCAGTCGTGGCCACCTCACCGCTGTAGGCCCCTGGTGGCAGCCGTCTACGAACTGGGCGGATCACACTTGGGACCAGGGCCTCGACTGGGCCGGCCTGGTCAACCGCATTCAGCCGGCGCTCAAGTTTGCCAAGGCTGGTGTCTACCTCAGCGATCAGTGCATTTTTGGCGAGACGAACACCGCCTTTGGCTCACGGTTCGACGCGATTGAGGGCGACGATCCGTTCCTGCTGTCGGATCCAGACTTTGCAACCGGGGAGGGTGTGCTCAGCGAGCAGATCATCCGCCCCACTTACGAGGAGTGGAACGAGCGGTTCGACCGCGATCACGAAATCACGGGCGTGGCCGCTGCCGATCAGGCCAGCAGCCTGTCGCTCAAGCGAGAACACCAACGGGTCATTGATGGGCTCGACGATCAGTTCCTGCTCAATCAGCACCTGCTCAGCGAGTGGGAACTGGTTTCTGATCTCGCTGCAATCACCCGCAATCACATGCTGGGTCGTGCGGCGACATCCGAGACGCCAGACACTTGGGAGGCAATTTCCTGGAATCAGGGCACGTGGTGGCTTGGCTCAGTTCTGTTCGTCAACAACAAGACCGACAGCAAAGCCGGCATTTATCTTTCCGAGGGGCAGCTGCTGGGGGACACGAACACCACGTTCAACGTCTCCCTGGAGATTGAAATCGGCTACGAGCCGTTCCAGCTCTCCGAGGCAGACCCCAGCGAGGTCATCACCGCTGCTGACTACGACGCCCTGGCCGAATACGGCTACCTGCAGGAGACCGGGCAGGGTGTGCTGGTGCTCAGCGAGGCCAGCCAGATCACAGGATCTGGCATCCTTTCCGAGCACATCAGCGCAGCGCAACTGGTGCTGCCGGCCAGCGAGTACCAGGCCAGCGGACTGTATCGGCTGTCGCAGCACCTGGTGGACACCGCCTGGCTGTCGATCGATCAGCGGTTCGACCGCTCGCATCCGGCAGCTGGCGTTGCGGCCGCAGACCTTGCCAGCCAGCTCACGCTCAAGCGCGAGCACCAGCGGATTTTGGACGGCCTGGACGATCAGTACCTGCTGGACCAGCACCTGCTGTCCGAGTTCGCCACCCTGGCGGATCAGGCGTGCCTTACCCGGGTCCACCAGTTCGAGGACACCGGCGCCGGGGTCCTCGCCACCAGCTGGGCCGGCATCCCTTGGGACGATGCTGTCACCTGGGAGGGGCTGCTCGGCGGCTTCCACAGCGGTGGTGTCAAGGCGCATATCTATCTGTCGGACAGCTGGCAAGACGAGCTGGGCGAGACCAACGCCGTGCTCGGCTGGTTTGCAGACGAGCGGCTCGATCGCCTGCACGTCACAACCGAGGTGCACGCCTACGCGGGCGAGACCATCAGCGAACGCCAGCACGAGCGCACCTACCAGGGCATCAGCTGGGAGCGGTTCACTTACAGCACCTGGAATGACGCAGGCAGCTGGTTCGAGCACGGTGCTGGTCAGATCTGGAACCTGGGGGCCACAAGCGACTGGACGACAGGCGACTGGGCGCAAGTGCAGTGGGCTGCTGGCAACAGCGACTGGAACTCCACAGCCAAGTGGGCAACGGCGCTCATTGCCTGGGAACCAACATCACAAACCATTGAGACCGCACATGAATCGTCTTCGTAGACTGCCCCATAGAATGACAACGACTCAGGAGGCCATGGCCTAATGGCAACCCTCGTAACCACAGGTCGAGCCGGGCTCGCGGCTTCGGTTGCCGCACGGCAGATCTTCCTGGGAGTAGGAGCTGGCGATGCCAGCTGGGACTCCAGCGGCACACCACCAGAGAGCATCAGCTCTTCTGCACTGCTCTACCCCTTGGGCTATCGCAAGAGCGCCCAGGTGTCGTTCGTTTCACCGGCCGCCCAGGGCGCCATCGTGCTTCCGAGTGGTCGCTATGACGTGAGCGCGACCCAGACGAACTTCCTCTATTTGAGGTTCACTCTGGATTTTGCCGACATCAGCTCAAGCACCATCCGGGAAACCGGCATCTTTCTTGATACCGACATAGCCGACGGCCTGCCGGTGGGTCAGATGTTCTTCAGCCCGGCTCAGGTGGACGCCGCAGGGACGCTTTACTTGCTAGAGCACGTGGCGGCGATCATTCGCACTCCGGCTACCCGCGAAACATTCGAGTTCGTCCTGACCTTCTGAGGCTGCCATGACCCTTCAGGCTTACTACAACCGCTTTGACGCAGCCGATCGGTACGACGAGCTGCTATTCCGCGCAAGTCGCGGTCTCCAGTCCGCCGAGCTGAACGAGATTCAGTCGGTCCTAAGTGATCGGATGAAGCGCATCTCCGACGTTCTGTTTAAGGACGGCGGCGTGGTGCGTGGTGCATCCGCAACCATCAATCCGCAAACCGGTGCGGTGACGATGGATGCCGGTGCGGTCTACGTGCTGGGCGCGGTGCGTGAGGTGGCTGGTGCCGCCTTAACCATCCCCACTACCGGCAGCCTGCTGATCGGGGTGCGCGTGGTCACCACCACGATCACCGAGCTGGAAGATCCCGACCTGCGTGATCCGGCAGTTGGCACTCGCAACTTTCAGGAGGCTGGGGCAGGGCGTACCCGCCGCATCGTCACCTGGGGCTGGTCTGGTGATGGCGGCGCTGGCGAGTTCTTCTCCGTCTACGCCGTGCTCGACGGCGTGCTGGTAAGCCAGGCGATCCCGCCCGAGCTGGACGGCGTCAAGCAGCTGCTGGCCCGTTACGACTACGACGCGAACGGCAGCTACACCGTGCGTGGCCTGCGCGCCATTGCGCTGGGCAAGGACAACAGCCTGACGAACTACACCTTCAGCGTGACTGACGGTGTGGCCAACGTGATGGGCACCAAGATCGACAAGCCAACGGCAACCCCGCAGGCTTTCCCGATTAACCCCGACCTGCAGCAGATCAACAACGAGCCCAAAGCGAGTCAGTCTGCAAGCGCACAAACGCTGACCCTGAACCGCAAGCCGCTCAACGACATCCTGGACGTGGTGATCACGGCCCAGAAGACCGTGACCCTGACTCACGGATCGTTTAGCGGCGCGCTGGACCTGCTGCCCGACACCGCTGTGCTGCTGATTGTGTCGGTGACGCAAGGCGCGACCACCTTTGTCGCCGGCACCAGCTACAACCTGACCGCCGATCAGGTGGACTGGACCCCCGCTGGCCCTGAACCTGCACCTGGCAGCACCTACTCGGTGACTTACCAGTATCTCACCTCTGTTGAACCAACCAACATCAACCCGGACGCTGGCACCTTCCAGATCACTGGCGCTGTCGCCGGCAGCCTGGTGCTAATTGACTATCGCTGGAAGATGCCGCGTTACGACGTGCTGGCGCTCGACAGCAGCGGTCTGTTCAACCTGATCAAAGGCACCTCCTCGGCCTTTAACCCGATTCCCCCTGCGGTGCCGACCACACAGCTAAAGCTGTGCGAGATCTACTTGGACTGGTACACCACCAGCATCCCGGTGGTGAACAACAACGGCACCCGTGTGGTGTCTATGGCCGAGCAACAGCAGGTCAAGGACTCGATTGTGGAGCTCTACTCCCTGATCGCTGACGAGCGCCTGCTGCGTGACATTAGCTCCCGCGAACCCACCGCAAAATACGGCGTCTTTACTGACCCCCTGTTTGACAACGACCTACGCGATTCTGGCGTTGAGCAGGATGCCGTGATCGTGCGCAACGAGCTGCGGCTGGCTGTGCCCGGCTCTGTGGTGCCTGCTCCCCAGCAGAACACCACCACGCACCTGCTGCCCTATACCGAGGGCAGCGTGATCGCGCAGGATCTGCGGACCGGCTCCATGCAGATCAACCCCTACGGGAACTTCGATCCCGTGCCTGCCCGCGTGGTACTCACCCCTGCGGTTGATCTCTGGTCTGAGACCGACGATCAAACCCAGCTCGACACCAACCGCCTCACCACCTTCAGCAGCCTCGGCCTAATCCAGCGCACCACCACGAACACGGTCACCACCCTGGTGCAAAACGAGACTCGCGCAATCGAGTTTCTGCGTCAGCGCAGCGTGTCGTTCACCGTGTCTGGCTTCGACGCCAACGAGGTGCTGACTCAGCTGATTTTCGACGGTCGCAACATCACCCCCAACCCTGCGCTGGTTGCCAGCGCCCAGGGCACGTTGACCGGCACGTTCACCGTGCCCGCCAACGTGCCAATCGGCACCAAGCTGGTGCGCTTCGTGGGCAGTCAGGGCAACTTCGGCAACGCCACCTACACCGGCGAGGGCACTCTCACCATCCGCCGCTGGCAGTCCACCACCACGATCACGACCGAGTTCTACGACCCTCTTGCTCAGAGCTTCGTGCTGGAGCAGGGTCGTCACATCACGGGCGTGGATCTTAAGTTCGCCACCATCGGCAACGCAGCGAACCCCGTGCTGGTGCAGCTGCGCGAGGGCGACAACGGCTTCCCAAGCCGCAACGTGGTCGCAGACGCACAGATTCCTGTCTCGTCGATGACGACCGCCAACACCTACGTGCGGGCCAACTTCCATACCCCGATCTGGCTGGAGTCGGGCGAAGAGTATTTCATCGTCATCCTGACCGACGATGGCCAGCACGCTGTGCGCGTGGCCGAGCTGGGTCGTCTTGACCCGATCGCCAACCGCACGGTGACCGCTCAGCCCTACACCGTGGGCGTGCTGCTCAGCAGCTCTAACGGCAGCACCTGGACCCCACACCAGGACAAGGATCTGACCTTCCGCCTGATAGGTGCCGACTTCAGCGACACCACCACCACCATTGGCATGGGTTCGATCGTGGTGTCGGGTTGCACAGACCTGCTGATCAACTGCCCGGTCGAGCTACCCACCGACAACACCCAACTGCGCTACGTGGTGACCCGCTCCAACAGCGAAGTGTTCAACCTGGCCCCCGGCCAGCTGCTGCGCTTCGACGTTGCGATCAGCGACACCCTTCAGATTCAGGCTGTGCTGACAGGCACCAGCACGCAGAGCCCTGTGCTCAGCCCTGGCACCCTGGTGGTGGTGGGTGCGCTTGACACCGCCGGCTTCTACCAGAGCCGCGAGTTCCAACTCAGCGCAGGTGGCAGCACCATGCGCGTGGTGTATGAGGCCAACATCACCGGCAGCGCCACGGTCGTGCCGCAGTATTTCAACAACGGATTCCAGAGCCTTACCCTCACCAAGACCACACCGGTCGGCGATGGCTGGAACGAGTACGTCTTCTCGGCAACCGGCATTACCGGCCTGACGGCTTCGAAGGTGAAGCTCAATCTGACCGGCACCCCTGGCCACCGGCCTCGGGTCCGCAACATCCGCGCCGTGATGGTGTAACGCTATGCCTACAAACCAAACGACAACGGGACGGGCCTACCCGCTCCCCTATCCGTCAAACCTTCTGGCGGATGACGTTCAGCGGTTGCGTGATGCGCTGCAGGCGATTGACACGGACGTGGTGGCTCGCCCCACCACGGCGGCGACCCAGACCCTGATCGACAACGCCATCACCGCCCTGGTGAACGGCAGCCCTGCTGCGCTCAACACGCTGCAGGAGCTGGCCGCTGCCCTTGGCAACGATCAGAACTTTGCAACCACGGTCACCAACGCCCTCACAGCTCGCTTGCAGCTTGATGGTGGCACAATGACCGGTCCCATCACCCTGGCGGGTGATCCCACCCAGGCGCTCCACGCTGCGCCCAAGCAGTACGTGGACGCGCAGGTAGCAACCAAGGCCAGCATCGGTCTGGCCATCGCCCTCGGATGACTCACCATGGCTGAAACCTTCAATCGCAACAGCGTCAAGCTAACCACCACCGCTGCGACCGACGCCTACCAGGCGCCGAACGTCGCCAACACCGACCGCGCCATTGTGCTGAGCTGCATGGTGGCCAATGTCGATGGCAGCAACGCTGCAGACGTAACGGTGGCGATCACCGACGCAAGCAACACTGAGATCGCTAAGGTCGCTAACACCATCAGCGTGCCTGCTGATGCGTCACTGGAGATCGTGGCGAACAAGCTGGTGCTGAAGCGCGGCGAGAAGCTGCGTGTGACAGCATCTGTAGCAAACCGTCTTGACGTAACCGTAAGCGCATTGGAGATCGCCTGATGGGCATCGCCAGCCAACTTCTAGGGGGCCGGATCGGCAATTCGAGCGGCGTCTTTGGAGGCGTCTGGCAGATTGGATTGTCTCCCCTTGCAATTCCAAGTGCTATGTTTGCCACGGGTGGATCTATCACCACGGCAGGCGGCTATCGCATTCACACGTTCACATCCACTCAACAACTAGAAGTCAGCTCTGGTGGCTTTGTTGAGTATCTGATCGTCGGCGGCGGCGGCGGCGGTGGTGCTGGCACTCACAACGTGTCAGCCGGCGGCGGCGCTGGCGGATTTCGAACTAACTGCGGCGTCAGCGGCAGCAACTTGACTGCAGAAGATCCGCTGTATGTTGCCCCCGGCACTTACACCATCACGGTAGGCCTAGGCGGAGAAAGAGGACAAAACGGCCTTGACTCATCTGCTTTTGGCATTGTCTCGATGGGTGGCGGCAAGGGCGATAATGAGGGCGGCCCAGGTGGTAGCAATGGCGGCAGTGGTGGCGGCGGCACTTACACAAATAAGCCTGGCGGCACTGGTGTATTGGGACAAGGGTTTGAGGGAGGCATAGGTGGTACGAGTGGTAATCAGCACCCCTCTGGCGGCGGCGGCGGCGCAGGTAGCGCAGGCTCTCCTGGCGGTGCAGGTGTAAGCAGCCTTATGCACCCTGGCTCCGGTGGCATCGGCTTGCCGTCAAGCATTTCTGGCTCGGTGCAGTATTACGGCGGCGGCGGCGGCGGATCTGGTTGGCAGACTTCCTGGATTAACTCGCCAGGTGGTGCCGGCGGTGGCGGCGCTGGTGGGAGTTACAACTACACCGGCTCACCGGCGGCGGTGCCCGGCGTTGCTAACACAGGCGGTGGCGGCGGTGGCGGCGGAGTGGGAGCGTCTGCTGCTGCTGGCGGTTCCGGCATCGTGATCATTCGGTACAAGGTGAACTAGCCATGACCTTTATCAACGCAGCACAACTGCGCAAAGTGACTGGCGTAGTAGTGGCACCGACAGCAAGTCGGATCATCTCTGCAGCTACAGGTGGCATCGAGACGACAATCACAGTTAACGGGCGCAGCTATAGGGTTCACCGTTACATGGCCACAGCCGACTTTGTTGCAACTTCTACCTGCGAGGTCGACTACCTCATTGTGGGCGGCGGCGGCTCAGGTGGCGGTCATGGCGGCGGTGGTGGCGGTGCTGGCGGTGTCATAGTCGGCAGCAAGCTGATCGTGCCTGCCGGGACGTATCTCGTCGAGGTTGGTGGGGGGGCTGCTCGCAACGCCGAAGGCGGCAACTCCTCTTTTCACGGACAGATCGCAAATGGCGGAGGCCGTGGCAGCTGGTATGACCACGCAAATGCTCAGCAAGGTGGAAGTGGCGGCGGTGCGACGTTTGTTCTGAGCGTGTCCAACGGTCAGGGCGGGGCAGGCACTACGGGGCAGGGTTTCCGCGGCGGTAGTTGCAACTGGCATAACCACAGCAGTCACGCTTCATCGGGCGGTGGCGGCGCTGGTGGCATCGGGTATGCGCCCTCAACTGTTGCAGACGGCAGCGGCTACGGCGGACCCGGGCGCTTCTGCAATATCGACGGGAATAACTACTACTACGGTGGTGGCGGTGGCGGTGGCTCGCACTACTCGCGCGGTGGTAATGGTGGCATCGGTGGCGGTGGTGGCGGCTCCGTGGCACAAGGAACTACCGCTGGCAACGGTGCCGGCGGCTCATGGAACACCGGCGGCAATGGCGGTGGCGGCGCACTGGGCGGGGCCGGTGGTGCCAACACCGGCGGTGGTGGCGGAGGCGGTCATCCCAATGGCAACACCGGCGGACTCGGTGGCTCTGGCATCGTAATCATTCGCTACAGACTTTACTAACCATGGCTCACTTCGCAGAACTCGACGACAACAACGTGGTGCTTCGTGTGCTTGTTGTGCCTGATGAACAAGAGCATCGCGGCGAAGAATACCTCGCGCAGGATTGTCGACTTAGTGGGCGCTGGATTCAAACGAGCTACAACGGCACAATTCGCGGAACGTATGCTGGCATTGGCTACGTCTACGACTCTTTGCAAGACGTGTTCTTTGATCCCACCGAGCCAGATCCTGACGCTCCTGCGACCGGAGAATAACGATGCCGCGCTGGTGGTCGCTACTTGGAGCAGGTGCAGCGGTGCTCGCGTCTATCGTCGGCACCACCATCACCATCGACAACCGCTATGCCAAGAGCCAGGAGGTCCAGCAACAGTTCGCCGCTGCACGCAAGCAGCAGCTGCGTGATCGCATCTTCGAGCTTGACCTAAAGCTGAACCCAACCGCAGCCGACAAGGCGCTGCGGGAATACCTCATGCAGCAGCTGAACGATGCCCGCTAAAACCAAGACACGCCCAACCGGCGACAAAATTGAGTGCAAACCCAAGCGCACAAGACAAGGCCAGGGCCTTCACTCAAAGCCCAGCCACGGACGCAAGAAGCTCCGGGGGCAAGGCCGTTGAGCACCCCTAGAATCACCCTAAGGAGGACTCCTTCGCCATGACCACTTTTCTGCACGGTGTCGAGGTTCTGGAGCTCGATACAGGCATCCGTCCTATCCGCACCGTGCGGTCGGCGGTCATCGGCCTGGTCGGCACAGCACCGAGCGCTGACAACGACGCATTCCCGCTCAACACTCCGGTGTTGATCGCTGGCAGCCGAGCCAAGGCTTCCCAGCTGGGATCAACTGGAACCCTGCCCTCCGCCATGGACGGCATCTTCGATCAGATCGGAGCTGCTGTCGTAGTGGTGCGGGTTGCTGAAGGGGCCAACGAGATGGCCACCATGTCCAACGTGGTGGGCAACTCAACTGCCTATACCGGCGTCTACGCCCTGCTGAGGGCAGAGGTGGATCTGGGCGTGCAGCCCAAGATCCTGATCGCACCAGGCTTCACTCATCAGCGCATTCCAGATCCCGACAACGCCGGCTCCTTCCTGGTGAACCCGGTAGTGGCTGAGATGCTTGGCATCGCACAGGACTCCGTGGGCCTGGGTGAACGTCTGCGCGCCGTGGTGATCGCTGACGGCCCCAACACCACCGACGCAGCGGCGCAAGCCTATGCCGACGACCACGGCGACGAACGTCTGTTCGTGGTGGATCCCTGGGTCAGGGTGCTCAGCGGCGTCAACTTTGTTAATCAGCCCCCCTCCGCTCGCGTGGCCGGCATGATCGCCCGCGTCGATGCCGAGGTTGGCTTTTGGGAGTCACCTTCGAACAAGCTCATGCAAGGCATCAGCGGCGTCAGCCGTCCTGTGCCCTTTGCCCTGGGCGACGCCAACTCGGCAGCCAACATCCTCAACGAGAACAAGGTGGCCACCATCATTCGGGAGCAGGGCTTCCGCCTATGGGGCAATCGCACCACCGCAAGCGACAGCAAGTGGCAGTACCTTTCCGTGCGCCGCACCGCTGACATGGTGAACGAGTCAATCCTGCGCGGCCACCTCTGGGCGGTCGATCGCTGCATAAACCGCACCTATCTCCAAGACGTTGCGGAAAGCGTGAACGAGTACCTGCGCAGCCTCAAGGCTCGCGGTGCCATCCTCGGTGGCCAATGTTGGATCGATCCCGAGGCCAATGGCCCCGGCGACATCGCCAACGGCCAGGTGACGTTCGACTTTGATTTCACCCCCTGCTACCCGGCAGAACGAGTCACATTCCGGTCAGTGCTGACAAACGGCTACCTGACCGAGCTTCTCACCACTAACTGAGGTCGACCATGGCACTTCCTAAGACTCTTCGCAATTTCAGCCTCTACGTGGACGGGCGTGGCTACGCCGGTCGCGTAACCGAGCTGTCCCCTCCGAGCCTCACCGTGATGGCTGAGGAGTATCGCGGCGGCGGCATGGACCTCCCAGCCCAGATCGACATGGGCATGGAAGCACTCGAAATGGAGTTCGTCCTGGCCGAGTACGAGCTCGAGGTTCTCAATCTGTTCGGCCTGCTCGATCAGAAAGCCGTTCAGGCCACCATCCGTGGTGCCCTGATGGCCAACGGCGAGGATGCGACCTCGATCGTCTACAACGTGACGGGCCACATCAAGGAGTTTGACCCCGGCTCAATGGTCGCCGGTGAAATCACCGAGGCCACGTTCCTCATGGGTCTCCGGTACTACAAGCTCACCATCGGTGGGTCTGTGGTGCATGAGATCGACGTGGAGAACATGACCCGGATCATCAATGGCGCCGATCAGCTCGCAAGCATCCGCTCCGCAATCGGCATCTGACCTAGATGAAAACCCGACCCACTACCCCGATTGACCTGGACTACCCCGTCGAAGTCGATGGGGTCCAGGTTTCAACTCTGGCCATGCGCCGGCCCACCGTGGCCGATCAGCTGGCCTTCGAAGAAGGCAAGGGCACCGAGGCCAAGAAGACCGTCAACATGATGGCCGCCTTGTGCGACGTGCCCCCTGCCACCATCCAGCAGCTGGACATAGTGGACTTCCAGAAACTCGCCAACGTGATGGCGGGTTTCACTGGGCCCCAGGACGAGAGCTAAGACGCATCTGCGTGATCGTCGCCAAGCTCACCGGCTGGGGCCTGGGAGATCTGCTCAACCTGACCCAGGAAGATCTGCTGGCATGGCACAAGACAGCCGTGGAGGTAGAGAAGGAGATCGCGGCCAAGACCAAACGGAGGTAAGCAATGGCCGGGGCAACCAGCAGGATCACCGTTGAGATCGGAGGCAAGCTGGCGGCGTCGCTGGCGGCCTCCCTCCGGGCGGCACAAGCCCAGGTCTCCAGCTTCTCCCGCAACGTCAACCGCACGTTCAACGACGCGGCAACCGCTGGAGCTAAGGGCTTCAAGGGGATGCTGCGGAACGATGCGTTCCAAGTGGCGGCAGCTGGCGCGGCGTCAATCGGCTTGGCTCTGGGCCAGTCGGTGCGGACCGCTGCGAAGTTTGAGACCTCGCTTACCGAGATCGGCAAGATCAGCGGATCCAGCCAGTCGGAGCTAAAGGCGCTGGGCGCACAGCTGTCTGCGCTGTCAGCCCGCAACGCGACCAACCTGGCACCCACGGTGCTGGCGCAGGGCGTCCAGGACCTGGTGGCCCAGGGCCTGGACCTTAAGGATGCTGTCGCCTCAATGGAGGCGCTGGGCAAGGTTGCGACCGCAACCGGGTCGGAGCTGACCGACGTTACGAAGACCGGCTTCCAGCTTCAAAACGCCCTCAAGATCAAACCAACCGAGCTCAAGTCCACGTTCGATGCGCTCGCCTTTGCAGGTAAAGCCGGCGCGTTTGAGCTGAAGGACATGGCTACCTTCATGCCGACCATCGCGGCGGCAGCTGGCACGCTGGGGATCCAAGGCAAGCAGGGTGCGGTCAGCCTGGCGGCGATGATGCAGATGGTGCGCAAGGACGCGCCGGATGCTGGGCAAGCGGCGACCCGGATGACGGACGCCATGCTCAAAATGACCGCGCCTGATGCGGTCAAACGGTTCAAAAAGTTCGGCGTCAACATCGAACAGGTGCTCGCCAACGCCAAGAAGAAAGGCGTCAACCCGATGGAGGCTGCGCTCGACG
>Ga0194115_10001189_pt1 | contig 34202 bp, 48 predicted proteins | sample TA2MahsurfametaG_3_FD_148656 | JGI IMG/M metagenome (GOLD analysis project Ga0194115, IMG submission 148656) | Freshwater microbial communities from Lake Tanganyika, Tanzania - TA2015002 Mahale S4 surface | ecosystem: Environmental > Aquatic > Freshwater > Lake | place: Tanzania: Lake... | reverse complement strand
AAACGCTGCGCGAAAGTGTGGCAGGAAGGCTGGGGCCACGGCTACCGGCGGAGTGGCGACAACCCATACAAGGGGAGAAAGAAATGAAATCCAAGCAAGCCCAGGCAGTGGGTGCCCGATCCTTCATGCCGGTACATCCTGCCGTGGACCCCGTCATCAAGGAGCTTCATGCCCTCTTGCTTCAGCATCCGGGTCATGTCATGGACCTGTGTAACCTGGTAGGCGTGGACAAGAAGACCCCTCGCCGCTGGTTCAGCCGGGGATCCCCTACCCTCAGTGCCTTCCGTGCAATGGCCAACTCCCTTGGCTATGAACTCACCCTAAGGAGAAAGACATGAACATCCAGAGCAACATTCCCATCCCCTCCCCGGACAGGGGGCGCAAGCGCAAGTACCCCTTCCCCGACATGGCTATTGGGGATTCCTTCTTCCTGCCCAACTGCAACACCGCACGGATGCGCAGCACCGTGCACAACTCAGCCACCTCCTTTGCCAAGAAGACAGGCAAGAAGTTCACCACCCGCACCACCGTCGAGGACTCCGTCCCCGGCCTTCGCATCTGGCGCATCTCATGAAGTGGGACCAACGCTTCCTATCCCTCGCCACCCACGTATCCTTTTGGAGCAAGGACCCCAGCACCAAGGTAGGTGCCGTATTGGTGGGCAGGGACAAGCGCCACGTCGCCCTAGGCTACAACGGTTTCCCCACCGGCATTGAGGATAGCAACGCGCGCCTCCAGTGCCGCAGTACCCGCCTTGCCCTCACGCAACACGCCGAACGAAACGTGCTTGACAATGCCGCCTTCCCCACGCAAGGTGCCACCCTCTACACCACCCATCCACCCTGCTGCAACTGCACCCTGAGTATCATCTCGAAAGGAATCTATCGTGTGGTATCACCTGAAATGCCTGCCGACTTTGCTTCTCGATGGGGCGAAGAGGTACAGCGAAGTCGCGATCTCCTCCGTGAAGCGGGCATACGCTGCGACTTCTGAGTTCCTGGTGCTGCTGCTCTTCGTGCTGGGCATCCTCATTGCCCTCATGTGGTGGGCATCCATCTTCCTGCTTCCCCTCCTTGGAGCATACACCCTATGGCGCAACGTGTAGTACCCCTCACTGCCACCATCAACGGCCACGGCCCTGGCACCCTCGTGAAGATCGTGCTTGACGAACGCTACACGGTCGAGCTAGGAACCAGCTACGACATCATCCTGCCCGACGGCACGATGTCGTGGGCTTATCTTGATGAAATAGATTGGAGTGCATCATGCCAACCTTCTCCCAGCATCCCAACCAGCGCAGGATGAAGCTCCTGCTGCTGGGGGATCCCGGCGCAGGAAAGACCGGCCTCTTGGCCACCCTTGCCAACCTCGACTACAAGGTGCGCATCCTCGATCTCGACAACAATCTCGCCATCCTCAACGCCTACCTCAAGCCAAGCAAGGCGGACAACATCTCCTACTTCTCCATCCCGGCCAAGGATCCGGACTCGTGGAAGAAGTCGGTGAGCATCACCACCAAGTGGACCCTGCCCGACGAAGACCTCGGGGACCTCACCACCTGGGACAGCAACACCGTCCTCGTGGTGGACAGTGCCTCCTTCTGGAACGATACCTGCATGTCCCAGGTCCTCAAGGAGAACGGCATTGCCGACGACAAGGCTGGCTTCGACCAGTCCCTCTGGGGCGTCATGAACAAACGCTTCGAGACGCAGGTTGCCCGCCTCACCTCCGACCGCTACAAGTTCCACTTGATTCTCATCTCGCACATTCGCATGATCGAGAACAAGAAGACGGGCGGAATCATGCGCGCCTTCCCAAGTTTCCTAGGACAGCAACTCCCCAACGTGGTAGCTCGCTACATGAACAACGTCTGGCTCGCAACACGCAAGGACGGCAAGCCAGTCCTCCATACGCAGACCACGCGGGACATGTCCTACCTGAAATGCAGTGCACCCCATCGGGTCAATGCAGAAGCGCCATTCGATCTCGGCGCAATCTTCAAGCAGATCGAAACCTGAAAGGAAAGAAAATGTCTGACCAGATCTATACTCTCGAGGATTTCGAGGGCCGCCGCTGGCTCCCGCCGGGCAAGTATGCAGGCGTCATCTGTGGCATCCTCAATGGCAAAACCGCCAAGGGCACCACCACGGTGCGCTTCCTCATCCGTGCCGAGGAGCCGCTGTCGGGCCAGGATACTGAGGGCGTGGAGATGTCCGTGGAGCTGAAGTCGGAGACCTTCTACGACACCAAGCCCGCCATCCCCCGCCTGGCCGGTGTCGTGAAGCGGGTCAACCCCAGCGTCCTCAAGCCGGGTACTGCCAAGGAGCTGGCGGACAGCATCGTCATGGAGAAGGTGTCCTTCGACTTCGTCCAGAAGAAGGCGCGTGATGGCAGCGACCGCACCTACTGGGAGTGCATCAACATCTCCGCAGCCTGAGTGTCGGGCGTCACCTGCCCAGTGGTGAGCGAGGGGGCGGCATCCCCCACCCTATCGAGGACGTGGTTGCCGTGATATGATGATGGTGCTGGACTACCCCTCAGTGCATGACCTGCGCAGCGGTAGCAGCGTAACGGGGTTCCCGGCCAAGATGCTGGGCATTGCCATGCGCTATGCGGGCATGCCCCAGCCGCCCATGACCTTCCTCTTCCACACCCTGCCCAGGTTCTCCAACCCCTCTACCTACTTCCACGCAAGGAAGGACTGCCCGGATGAAGCGAGAGGCAACCCCCTCCACTCCCAGCTTGGCTACCTCAAGTCAGAGTTTCTGCCAGATTACCATCGAGTACGAGACGAGTGCAGCAAGCAGAAGTTCCTTGTCCCTATGGGTGACCTTGCCCTCTGGTGCCTCACGGGCGACAAGATGCTGGATCACCGGGGAACAATCCTCTACTGGAACAACATCCGTGTCCTGCCAACCCACAATCCCCGGTCTTTTCTGAAGGACCACTCCCTCCTGCCCGTCCTCGCCATGGACCTCAAGAAGGCCTGGCAGGAATCCCTCAAACCACGCAGCGTATTCCCCCGGCGCACCCTCCACATAGTGGAGAACCCCGGCGACATGCATCGATGCATTGACGCCTGCGTCAAGTCCGGATCCTTCGCCTTCGACGTGGAAACCAAGGCCCAGCAGATCACCGTCATCTGCTTTGCCCCCTCCTCCCGCGAGGTCTACGTGGTTCCCTTCTGGAACCCCACCTCCACCTTCTCCTTCAAGGATGAACTCCAGCTCTGGGCCCTCATCCAGTTGCTCTTCCTCCTTCCCCTCAAGCGGGTGGCCCAGAACGCCACCTACGATCTCACCTACCTTGGTGCCCACGGTATCCACGTACCGGGAGTTGTTGACGACACCATGCTCATGAGCCATAGTAATGAGATCGAATGGCCCAAGTCCTTGGGTTTCCTTGGCAGCATCTACTGCAACGAGAAGTCGTGGAAGCTCATGCGCGTCGGCAAGGTAAAGGATCGGAACAAGAAGGATGAGTGAGCTTCTCATATCCAGCGGTTGGGACGACATCAAATACGATCTGGCCGAGGAAATCCAAGGCCGACCCCTGCTGCCGGAAGAGAAGCTCCTCCTCGCCATCATCATCCAGGCCGTTGACGACGCAACCAATCCCCACGTCCCCGACCCCATCCGCAACAGCGCCCGCAGCGTGATCTTCTCTGTCTCCGCCACCGAACTCAAGGGCATGTGCCACCTGCTGGACATCGAGTACTCGTCCTTCCGTGCCCGCGTGGAGGGCATGATCCAGCGGGGCGAAACCCTGCGGCGATGAACTACCAGGAACCCACCCTGGCCTATGCAACTCGCACCAGAGACGGCATAGTCCTCAACGTCGTGGAGCAGGGATCCCTCCGGCGCATCATCCTGCCCCTCCCCCAAGCCTACCACCTCATGCTCACCCTCGTGCTCGCCATGGAACGAGACATCAGATGAAGACCCTCTACAGCGATGCCCTGCCCGAGATGGATTTCCCCCTCCAGTACCTCGTGTACAACGGGCTGGATGGCATGCTCACCCAAGAGATCGCCTCCTGCATTCCGCGCAGTTCCACCTACGAGTTCGAGCGCAGCCTCCTGCCCCTCGTCCTTGACATGATGCGGCGCGGCATCCGCATCGACATGCAGCGGCGCGACGAGATGGTCCTCCATCTTCGCGAGCAACGGGACCGAACGTGCCACGTCTTCAATTCCATCTGCACCGGAGTCTTCGGGCGCAAGGTCAACCCGCGCAGCCCCATGCAGCTCAAGACCCTGCTCTACAAGGACCTCATGCTGCCCGAGGTCTACGTATCGAAGAAGGGCGAGAAGAAGATCTCCACCGACCGCGATACCCTTGAGCGCCTGCAACGTGACTACGTGCGCGCCATCCCCATCACTGCCTGCCTGCTTGCCATGCGGGACCTGGAGAAGACCATTGATACCCTCACCAAGGACCTTTCCCCTGACGCACGATGGCATGCTAGCTTCAATATTGGCGGCACGGATACCGGGCGCTGGAGCAGTAGTAGCCATCCATTTGGTTGGGGATCTAATCTTCAAAACATCGATGACTACATCCGTCGCATATTCATACCGGATCCTGGCTACATCTTCGTCAACTGCGATCAACAAGGTGCTGAAGCCCGAGTTGTTGCATACCTGGCCGGTGATGACAAGTACATACAGGCAATCGAATCCGGTGATGTCCACACCATGGTGGCCTCCATGGTCTTCGGCTTTGAACCTAAGCGCGACCTGGCGGATCGCAAGTACTATCGAGAAATGTCCTTTCGCGATATCGCAAAGCGAGCAGCTCATGGCAGCAACTATGGTGGATCAGCTCATACCATTGCTCGCGTCCTCAAGGTAGACCTGCCCATCATCGAGGACTTCCAGTCCAAGTACTTCCGCGCATTTCCCAACCTGCGCAAGTGGCAGGTGTGGGTAGCCCAGCAACTCCAGACCGTGCGCAAACTCACCACCCCCTTCGGCAGAGTCCGAAACTTCTGGGGCAACCCTCATGACGACGCCACCGTGCGAGCCGCCATCGCCTTCACCCCCCAGAGTACCGTGGGGGACATGACCTCCAACGGCCTGCTCGCCATTCGCAACACCCTGCCCGAAGTCCAGATACTAAACAACATCCATGATGCTTCCTTCTGCCAGGTACCCATCGAGCGCAAGGATATTCTTGTACCAGAGATAATTAAATGCTTGACACGTACCTTGGAAGTGCGGGATATTTGGGGCAAGACCCGCACCATGCTTATCCCGTGGGAGTCCCAGGTCGGGATGAACTGGGGCAAGAAGAAGAAGGACAACCCAGATGGACTCGCCTGACTACCTTGACTCGCGCCACTACAGTCTGCTACTAGCCAACCGCATCCGCGCCTACTGGCGCAAGAAAGACATCGAGATCGACATCCGAGTCGAGAAGGAAGGATCCGTCTATGTCCTGCGAAGCAATCTCAGTTTCTCGTTTCCGCCTCCCCAATCGACGTGAGAGCACCATCGAGGATCTCTACTTCAACGGGGAACGCTACCACCTGAGCTACTCCACCCTCCAAGGAAAGGTGTGGGAGGTCTTCATCTCGGGACCCCGCGCCGGTACCGACCTCTACGCCATCTGCTGCACTGCCGCCACCCTCGTCTCCCTCGCCCTGCAGCACGGAGTGCCCCTCGAAACCATGCGCGATGCAGCCCTGCGCGACAAGGAGGGCAACCCCGTGGAGATCGTGGGAGCCGTCCTCGATGTCCTCGCCAACTCTCGGGCATAGGCCCAGCTTCCTCTCGAAGGACAAGCCCTCACGTATCCAGCGCAAGGGCATCCTCTACGAGAAGAAGGTGGTGCGCTACATGGCGGAGCAGGGCAGCCTCCACGACTTCATCATCCATGGGCAGTGGATCTACTGGGACAAGGCGGTGTGCCAGCCTGACATCATCGTCATCCCACGGCAGGGTCCCATCGTGGTGGTGGAGGTTAAGCTCACCCGCAAGCGCAACGTGGAAAAGAAGCTGCGCGAAGTCTATGGCGCTGCCCTCTCCCGCGTTTTCGCTGGGCGGCCCATCAGCTTCTGCCAGATCTACAAGAACCTCGACGGCGGCGAGCCCTACGCTCTCGACCCTTGGGAAATCCGCACCCTCAAGCCAGGCGAATACGGAGAGATCCAATGGAGATGAACCCCATACGGGTCAACCTCACCCTCAACATGAGCATCTGTCTGTGGGACGGGGCCGTGCACATCGAGTGCGACACCGGGCCCCACGAGGGCACATCACTCATCGTCCCTATCGATGCCCTCCTGGAGGAACTCCTCGACCTCCAGTACCAAGGATTCGAGCGCACCGAGCTGATCTCCCAGCTTTCCCGCATCAAGGAGATCGTGGACACCCGGGCCCTGAAGGCTTGAGCCTGCGTTTCCTCTTCGTGACCTTGGGTGCCGGAAGCGCCTCATATCCCTTGAGCCTGCCATCTCGTTGCAGGTAGTTCACCAGATACGTGAAGTCCTGGAAGCCTATGTTCCTGCGCAGCATGGTACTCAACCAGTTGCGCCGCAGCACTCCCAACTTGGGCAGGCAGTTGCATATGCGCATGTACTCATGGGCAGTGAACCCACGGGGTACGCCATTGATGCCCTTGTACGTGGTTTCGTAGTAGCCCTTGTACTTAGGTCGTGAGTAGCTGGAGCTTGACTCGTTCAAGCAGGCCTGCCATGGCAATGGGATTCATCATGCCTCCGAAGGCACCGAAGATTGCGTCCTTGCGGGTGAAGCCCACCACCAGGATGCACTCGGCATCTCCCTCTTCCACGCACTTGCGCATCCCCTCAAGCACCGTGAGGAGTTCCTTGGTGATCTCTTCGTCGCTCACCTTGACCTTCATGTCGGGGAAGTTGAAGACGTTATCCACGCTTGATTTCCTTGAGCATCTTCTTGGCCAGCTTGCTGATATCCTTGGGCTTGCCCTGCGCCATCTTCTTCTTCATGGGGGGCTTCGACACCTGCTGCGAGATCTGGGCGCGCGTGATGGTCATCGCATCTTCCTCTTCTTGGTGATGCATCCCTTGGGTATCATCATTTCACCCCAGTAGCTGGGGTCATTGGTATCATGCAGGTCCATGGTACTCACGATGAGTACGCTGGTATCCGTCACCTTGTGGACCCAACCCACGGTCTTGATGTGGGGAGTCTGCAGCGCATCGATCTCGCGCTTCTCCCGCCACTCGTGCCCACCGAGGGTAGCAGCATCAACCCATTCCAAATAGTAGAGGTCACCCTCTTTCACGAGGTCCAGCCCAAGGCGTGGGCCACCTCAAGGAAGACTTCCTCCATCTCGGGATGATCCCGCAGGTATCCCTCCACTGCGGCCCTCAAGTTATCTTCGGAAGTCCCCACCTGCGGCCCATACATGTAGCAGCTACCCACCAGCGGGGGCAGGTCCCAGCTCTCGTTATAGTGTGCCATGGAACTTCCAAGCCTTTCCTTCTGTAACGATGCAGGCAACGTCGCCCTTCACTCCCACCAGCGTCCACCCGTTGGAGCCCACATAGAGGGTGTAAATGATCTCCGGTGCCGAGAAGGTAACCTGAGGCCTCTCCCCGAAATAGTCAAGGAGGTACTGGGCAACCTTGTCTGCGGGCCCACAATTTGCCCATGCCACCCCGGGTACCAGCGCCAGCAGCGCAGCTAGGATGTAGCGCACATCGCCCTCCCCTTCTCCTCGACTTCCTTGACGCGGCGTTGCCACCCCCCACCAAAGACATCCCACGTGGGCAGGGTATGTAGGAACGAGAGGCGCGACTTGCACACCTCCGTCACCAGCGTGGCAGCATCCGCCTTCTGCACGGCCCACAAGGTCTTGGGCCCCAGGATGCCATCGATCTCCGCACCCACGACCTTCTGTGCATCGCGGATAGCCCTGCCCGGCCCCGAATTCACGGCATAGTCGAAGAGGCACAAATCCACCCCACGGGGTAGATCATCCCCGCGCACCTTGTCCCAGTAGAACTGGCGGTAGATGGTGTCGCGGTGCTGCTGGGGCATCCGGCGCAGCTCGTCGGGCGTGGCCTGCCTGCCCAGATACTTGCTGTAAGTAGCTAAGGTAATACCCTGCATGGTGGCCCCACCTGGGTCGCGGGGATGCTGGCTCCACCCGCCCTCGTGCTTCAGCACCTCAGCAAGACAGGCTCCGAAGTTATCCCTCATGTCAGGACTTCATACGTTTGTCGAGACTGCGCAGCCCGCCCATGCCCAGCATGGCAAACACTAACTCCCACAGCATACCGTCAAGTCCCGGCATGGGAGGCACCTGCACACCCATGGCACCCAGCAGCCACGGGAGAATGGGCCGCGCCAGGAACTGGTAGGCCAGACCGGCACCACACACCCACCCGATGAAGGGCCGCCACCCGCCCTTGAAGATGCCGTCGCTGGCAGCCTCTGCCTTGTTGACCTCAAGTTGGGCGAGGTCACCCTGCTGCGCCATCTCCATGAGGCGCACCTGCATCTCCAGCTTGGCCTTCTCCGCCGCCGCCTTGTCGGGGATCAGCTTGTCGAGGAGGCCGCCCACCACGGGCAGCAGCGCAGTAACGATGGGCAACATTACTTCTTGAATCCCTTGAGGGTCTGGGCGAGGCGAGCCCTCTGGCCCATCTTGCCCGGAGCCTTGGCAGCCTTGGCCAGCTTCGCAGCCGGGATGGGCTGGCCCTCCTTGGCACCCAGCGCCTTGCGCAGAGCGCCCGGCTTCTTCACCGCTTCCTGGATCCACTTCTTCGCCATGTTACTCTCCCTTCCTTGCTCCCGAGGGGCTAACGGGCCAACTCTTCCTTTGGGGCCCCGTCTTCTTGCGGGCCATGGTGGCCTTCTGCGCTGGGGTCATCCTGGCTGCAGCAGCGGCGGGACGACATGCGGGATAGCCCCGCTTGCCCTTCTCCGCACCACTGCGCCCGCAGGCCTTGCCGGTTTTTACGTCAATCCACTTCTCGCCAAACCATTTGCCGAGTCCGCCCTTCACTTCTTCTTCACGCGGTTGTCCGCGCCTCCCCAACTGCCGCCCTTCTTCTTGTACTCCTTGGCAGCCCACGCATTGGCATAGGCGCTGGGGTAAACATCGAACTTGGCTTTGGCGGCGGCCTTGGCGGCAGCCCACAGCTTGGGATTCTTGGGGGTTGATTTTGCCATGTCAGCACTTCCATGCACGGAGGGACTTGTTGATACGAGAGTTGGGATCGTTGGCAGTCTTCGAGGAAGTCAGCTTCTTCTTCATGCCCTTCATGCGGGCACAGAAGCTATCCCGGCGGGGTCCACCCTCCGGCTGCGGTGCCTTGAGGCCGGGCTTGCCGGGGTTGGCGCGGTTGTAGGAGGCCCTCCCCTTGGCATTGAGGCCGCCGGATTCCGACTTGCCTTCCTTGCGCTGCCACGCGGGGGTCTTAGCCATATTCCTGCTCCAACCTCTTGGTGCTGATGAATTCCCAGCCGTCATGGGGGAACCCGCCCGATACACCCTTAAGTAGAGTGAGGCCAGAAGTCCACATATCTTGGGCGGGACCAGCATACACCTCTTTCTGCAGCGGGTCAAGGTAGCACCCGGCCACCAGCCCCAGCATCTTGTGCTTGCCCTTGCGCACCGCCACGTCCCAAATGTGGCTATGCCCCATGATGCATGAGCGATACTGCTTCTTGAGGAGGGTGGCCGCCGGGTACTCTCCGCCCACACTTTTGCCCATCACCCCCGTGACGAAGTAGTGGGAGGCCGCCATCCCCTTCACCTCGTACTCCTCAAGGAAGGGCACCACCTCCCAACCATGGAGGAAAAGGTTGGTGGTGCTAAGGGTACCCCGCAACTCGGGCACGTTGTCCAGGGCCCTATCTATGCGGGTCTCGTGGTTGCCCATGAGGAAGACCTTCTTGCCCCTCCACTCCCCGATGATGCGCAGGGCGGTGTTGGCCGCCGTCATGTCGGCAGAGACGGTGCGCCCATCGAAGGATGCCTTGCGCCGCGCGCTACCCGTAAGGGCACTACCATCGTAGCTACTCAAGGAGGGCATATCAGCCAAGTCCCCCAGGCATAGCAGCATGTCGGGGTTGCTGTCCTGCAGGTACTTGAGGAGCCAGCGAAACCTCCGAGGGTTGACCCCCGGGCGGGCATGGCTATCCGGCAGCACCAGGATATTCACAGGAAGACCTCCTTGAGGCTGGGCAGATCCTGCTTCTTCTCCCCCAGGACGAGCTTCCAGATGGTGGGCCCGATGCCTTCCCCATAGCACCACACCCGGAAGCCCATCTGCCTGGAATTCTCGAAGAAGTACTGGGCATCCTGCGATGCGGCAATCAGCTCCCCCGTGCTCCAGAATTTCTTGCCTGTCTTCCCGATGGTGATTTCCATGTACTTGGGGCGGCCCTGCTCGTCCTTGACGGTCTTGTCAATTTGGGATTCGGGGTAGCAGAAGTCGAAGCCGAAGAGGTGGAACTCGCTATACCCCAGGGACTGGCAGAGGGACAGGGCCCGCCATGCAGCGCACGTCCCCCCGTTGATGAGGAGGGATCCGGGCGGGAAGACCTCGCTCTTGATGAGGGCCTGCGTCATGGCATGCCAGCCCCACACGTTGCGGGTCTTGCCCAGTACGTGCTTGGTGACGCTGGGATCCGACATCGATGCCACCAGCACCTTCATGGTGGGCGGGATATCCCCAAGGAGATCGGTGCGCTTGATGCCGTGGGTGGAGATGCCATCGACGGTGCGGGGATCCAGCAGCACGAGGTACTCAGGGTCCACGCCCCAACCCACCACCGTGGGCAAACTATGCTTCACCACCGCGATGTCGGCACCTTCGCGCCACATCTTGATGATCTTGTCTTTGCGCTTGTGGATGTCGGGGCCCGCCGATACAATCACCAGCTTCCTGTCATGGGGCTTGGCCTTGGTGATCCACCGGGGGATCAGCGCCATGTTCTCCTTGACGTTGTTGATGATGTGGTCCTTGGGCATGCAGTCCTGGGCCGTGACCTTGAGGGGCATTGCCCCCATCCCGGCACCTGGCAAGTCAGGGAGGCCCTCACCCACCGCCGCGATGTTGACGATGCCCCCTCCCTGCACCTGGTCCTTGGACTTGTAGACCCGCTTCTCCCGGAGGATCTTGGTGAAGGTGGCCTCGACCCCACGGAACTCTTGGGCGGGCATCGCGCCGTCCTTGTCCGCCACGTAGTAGTCGTCAAAGACCACGACGGGGATGCGCTTGCATTGCTCCCAATCATGTGCGATGGTCGCCACCGAGTGGCCGCCGTCGAGCCACGCGAAGTCCACGCCCGCCACGTCGCGCAGCGTTTCCTTCGTGTCGCCTCGATGGAGATGGAACTCGAAGTGCTTGCCCTTCTCCTTCATGGCAGCGGCAAACTCGGTGAGCTTTGCTGTCACGTCTTCCAAGGAGTAGTGCTTCTTGACGTTGTGCTCCTTGGCGTCGGTATCCCCCGTAGCTTCCTCGAAGAGGTCATATCCATGATAGACAACGTGATCCCATTTGCCAAACGCAACCTGCGCCATGGCCACGGCACGTCCGCCATCCCACGTCCCGGTCTCAAGGATGACGCGGGGCATGTAGTGCTGGACGAGCGCGAGGAGCTGGTCATATCGGGTCTTGAGGCCCTGGACGACCTTGGTCTTACGGTTACCCTTGAGATGTACGAACACATCGTTGATCGCGCTATGCTCAAACGCGTCGAGTCCGACATACTCGGGGTGGACAAGGTTGTGGGCTTCAAGCCCGTGCATCTTGTGGAGAGTGAGCACACGCTCGAAGATGAAGGCGTCGGTCCACTCGGCGTAGTTGAAGATCTCCCCGGACATGTAGATGTCGTACATGTCGGCAATGACGGTGCGGGCCTCGTTGCCCTCGAAGTAGATGAAGCCGGTCTCGCTATAGTTGATGCCCTTGCGCCCCAGGTGGGTGATGTGACTCTTGCACACATCCCGCAGCCATGCCAGGGTGAGGGGCTTGGTGGTGATGACATCCCCGTCGAGCCAGATGAAGGGCTCGGGATCACGGGCGGCATCGTGGAGGGCGAAGACCTTGGCGCAGAATTTCAGCGCATCGAGTCGGTAGTTGTAACCCTCCGGGGTGTTCCCATTCTTGTCAGGGTGGGCAGCGCGGAATTCGTTGAAACCTTCCACTTCCTCAAGGCGCTTGACAGCCAGGGCCCTGTGGTTGCAGGTGACCTCGGCGGGGTCCATCCCGTCTACGTAGACGGTGAGCTGGATGTTGGAGTCCCACAGGCGGGTTGAGTCGAGGAAGTTCTTGCCGTAAAGGTCCCAGCCCTTGGGGCCCCAGGAAGTAATGATTCTCATCGGAAGAGGTCCACCGTATGTTTCCAGTTGGCGAAGTCGTTTTCCACCAGCGCCTTCTCCGCATACCAAGCGGCGGAGTAGGGGATGTCCTTGTAGTTGGGGAACCACGGTCCCCCGTCAGTGAAGTGGATTGCCTTCGGGCTGTCGTAGGAGTAGCGAGTAGTGGGGCTGTGATATGGAAGCCAGTTCCACGTCTCGTCGATTTCCCCTATGGAGTCCGTCCACTCGAAACCGTGCAGGTAAGACCCCTTCTGGGTGTTGACCGTTTCGAGGTCCAGCTTCCGGCAGTGGGAGTGACGCGTATTCAGAACCATGAGGGAGGACCACAGTTTGCGCTGGTACTGAGACTGCGCAATCCCGTCCATCTTGATAGTTTCTTTGGGTACAAACTTGTGCTTCACCACAGAGACTGCCACCTCGGGATCGCAGAACTGGAGCATCTTCTGGATGTCGTCGAGGAAGAGGAAATCGCAATCCATGAATACGACGTGCCCCTCGATCCCGTTGCGAAGCGCCAGGTGAGGTACGAGGAAGCGCGAAAAGGCAAAGTCGGTGGAGAACGGACGACCGTCCCCCATGTCGATCATCTGATTGCCTTCCCTGTAAGATGTGCGCCAATACTTCCCTGCAGCCTTGAGGCCATCGAGCTTGAGGGGGGTGACGACGCAAGGGACGCTACAATGCCGCTTGACGCTATGCGCGGCTACCTTGTAGGCGATGTCCTCCCTAGAGTCATAGCCAATGAAGATGTGCAGCATGCTTGAATTCTAGGTACTCCGGGTACCCGGGTCAAGACATTTCTTTGAGTTCCCGTATCCTGCGCGCAAGCTCGGGGCGTACCGACTTGGGCACATCCTCCAGCGTGAGGGGCTGGCGGAACTCCTGCATCTTCTTGGCGATGCTCTTCTGGAAGGAGTCGGCGTCCTGCACGATGCGGTCTCGCAGGGGTCGGCCCTTGTCGTACTCGGCAATCTCGCGCCGCAACCTCTGGGCTTCCTGGCGGTAGGAGGGATCCCCGGTCTGGATTGCCCGCGCCTGGGCCACGGCGATGCTGTCGCTGTAGGACTTGCGGATGCGGTCCATGCGCGTCCCCAGTTCCTTGGTCTCCCCCTTGGCCTCGCGGGTACGGGCCACGTCGGTGGGAGTGAAGCCAGCGGCAACCTTGAGGAACTCCTTGGGCTCCTGCATTTCCTTGGCGGGAAGCACGGGCTCCAGTTTTCCGGGGGTGACGAAGCCGAGGTCGCGCATGGTGACTGCCCGGGCCACATTCCGAAAGGCCACCGGCATGAGGGACGCCAGGGCCATGAGGGGCATGCCCTTCTGCTGGTACTTGTAGGCTTCCTCCGCGCCTCCAACCACGGCACCCATGAGGGGACCCATGTTCATGAGGTCCATGGTGAGCATGTTGTTGAGGTTGAGGTCCAGGGCCGTGCGCTTGGAGATATCTATTCCCGTTGCCCGGAAGGGACCATTGAGGACGTAGTCAGCCAGCTCTGCCGGAGTGCCGAGGAACTGCAGGGAGGGCACCTCCTTGAATAACTGCTGCATGGTCTCGCGCAACTGCGCCTTGAGGGCGGTGGGGCTGAGGCCAACGTAGGGGCCCACCATGTTGGTGAGCTTGTCGATGAGATCCCCGGCAGGTCCCGCGAAGGGCAGGCCCCACAATCCTGCCGTGGCGAAGACCCCCAGCAGCATGAGGCCCAGCACCTTCTTGCCTTCGTCGGTGGCCATGATGCCCTTGCCCCCGTAGTACTCGGCGGCCCGGCGTATGAAGCCCAGCATCTTGAATGGGAAGGTTGCGAACTGGAAGATGAGGCCGGGCACCAGGCCGTGCATGTACTGGGCACGGAAGGGCTTGCTCATGCTGAACTGGGTTTCCTCCACGGCGAACTTCGCCGCCTCGATGCGATCCCGGATGGGGGTGCCCACGTTGCTGGCAAACTTCTGGATGCGCTGGAAGGCCTGCTCGTCTTTTACCATGCGGTAGGTTGCCAGTGCGGTGCTGAGGCGGTTGATGGTCTCGGCCATGGAGAAGGGCAGGGAGAAGGCCTCAAGGACCCTGCCCGCCTTCTGCCCGAGGCCGTAGACGGATTCGATCTGGGACTGCGCAAGGAGGGAGCCAGCCTGGTCGCGGGTGAGGAGGGCTTCGGCATAGCCACTGCTGAAGAGTTCCTTGAACATGGCGCGCTCGTCGGAGGTGAGTTCCGTCATCTTGTCCACGTCGAGGATCTTGTCGGGATCCAGCGAGAGCTTGATGTTGCGCAGGATCTGGGTGGTAGCGATGCTGAGTTCCTTCATCGCATTGCCGGTGCCGCCCACTCCGCCCAGGAAGGGAACGGTGGTGTGCAGGAGCTGCGTGAGGTTCACCATGGCCGAAGACAGGTTGCCGCCCAGCGTATAGAGGAAGGCCACGCTCTTGAGCTTGGCGACCAGGGCCTCGTTGCTGTGGAGGTACTTCTCCTGCTTCTCCGCGATGATGCGCAGCTTGGGATCCTGGATCTTGGAGATGGCGCTGCGCCGCGTATCCTCCGTGGCCTTGTTGGCAATCCAGTCCGTCATCTGGTAGGTGAAGGGCGCGAAGGTACTGCGGAAGTAGGTGTCGTAGTTGTCGGGGCGCAGCCACCCCGGGATGTCGAACCTCTTGCGCAAGCGCGGGGTGCGGCGCTTCTCGGCCTCAACCTTGAGGCGCTTGAGGATGTCGGCAACCTGCTTCTGGGGGTCGTCCTTGTTGGGCGTCATGATGGCTTGGAAGAGCACATCGATGCGCTGCATCTCGTTGGAGGATGGCAGGTACAGGTCATAGAGTTCCTGCTCGGCCTGCAGGTCTCGGATCTTGACGGTCTGCACTCCCTCCTTGCGGAGCTGTGCTGCACGGGCCTCGGCCTTGGCGCGGGAACTCTTGAGGGCGGGGAAGCGATCCAGGGCGGGCATGCCCTCCGCGAGGACGGAGTCGTAGGACTCGATGTGCTTCTGGTCCCCGATGTAGTACTCCACGGCGAAGGCACCACGGCGCACCTGCGGGAAGTAGCCCACGCGGCGGGCGCTTTCGATGCTGCGCAGGATGGCGGCTGCGGCCTTGTTGTCATCCTGCAGCTTGGCGGTCTCCTCGGGTGTGCGCCCCTCGACCTTGAGGTTCTCGATTTCGGAGATGGTAAGGGTGGGGTCGAAGCCAAGCGAGGTCTTCACTGCGGAGATGACGTTGTCGTAGATGTCATCGAGAATGACGCGCACGTCCTTGCGCAGTGCATTGAGTTCCTTGGGCAGGGTGACGATGTCCCCGGTCTTGGAGCCAACATGGTCCTCGGTGGCCACGATGCTGGCGCTGCCGTCCGCATTCTCCGTGGCCAAGGTCTCCTCGGCATTCTCGATCTCGATGAGGCGCATGAGGTCGCGAGACTGCCGGGAAGACAGTGCTGCCACCTTGCGCATCACGGGCTGGTACTTGTGGCCCATGCGGGCCCGAAGCTCCTCGCCCAGCTTCAGCGCCTTGACGTAGGGACGCAGGGTAGGGAAGCGCGTGGCGAGGTTGTCGATGCTGATGAAGCCGCTGAGGTACCGCTGCGCATTGCTCATGAGCTTGAGCATGGAGGGCTGTAGCGCACCGGCTTCGAGGAGGGAGCGAAGCTCCACCACCTTGGCGAGGGTGTTGTCGATGACGCCCGACTTGGCTGGAATGCATACGGTCATGACTTACCCACAGGAGATGTCTTTGGTGAAAGCCTCGCCGCCCTCCATCTGGCGGAAGTTGCCCTGCTCCATCACGTTGAGGGCATCGTTCATTTCCCGGGAGATTCCTTCCGGGACAATGAATCGACCTTGGTTTGGAAGTCTTGAAGCGACTTGCTGCTCCGCAGCAGTTGCAGCGCCTCGGCTGAAGCCCGGGTCCCTTCCGAGTTCCCCTCCTGCCCGAAAAGGGTCAAGTGCGTCAACAAGGCTTCCTCGCCTACCTCCTTCCACGATGAGGGAGGGTTTGACCTTGTCGCCTGCCGCAATGCTATTTGCGACATTTTTTGTGTTGCGATCATTGAATGCCTCTCGCATTTTGGTTATCATGTTGAAGTTCTTGGCAACAGTGGATTCAATGGCACGGCGCAGGGGATCTTGGTATCCGTTGTCAGCCAAGAATTCTTCCATGTTTGCCATGGCCGAGATGAAGTTCGCGTCGTGTCCAAATACTTGCACGTGCGCAAGTTCATGTATCATGGTGTTGTAGATATGGGAAGTAATGCCTTGTATGGTTTGGCTCTTTGAAGCTACCGGATTTATCAGCATGGACTTGAACGGAACCCTGGAATTGAGTCCGTAGTATTCCGTGTCAAAACCTACGCCCATGTAGTATTCTTTAAGCAAATTCTGAAACTGCATATTGCCATAGAACTTGTTGCCGCCAAAACCCTGAAGGGCTTTACGCATTTCCATGAAGATGCTGGCAATGTCGCTCATGTAAGCCACGGGATTGCCGTGTTGTCTTCCTACCTCCACGAGATCCACATTAAGGTTGTTGTGGTACAGGGGAGTATCTACATCGATTCCCTTCAGAGGTTCAGTCTTTGCCCCACTCAGAAAATTGTCAAGAGTTTCCGTCTTCCCGTTCTTGTCATACGTGACTTGAAACGCTGATGTCTTGGTGTTGTACTTTACATCCAACTTGTCGGGAATGCCAACCACGCTGGGGGCCGCAATGGAAGCTGCAGGAATCTTGACCGGAGCCTTGTACGTCTTGGCCCCCGTAGCGAAGGGATCCACCCTGCCCATAGTGTACGTGTTGGCCATCGTGGCCGCAAGATCTTCCGTGCCCTTGGCCCCAGAAAGTTTACGGAAGACCGCATTCAAGGCTGCCATCGATGGAACTACCGTGTCCCGCCAATTCTCTCTGATATCATTGAAGGGATAGTTCCTGTCCCCAGCAGCCACCTTGGGCTTCACATCAAGAATCAAGTCATACGGATACGCAGTGCCATAGGGATCAATTTCCGCAGCACCAATCTGCGCATCGAACTGAAACGCGCCGCTGGAAAGAACCCTATGCCTTCTTCCATAGTACCCAAGTTTGCCCGGTTCGGAATACGGTAACGTACTCCGGTACATGACAATGTCGCCCCAAGGAAAAGACACGGTAGTAAATTTAGTGTAGTCGCGGTTTCTAAGATATTCCTTTCCAACTCCCAAGCTAGTTGGAAGACCGTTGACGGTTACTTCAAAATCATACAAGTTTCCAGCTTCATCACTGGCTATCCAAGGACGATCAAGTATTTCATCAACCGAATCCGTATCAACATCTGTAGGATTGACTGTACCATTTCTGGAATCGGTCCACGTATCCTTGAGTTTGATGCTGACTACCGTGCCATTCTTTTCCGTCGTGGGGGACGAAACAGCACGGATGGATCGAGACGTACCTTCGGGGGCCGAGACCCTGCCAACCGCATCGAGCAGCTTGGCACTATCGACATCCGTGACAGTCTTGACGCCATCCCTTACAGTCTCGATGCGTATGCCTTCCGACATCGTGAACAGGGCCAGCTTGGCGTTGCCGAAGCCGCCACTGCGCATGGCCGGAGGCGTATCCTTCTTGGTCCCGGCAAGAGTGAAGAACGCCTTGAGCAGGACATCGCGGGACATCCCTATGCCATTGTCGGCTACAGTCAGGGTCTTGGTGGCTTCATCAACAGTGATATCAATCTTGCCCTTGGTGATCTCACCCTTGTAGAGAGCTTCCTTCACCGCGTCGAAGGAATTCTGAAGAAGCTCCTTGACAGCCAAGATGCTCGGACGATTGCCATACGTGGTCGCGGCAAACTTCTCAAGGATGAGCTTCGGGTCAATGGCAAGATCAGTCTCTACCACGGTAGAGCTGCGCATCACATCCGGGGTTTCCGGAGTAAGGATGTCAGTTGCATACTCGTAGCGCCTCGGGGTACCTTCAAAGCCCTTGGGAATGATGGTAGCCCTGTTGCCTTCTATGCGCTCAACGGTTCCAATGGTACCATCGGGAACGGACACGACATCGCCCACCTTGATGGGGCTGGGAGGTGGAGCCTGGATCTCTGGGGTATCCGCCGGGGTTTCCTTGACAAAAGTGATCGCGTAGTATGGAAATGAACGCCCTTGCGCGTCCTTGAAGATAACGGGCTTGGCCCTCCGCTCCTTGGCTACCGTAGAGGCAAGGAAACTGATGCGCGCCCCATCCTTGGTAAGCAGGTCGGGATTCCTGTCTATCAGATGCAAATCCCGCGCAAGATCTTCCTTGGCGTACTGGGGATTGCTGGCGCGAATGCTCTGGAGGAGATGGGCGACCAGAACCAGGGGCCCGCGCGCACCTTGATAGCTTTGCCAATCGGTTCCAGCCAGCGCCTTGTAGGCTTTTGAAATGTTTTCCAAGGTTGCGCCCGCATCTGGCTGCGCAGCGGGCGGAGTGATCTCTGCGGCGGGGGTAACCTCCGTGGGCGCGATGGTGGGTGCGGGGCCCATGGGAGGTGGAGCCTCTTGCGTCGGAGTAACCTCAGGCTCTATACCAGCTTCCTGCAGTATCTCCGTCAAGCTCTTGCTCTTGGGGGCGGGAACCTTGGGCGCAACAGGCTCCTCCCTAATTTCGATGTTCTCTTTCTCAAGCTGCTCTAGAGCACGCTCTATAGAACTGACATCGGGTGCTGCGTCAAATATCTCCTTATCCGTCACGTACCCACGCTGCCTGCCCAAATCGAACAGAGCCTGGATCTCCGGGGTATCCACCGGGGCAACAGGTGCCGGGGCAACAGCTTGGACTGGAGCCTCAGGTGCGGGGGCAGTGGGCTGCGCAGGTGCGGCGGGGATGTTGCCACGCCAGGTGTTGTTGATGATGAGGTTGTTGGCTTCCCGGGGATCCATGTCCTGGATCTCTTCGGGAGTGTAGCCCATGGCGAAGAGGCGCTGACGCATCTTGCGGTCGATGCTGAGGGGCGCGGCAAGTTTCCAGAAGGGCCCATGCTTGTTGACAATGCCCTCCTGCGCCAGCATGTTGAAGAGCTTGGGCACGGAGGCAGGATCCACCGGCTCCCCGATGGCCTTCTCCAGCCACGTCTTCTGCAGCTTGGTCTCGGGACTCTCGGTGCGCAGTGCATCCATGAGCTTGGGATTGCGCCGAACGTCGAAGGCCTGCTTCTCCGAGTCGGAGGTGAAGCGGAAGAACGCACCCTTCTGCACCACCTCGCCCTCGGCCACGAGGCGCGCAAGGACTTCCTTGTTCTGCTCTGGCGTGGTGGTGAGGCCCAGTTCCTCAAGGAACTTGGGAGTGAAGACCTGGTTGGGATCCCGGGTACCTTGCTTGGTGGTGGGGATGTTCTCGCGCACCGTATCGTAGATGGTATCCACGGCGGTGGGAGCTGCACCCTTGGCCACCGGGGGCGGGGTCTCGTTCATGTAGTCGTAGGTGGCGATCTCCGGAATGTCCTTGATTACTTCCGGATCTTCCTCCAAAGTGAGCTTGAGGTAACGCTCGAACTCCTGCGGGGACATGTTGACCAGCGCGCCCTCCTCCTGCGGAGTGAGGTTCTGGCGCATGGCCAGCTTGCGCTTGAGCTTGTCCTCCAGCTTGGCCTCGGGACCAAGGAGCTTGCCGGGATCATACTCCTTGGCCAGAGCGTAGGCCTCGGGGAGCTGCACCGCACTGAGGTACTGGGCGCGCTGGCTCTCCATCTTCTTGGTTTCGGCGGCGCGCTGCTGCTGCAGGATGCCTTCCTGCTGGGCCTTCTGCTCCTCGGCCTCGCGCTGCTGCTGCTCCTCCGCCTGGGCTGTACGCCGAGCCCCGTAGGCCCCGGCTGCCGCACCAATGGGAGCTGCGCCGATGCCACCCTTGAGGGCCGCATCCACCACCCTCTTCCAGTCGAAGCTCTTGTCCGCGAGGACATTAACTGCCGCCTGGTCCAAGATTTCCTGCGCACCTTCGGTGAGACCCTCCGTGGCCGCAGTCTGAAGGAGGCCACTCAGGGCACCACTCCAGCCGGGCCTGCCCTGCAGCAGTTTGGAGGAGATGAGGTTGGTGAGCCTGTCCCCCATCTCCACGCCCTGCGTCTTGCGCAGCAGCATCACGGGTGCTATGGAATCGAGGGCGCTCTTCAACGTACCCACGGCAAAGGCAGCGCCTGGGCGAAGCTGCTGGGTCTCGTCGTAGATGTTGGCAAACGACTCTGGAATGTTCTGCAGCCCGGAACCAACCATGGCACCGGAAGCAATACCAAGCTGTTGGCTGACCTGCGCCATGGCGGCAGCATGCGCGGCTTCCTTGGTGAGCACCTGGCCAGAGGCTTGGGCCGCCTGCTCAAGGGCCGCTGCCCTCGAAGCCACCATGCCCGCTGCAGCACGGCCCGCAGCAAACCGCGAACCCGCTGCGCCCAAGCCGATGCCGGGGATGAGGGCGGCAGCTATGCTGGGCAGTGCCTGGCCAAAGGCCTCGGCTCCGTAGTCGTAGAGGGTCCCGAGGCTGTTAACATCCTCGTAGGTCATCTTGGCCTGGAGCCCGGCCTTGTCCAGCTTGTCTAGGCGCTCCTTGTAGGCCTGCAGGTTCCGGCGCGCCGCCTCGTCGTAGCCCATGGTGGACTGGACCATGGCAGGCAGGGCCTCCGAGAGAAGACCCTTGGTCTGCTCCCACCCGGTAGCAAGGCCACGCGTGAATGCCCCCGGGCCCTCGGGGGTCTTGCTGGCAACCCAGTCCATGCCATCCCACTCGATGACATAGGCCCCGGGCGTATTTCGGAATGGGACGTACTTGGTGCCGTCCCACTCGTACTTGGTGTCGGCCATTACTACCTCGGGGTTATGAGGCTCTGCGGCGGAGAAGGTGCCTCGCTGCTAATACCCATGGACTGCATCATCATCTGCATGGCCCTGCGCTCAAGTTCTGCGGCCCTTTCAGGATCGCCCCGGGCTGCCATCTCCTTGGCCTGCTTGAGCAGGTTGGCTGCGTTCTGCGCCATGAGGCGATCCTGCGCACTGTCGCTACGCAGCAGGCCAGCATAGTTGCCCGTCATGATGCCAATCTGCATGGTGGCCCGGGCCAACTGCGCATTCTCCTCGGGAGAGAGGCGCTGCCCGGAGTCGCGCTTGCCCTGTAGCTCGGACACGGTATCGATGACGCCGCTGCTCTCCAGATCCTTGAAGATCTGAGCAGGCTGGCGCGCAAGGTTGGCCTTGAGCTGGTCGCGATTGATGTCCACGTTGGCGCTCTGCACGAGGAGACTGGCTTGGGCCACGCGTGCGGACTGTGCGGCAGTGGCTTCGCTGGACATGTTGTGGCGCTGCATCTCTCGCAGCTTGTCCACTTCGAGGCCGTAGGTCTTGATGGCCTTGTCGCGCTCGAAGGCGGAGTTCTCGATGTCGCGCTTGATCCCGGCCATGCGCAGCTTGTCCTCGCGCGTCTCCTTGGCCTCTTCCTTCTCGCTGAGGCGCTGCTTCTCGCGCTCTCCACGATACTCCTTGACGCCCTCGGCAACGGGACCCGCGATGGCGCTGAGGGCACCCTGACCCAGCTTGGGCTGGGCGCTGAGGATCTTGAGGCCGGTCTCAAGCAGGGCCATGCCCTGGTCAGCCTTGTAGGTGGGTTGGGCCTTGCGCTCCTCGGGAAGCTCTGCCATGACCCGCTTCTTGTATTCCTCGGGATCCTCGTACTTGCCCTGCTGCGCGGCGAAGGCGCGTCCACCACCTCCAGCTCCGGGCTGCCCGAGGAAGGCGCGCATGGCATCAACCATGCTCTGCGGGGGCTGCCGCACCTCAGGATCTGGAGGCGCAGGCGGAGGCGGCGCAGGAGCCTGAGGCGCAAAAGGCGGCGGTAGCCGGGTGAGGTCCACGGAATAGGGTTGATACTGCGGAGGCTCCATGCCCGCTGCAATATCCCGTGCCCTCGAAGCTGACTGCCCAACGCGCTCACGTTCCCGCGCAGCTTCTGCTCCCAGGCGCTCGGATTCCCTTTGAGCAACTTCCGGATTCATCATCGGGGCGACGGCCCGCCGAGACTGTTCCCGCGAAGACAAATCCCTTAGACGAGTCAATGCTTGGGTACGGTAGAACCAGCCGGCATCCCGAAAAGACGGATCTTGGGTGAGCCGCTGAAGCTGATCATAGCTCATCGAGTAAATGTCTGGAAACTCAGCCATGGTCAACCTCGGGAAAAAATGTCGATGTCTGCGGGGTATTCCCCGACATTGCTATACATCTGCTGGATGTCGTAGATGTTGGATCCCTTGCGCACCGGCTGCGCCGCAGCCCCTCTTGGCTTGGCGGGGGGCGGGGGAGGAGGCATGGGCGGGGAAACAGCATCTCGCAACGTCTGCTTATCCCGCTGCTGCATCGTGCGCAACTTGTTGGAATACTTTTGGGCGAGGGGGGTGTTGGGGATGCCCCCTGCCTTGCTGACGTTGCCGTAGCCAGCGAAGTGGGCTACCGCCGTGAGGTGGTTGAGGTCATCCTCATTGAGGTTGGGAAACCTCTTGCGCAGCATCTGCCGATTCTTGTCGGCCATGTCGGCGGCAGCAAAGGCACTCTGGGAGACACTATAGGGGTCGATGTCGTAGTCACGCACCGCTTTGGGGGTAAATTGCAGGATGCCCTTGGCGCGCCCACCCCCGGGAAGCGGGGTACGCCCAATTTCGGTGCGCGGGTTCACGGCATCCGGCGTCTCGATCTGCTGCAGGTTGATGAGGAAGTTGGGCGGAAAACCACGCGACACCGCCGCCTCGATGAGCAGGTTGCGCTGCACCTCAGGATTGTCCTGGTACTTCAAGTCATAATACTGTCGGAGCGGATTATCGTCTGCCATATCAAGGTAGGAGCCCAGCGAATGCCCCGGAAGCTCCCCCGCGGGCTGCTCCGAAGAGAGGATTCTGGGGACCGTACCCCATGAGGTTATAGATGCCAGCGCCAGTAAGGCCAAGGCCAGCAATAGTTTGCAGCGGGGACTGCTGCGGGATGAGGGTCTGCTGCTGCGTGGTGGCAGTGCCACCGGGTTGCACTCCTCGGATCAAGCCGCTCAACTGCCCAAGCTGCTGCATCCCGTAACCCTGGCCCCGCATGTATTCCTGGAAGGCAAGGTCACGCTGCTGCTGCTCAAGCTGGCGTGGCACCGCCTGGGACTGCATGATGGACTGTAGGCCACCCAATCCCAACTGCTGTGCCTGCTGACCCAAGCTACTAAAGATGGGGGCGGCTTGCAACTGCCTTTGTGCCTCCTGTTGCTGGAGGCCGGTGCCCGCAGAGAAGGCCCTCTCGAGGCCCGTCTGCTGGATGTCCGAGAGGCGCTGACCCAGGTTGCGCTCCGCCTCCGCCTCCTGCACCCCGTAGCGCGCACCCCCGAAGGCACCCAGCCTGCTGGCTTGGAATCCCATCTGGGGGCGCATCTTCTCGTAGTCGCGAATCGCCTCGCGCTTGGCGATGTCGGTGACATACTGGGTGTAGGGGTTCATGTACTGGGAGTAGTCAATGTCGCTCACCCCACGGGAGCCCATGGCGGCACTCTGGTATCCCGCAGCCAACCCAGGCATGTAGGCACCCGCAGCCATGGGGATCTGGGCAATGGTGGCTTCCTCGGTGGGGCTAAGCTGGGCGATGCGCTCGCGGGGATCGTAGTACTGGTAGGGGCGCGCCGCCGTTTCCGCCTCACCTGCGCCAATGAGACGCTGCAGTGCCTCCTCGTACCACGCGGGGATCTGCTGCGTTTGCACCGATGTGGTGGGCTGCGTGGTAGTGGTGGAGGTGCAGAGGAAAGACATCAAAAACCCCTATGATAAACGCCGCCGATGCGTTGGAATCCATGGCGGGCGTAAAACCAATCCTTGCGCTCCACGTCTTCGCCATTCACCACTGCCATGAGGAGGGGAAGGCCCCTAATTGTAGCATACTCGGAAGCTGCGCGCAACAGGTGGGAGGCAATGCGGGAGGACCGCGCCCCCGGAGAAACGAAGAAGACCAGGTCGGCGAGAAACTTCCCGTGGCTGTACCAGTGTTCCCCCTCCTGGATGCCGAGGATACCCGCCAGCTTCTCCTTCTTGTATCCGAGGAAGATCCTGCCATTCTGCATGCAATGGCGCAGGGCAGCCTCCACCTTGTGGGGGGCAATGGGGGGAAGCTTCATGGGGATGGAAGCATGCATCTCCACCAGCAGGCCACCCATCGCCGGGATATCCTTTTCTTCAGCGGCGACGATCATACATCCTCACCAGGTCCCCCACGCTGTAGTTCTTGGGAGGTTGACGCTTGTGTCCGTAAGCCTTCTTTCGGATGGCCTCGCGAAGCTGATTCAACTTGCGGGCCCCCGCCTGGTTGTTGCCATCCCCCAACGCCGCAACCGTCGCAGCATCGAAAACAAACTCCCCGGAGGACAACCGCGCGGGCTGCTTGCCATCGATGACGGCGGGCACGTCGTCGTCCATCCCGCCACTCTTGCCCGGTACGTAGCCACCTTGGGCCCAACCTCCCGGAGGTCCGCCGGTATCCCCGCTGACATCTCCGCTATCACTGGGGGAAGGATCTGCGCCCGGAGATCCCGGAGGTCCCTGCCCCGGATCCACATTGATGTCAACACCCGGAACTTCAGGCCCAAAATTAACTCCGGTGTCAAATCCAAGAGGGGGCCCCAAATTGTTTTGCCCGTATACCTCGGCTGGAAAATAAGGCATAACAATAACAGGAGCGTCTTCAAGTGCCGGTGCTGGCAATCCCGCAACAACGGCAAGTGTTGACTGAGGTATCGGGGCTGCAGGTGCTGCGGGGGCTGCAGGTGCTGCCGGAAGATCCGACATTATGTCAGAAATAGCTTTATCTACTGCGGCATTGCGCTCAGATTCGACAATGGCAGCCAAAGCTTTGTCCAATCCCGCAACAACGGCCTGTGCTGACTGAGGTATCGGGGCTGCAGGTGCTGCGGAGGCATTCGGATCCGCCCGGCGTGCCGGTACAGCAAATAATGCATTCTCAGCAATTTTTTCATTGAATGCCTTGATGTCAGTGTCGGATATGCCGCCAAGAGTGGGAGATGCGCTACGAAACTGTCCGCCCGGACCCGTGAATTCTCCAGCACGCTGGTCGTACCCCCTCTCCGCAATTGCGTCATACAATCCAAAGGGGCCGGGGGTCGTGGGCATCCTTGAGGGATTGGCAACCATTTGCGCAAGGATGCCCGTTAACGCTAGCGGGGGATTGAGGGCACTTAGGGCGGATAAGGCAAAATCGCGGAAGGATTCCGTGGTGGCAGTACCTCCGGCGGTTGCGGGATCACCCTTATCGCCGCCGACTTCGGGGGGTGCGCTGGGAATCTCGGGCACCGATGGGGGAATCCTGGCTGCCGCCTCCGCTGCCTTCTTGGCTGCCTGCGCCGCCTTGATGGCATCGAGGTTGCCGTAGATGTCGCGGTAGCCACCCGTGGTGGAAGCTGCGGGGGTAATGATGGTGGCGGGTGGGCGGATGGCATATTGGGGCCTGCCCTGCATGCTGAGGTAGGAGAGACCGGCAAAGGGGTTGTATGCCTGCGGGGCCCCCGCGTAGTCCTCGAAGGGGTTTGCGGGACCACCGGCGGCGTAGCCGCGCATCACGGATTCAATGCCCTTCATGTCTTGTCCACCTTTACCAAGCCTTTGTCCTGCAGGTCGTTGAGGAGTTTCACCATGGTGAAGGCCACCGCAGTAACATTGATGTTACCGAGGTCGATGGTGGCGCTGGTGGGTACTGTACCGGAAACCGCGTAGCCTGTCACTGCCGGGCCCGTAACAACTTGACCGTGGTAGAGAGTGAGGACACGCACCATCTCGCCCCAAGCCAGTTGGGCATCGGCGGCAAGGCTGGGCGGCGGCAGGGGCAGCAGGGGCTTCATCGCTCACCATCCCGGGCAACGCGGAAGCGCAGGGCACCTAGGCGCCACGAGGCGTTGAGGCCCTCGCTCTCGATGCGGTAGTAGGAGTGGCGCCCCCGTATGCGCAGGTCGATCTTCTGGGTGTGGGCGGAGACCTGGAAGGGCCCCTTGGTGATCTCCTGCGACGTGGGCGTGTTGGGGTACTTTAGGGTGTGCAGGGTAATCTCGATGGGAACCGGAAGGGTGTCCCCATCCTTATCCGAGAAGTCGGGGATGATACGGTCAACGAACATCAGTTCCTGGCCCGCATCGAGATCGAAGAGGTTGCTCTCGATGTAGGAAGACATGGCGGCGCCATCATCGTTGTTGCCGTATTCGTGGTAGTACAATTTGGTGGCGCTGGCATACCCGGCGGCAATAGGGTAGGAATTGATGCCTTGGTCCAGCCACGCCGTGCGCACCATGCTGCCGATGCTCCACACGTTTTGCACGTAGTCATAGATGACGTAACGGTCCACCTCACCCGAAGCGGTGGGGTAGAACCAGATGACCTCGTTGTAGGAGGTGTTGCTGCCGCAATAGATCTTGTCCAACTGGTCGCGGTCCAGATTGTCGAAGACGTAACGCAGCACGTCACAGGGGATGGGCCGGGCGGCAGCACCATCATATATCATGAAGCGTTCATCCGCCATCCAGAAGGTGCGGCCCCCCACCTCCACCATGGCATTCTGCCCAAGGGTGCCGCAGTTGGTACCAATAAGCTGGAAGCCAAAGGTGTAGGGCGGGCCCACCTGCTGCATGCTGTAGAGGTTTTCGTCGGTCCATATCAAGATCTGCCCACGGGTGCGGCGCGCCGCAATGATGCGGGAGGCACCCGATAATACCTTGTCCCCCGCCGTGTTGGTAGCCGAGGCCGTCCAGTCGTTGATATTTTCCTGGCTGCACCAACGGATGTAGAGGGGATTGACCACCGAAGTCAGGGCATCGGGGCACCCGAAGGAGATGAGGTGCCTATCCTCTGGGGATACCAGGATCTGGGTGTTCTGGGTGGGCGAGGCGGTAACCTGGTAGGCCCGCACGTTGACGCCCTGCGAGGAATCCCAGTAGTAGATGCCGTTGTTGCGGGGGCTGGCAACAAGGTCCTCGCCCCAGCTATCCAGGCTCCAGTAGCGCAGGGTCTGCACCAGGGCAGCCGAAGCGGGAGTACTCCAGCCTTGGCCGCCGCCCCACACTCCGGCGCCCCACCCGAAGTTGGCGGCGTTGGATGCGACACCTGCGCTGACCAGGAAGAAGCCCGTGGCAATTCCGCCCCCCGATGCCGAGGTGGCAGCCGCCGTGACGCCCGTGTCCACCGTGAAGGCACTGCTCGTGAGGAAGGTGATGGGGTAGCCCCCCAGGGGTGCCGACACCGGATAGATGTTGCCGCCCACCGTGGCAGCCACCGAAGTGAAATAGAAATAGTCGCCTGTGCCGTGGCCGTGGGAAGATACCGACACCGTGATGATGGTGGAACCCGCAGAGGTGCTGATGATATTGCTGGCCGAGACCGAGGTGTCCACCGGGGTAATGTCGTAGTACTCTCCGCCGTACCACACCATGAGGTGGGAGTTGGTGCCCACCGCCAGGTAGACGCGGCCTTCCTGGGTGACCCACGTGAAGAGGCTGCGGGAGACACCCGGTACGTTTACCGAGTCCCCCACGCCGTTGATGTTTTGCCAGCCGCCAATCTTTTCGGGTTGGCCGAAGCGGAAGCGCACCTTGTCGGCGTCGTACCAGCCACCCTCACCCGCATAGCGCGTCAGCTCACGGTTGATACCGGGCTTGGCGCCTACGGGGATGAGGCGAGGACTGGCGATTCCATCAGCCACCGCGACGCCTCTTCAGGTACTTCTGCACCGTATTGGATTCGTAGATACGGATGGAGGTCCACACAATGGTGAAAATAGCGGCGATGGCTGGGAGGATCCCAGCGAGGGTGCCCACCATGGTAACAAGGCTTGCAGTATCCATCAGGTTCTTGGTTTGGTCATCCACGACTACCCCCGCCACAAAGCAACTGCCACCACTGCACTGTGCGAGTCTCGCAGATGCGAATCATCGTCCACGCGCGACAGCGCCGCGGCGAGGGCAGGCAGCCACCCGGCCAGGGCGCCGACCCATGCCCCGATGGAGGCGGCGTCGAGCGCAGCCTTTTGAGTCTCTTGCAGTTGAATCATTTCACATGCCACGGCAACGGCGGCGTCACGGTCGTCGGAGCCTTTGACGCAGCGATCTGAGCTTCGATGCCCGCCTCGATCTTAGCGACACTATCGCCAAGCGCCGCCTTTGCCCACGCCACCACAACGTCCTTGGTCAAAGCATCAAAGGGCACGAATGTCGCCGGGTCCGCATCGGCCAGCCCCACCGAACCATAGCTGCTGCCGACATGATCGCCATCGACGCCGTTGCAGCGCCAATGCACGGCGGTGACAACCCTCGAGAGGCCATTCTTGAGTGTCGCGCAATCCAGCGCCGCAATGTCCCAAGAAATCTCAGCCATCTTTCTGCTCCATCTGTTGAGTTGCCTGCTGGCGGATCTTCTCTACCAGCTCGAAGACCTGCGCGTAGGGCATCTGCCCCAGCGCAGCCATGATTGCGTTGATCTCGTTGACGCTGAGTTCAAGTTTCATGTTACCCCTCATGGCCCGGCGTCACGCCATGCGCCGCCGCTGTAGAAAAAGAGCTTGTTATTGGTGGTGTTGACGACGATGGGAGCCATGCCGGTGATTGCGGTCGGCGTCCCCGTCGGCGTGCCAGCGCAGGTCGGCACATACAGGAAGCCGTTCGTGGCGGTAGTGGCTAGAGCCACAGACCCGCCCGCAACGACGTTGCCGGCGGTGTCGATCCGCATTGTCTCGAAGCCAAGATAACCGAAAACTATGCCGCCCTGATCTGACCGCAGTCGCAAAGCACCAGTTGGCGCGCTACCTAATATCCCAGCAGTACCAATATAGGCTCTGGTTGTTCCGCCAGTATCCTTCATGGATATTGCTGCGTCGCCGGTCTGAAGTGTCAAAAGGTAATCGGGCGAACTCGTCCCAATGCCGACTTTGCCGCTGCTGTCGATCCGCATGGCTTCAGACGCACCTGTAGCAAAAGTAAGGGCGTTATAGGCATTGTTGTCGTTGTTAATTCCGGTAAAACTACAAAGACCAGATGCCCTTTGAATACGAACACCTTCTTGCGAAGTAGTACCGCCGCTTAACTGAATGCCGCCGCCGACAACCGCCAGTCTTGATCCAGCAACGGGTGAAGTCGTACCAATACCTATATTACCGCTGGAGTCGATCCGCATGCGCTCATTACCGCCCGTCGTCGCGGCAATGGTGTCGGCGGAGGGGAAGTAGAGGCCGGTGTTGGTGTCGCCGGTAGTGCTGTAGGAGGGAGTTGCCACAGCGCCTGCGCCCACGACCATCACGCCGGAAACGCTGACCTGGCTGTTGAAGGTTGCGGCGCCACCTACCACCAAGGTGGAAGCCAGGGAGGTCGCGCTCTGGATGTTCACCGCCGAGGTGAAGGTGTTGGCCCCCGTGAAGGTCTGGGTGGCGCTGAGGAGAGCGTACCCGGCGATGGAGGTGGGGAAGGTGGAGGTGATGGAAGCGCCGTCGCTGACGAGGTTGACCCACTGGTTGGTGGGGAGGACGACGCCCGTACCCGAAGAGGTGCGGAAAGTGAGGGCACTGCCCGTGGCGCTATTCTTGACCCAGTAGCCCTTTTCCACGTCGGGCACCGTGATGCTGATGGCGGAAGCCACCGTGCCCACGAACTCGATGTAGGCGTTGCGTCCATCGGAGGCCGAAGCATCTGCGATAGTAAGGGGGTAAGTGGCGGAGGCGCTGGTGAGGGTGATCTTGACGTAGCCCGCTACAGCCTGCTCGATCAACTCCAGGTTGTTGTTGGTCTTGGTACCCCAGGTGTTGGCGTTCTCGCCAGTGGCCTGCAATTCCAGACGGAGGGAGGGAGAGTAGGTAGAGGGCATTACACACCACCTTGCAGAGTATTGTCGCCACCGGCGGGCGAGTTATTGTTGAGGTTGTCATCCTGGCGGGTGCGCCGGGCCTCGTTGCGCAGCTTCGCTACGGCATCCTGGTACTTGGCTTCCCACATACCGGCGGCCTGGTAGTTCTTCATGAACATGCAGGCCTCATGCATGCACCCGTAGAAGAGGGCCTCGGGGGCATACTCTGTCAACCAGTTGGTGGAGGTACCCACGCTGCCAATGCTGGTGGGGATCTGCACGTAGGAAATCTCAAGGGAGGCGCTGGTAGAGGGTGCGGGGGCAATGAGGATCTGGTTGAAGCCCCAACGCGCGTAGTACTTGGGTTCCCCCACGGAGGTCCTGTCGGGCCAATACTCACGGAGGAACTCGTCGGTACGCATGATAAGTTGGCTATACCTTCCCGCCGACACGTAGTTGACGGCCTTCAGCACCAACGCATCGCTTGGTACCGAAACGAGATAGGTGGAGACCGCAGCGGTAGTATAAACTACGAAGCCGTAGGTGTCAATGTCACGGCTGAGGCGCATTCGGGCCTGGTCGATGAAGGTGGGAATGGCAGAGGCAAACTCCGAATCGTCATTCTCGGAGGCGCTCTTGATGTAATTGTAGAGTTCGGTGTAGGACGTAGCCATTATCTCCCCCATCCACCCACGAAGCTGATGACAAAGTTGCCACTGCCATCAAAGGATACGGAAGCGTTGGCCCCCGCCAGGATAATCTTGGTGGTGATCTGGCCCACCGAGTTTCGGAAAATGAGGCCCTCGGTGGACACATTGATGTAAGAGCTGAGCTTGGCAACTTCCACGATGGCCGTGGAGGCGGCGGCATTGGCAGAGACTGCGGCGATACTGGCGACATTTGCCGCACTTTCCGCCGAGATCTTGTAGATTTGGGCTAGGGAGGCGTAGCCCCCAGCTTCCGTGGCGTAAGCCGACGCGGAGAGCCTGTAGATGAGGGCAAGGGAGGCATCGCGGGAAGCCGCCGAAGCAAATGCCGACGCCGATGCCGCGTAGACCCCGGCGATGCTGGCCGCATTGTTGGCACTCGTGGCCGCCGCGAGGGCGGAAGCTGCGTAGATGGCCGCCGAGGATGCGTTGGCCGCCGCCGACACGTTAGAGGAAGAAGCCTGCGCCGCATAGTCGTTGGCAGCACTGGCGGCCTCGTTGGCGCTGGTGCGATAGATGGAGGCGAGGGAGGCATCCACCGAAGCCGCAGATGCTGCAGCCACCGCCGAGTTGCTATATACCAAGGCTGCGGAGGCAGAGTCGTTGGCCTGCGTGGCAAATGCGGAAGCGGCAGCGCGCGAGACAGCGGCGGCGGAAGCATCAGCAGCCGCAGAGGTGGCGAAGGCACTCGCAGAAGCCTTGTAGACTCCGGCGATGCTGGCCTGGTTGGCTGCATCCGTAGCGTAGGCGCTAGCAGACACCTTGTAGATTTGGGCCACTGAGGCATAGCCCCCGGCTTCGGTGGCGTAGGCGGAGGCGGAGGTCTTGTAGATCTGGGCGAGGGAGGCGGCCGCCAGCGCGAGGGAGGCTTCGGTGGCAACCGAGGAAATCTGGGCTGCAAGGGAGGCGGCCTGCGCGGCAGCACTCGCGGCATCGACGTAGGACACCGAGGCGGCGGCAGCGTATGTGCCCGCGAGAGACGCTTCGGCAGCGGCGGAAACCCTATAGAGGTTGGCGTCGACGGCAGCCACTGAGGCAAGCGCAGCGTAGGTGTTGGCGTCGTTGGCGTACCCGGCAGCTACGCCCACGTTGGAGGCAATGGTATCGATTTGGGTGCCGGGGAAAACTACCGCGCACTGCTTCGTGCCGGAGGTGAAATTCACCACGAGGTTGCCGTTGGAGGAAGTGAAGATGGTATTGCGGGAAAGGGTCGGGATGCCAGCGGAGAGGGTGAAGGTACCCAGCCCAACTTCAAACTCATTCTTGCTTTGGTGGGTGATGGCGTAGTAGCACTGGTTGCCGCTACCCACACCCGAAAGGAAAGTCTGGAAGTTGGTAACGGCCCCAAGGAGAACCAGAGCACCAGTGCCGTTGGTGGTGGTGTTTTCCCGGACGCGGTCAGCGTTGACAATAGCCATCAGGATCCTCCGGGCCCGCCGTCATCCAGCGGAAGCTGTTGGTCATCGGTCTCAGTGTAGTCGATGGCCAGGGGCACATCAGGGCGGGGGTATCGAATGGCCTGCGGGTCGGGGTACACGGGCGGGGGCCTATTCTGTGGGTGGGTGACGAGGTTGAATTCGCCATCATCGCAGGTGCTGCACACGCGCCACCGGGTGCCCGGCTCGTTGCGGATCTGCAGGTAGCGATAGCGGAAGCCGCACCGATCACATAGACTGTAGCTGTGTTTGCCGGAGGCGAAGTTACCCATGCGTCACCTGTAGCGGGGGACGATGCGCAAGGAAGCCCTCTCGCGGTCCTCCTGGGTGGCATGCCCCAACTGCTCCTCGTACTCCGCCTTCAGCATGCCCAGCCTGTCCGTGGGGAATTGCATCCCGCGATTCATGGCTAGGTAGTAGGCCAACCCGGCAACCAGGGCGGGCCAGAAGCGCCGAGGCATGTCGGGGTCGTTGCTGAGTTTCCCCGCATCCTCCACGAAGCGCATCTTCCAGTAGACGAGGATGTCGGTAGAGTTTTCCGGGGTGGGCCACACGTAGATGAGGGGGAACTCGCGCTGCCTGTTGACGAAGTAGTGGGTGGGCCTGCCCTGCTGGGTCTTGCGGGGAATGTCGAGGTATTCTCCGAAGCCAATGCGGACCATCATCAAGTCCGTATTGTTGCGCCGCACCACCGCATCCAGGAGGTCAAGGGTGTCGGTGCTGCAAGAGATGGTAGCCACCGCAGAGGTGAGGGTAACCAGTACCTGCTCCAGGGTGTGGAGAAGGATGCCCCTATTCTGCAAGTCGGTAAAGAGGAGGTTCAAAGCCCGCCGAGATACCCGGGCTTCGGTACCTAGGGTCTGTTCCCCACCCACCCGAAGAGATGCCTGTTCAAGCAACTCATCGAGGGGCAGGGAGAAGTTGGTGGTCCCGGAGGTGGACATGCGCTACATCACTTGATAGTGTACTTGCCGCCACGCTGGGCCGCACCCATGCCCCGGCACGAGCCGCCTTTGGCATACTTCTGCACGCTGCCGCCCTTGGCCTTATAGCCTTCGGATTCCATCTGCCGGGCGCGCTCCTCGCCATGAACGGCCCTGCGAAGGTTGCGCATGACTTCTGACTCGCGGGCTCGGGGGATGCGCGTGTAGGGAGCCTGCGTGGCGCGCTCACGGGCCATCGTCTCAAGCTCATCTTCCATCTCACGCAGGGGCCTGCGACCCTCGCGCATCACCGGACCCGGAGGCCGGAACCCTGGGGTCTCGGTCTCGGGCGTCACATCGCTGCGTGGCCTCGGACGAAGGTCGGGCTGCTCTGCCGCACGCTCTGCTTCCGACATGGGACGCGGAGTACGGCTACGCGTGGGACCCGTCACCGCTTCATCGCTGGGGAGGAAACCAGGACCCGCCGCCATGCGAAGAGCCCGCTGGCGCTGGACATTGCGGCTCTGCGCCTGCGAGGGACGACGCACCGGAGCCGGAGCCGTATCAACACCCTGCATGGTGGGGACGCCGCTGATGCTCTCACGCGAGTTGGGAGTACCCGTGTCCTCAGCAGCCCGCATCTCCTTGGCAGCCGCAGGCTTGGCCTTGGGTTCCTCGGCCTTCTTTTTCCCGAAGAGGTCGCCCATCCAGTCGCTGAAGGTAGCATACTGGCGGGTACCCGTAAGGGGATCGCGCACGTATTCCCCTAAAGCGTCGCGAATGGCACCGCCCGCGGAGTGCTTCTTGACCTTGCCGCCATTCTTGTGGGTGGCCATGTCGCGAGGCTTTCCGCCCCTCATACCGCTCTTCATGATACCCTCACCGGATTACGTAGTCGCCGCCCTTGGAGGTGCAGCCCATGCCACGGGCGACACTGCCACCCTTGGCGTAGCGGGGGGCACCCTTGGGGGGCAATTCCTTCTTCCTCACAACCGGCATCGTG
>Ga0194115_10001186_pt1 | contig 34218 bp, 51 predicted proteins | sample TA2MahsurfametaG_3_FD_148656 | JGI IMG/M metagenome (GOLD analysis project Ga0194115, IMG submission 148656) | Freshwater microbial communities from Lake Tanganyika, Tanzania - TA2015002 Mahale S4 surface | ecosystem: Environmental > Aquatic > Freshwater > Lake | place: Tanzania: Lake... | reverse complement strand
GGCCCTAAAGGCGGTAAGTGGATGCCACCACCCGTAGGACTAAAGCAAAAAGACCTTATTGGCATCCCTTGGATGCTGGCCTTCGCCCTGCGCGCAGACGGCTGGTATCTGCGGCAGGACATTATCTGGCACAAGCCGAACCCCATGCCCGAGTCAGTGCGCGACCGCTGCACCAAGGCTCATGAGTACATCTTCTTGTTGAGCAAGAAGGAGCGGTACTACTTCGATGCCGCAAGCATTGAAGAAGATGCCAAGTGGGAGCGATGGGGAAACCAGACGGAGAACAAGAAGCACAGCGGAACCGCAAAGCACCTTGGCGGAAAGACGCTCGCTGAACTGCCGATCCGCGACAAAAAGAATCGTCGCAGCGTGTGGTCTGTTCCGACCAAGCCCTTCAAGGGCGCGCACTTCGCCACGTTCCCGCCAGCGCTGATCGAGCCGTGCATTCTGGCTGGATCACGCCCCGGCGACATCGTGCTTGATCCGTTCATGGGCAGTGGCACCACCGCCGCCGTAGCACTCCAGCATGGTCGGCAGTACTTGGGCTGCGAGCTGAACCCAGACTATGGTTCGCTGCAACAAGAGCGCATCAACCAATTTGGAGGTTTGTTTTTATGAAAATCCCAGAACCATCAAACAGCATTCAGACGCTGATTGACAAGTACCACGAGAGCCTGGCCGAGCCGCCCAGGCCGCACATGGGCTGCAGCCAGTTGGGTCACCCATGTGACAGGTGGCTGTGGCTGTCGTTTCGCTGGGCTGTCCAGCCCAAGTTCCCTGGCCGCATCCTGCGCCTCTTCAGGCGTGGCCAGATGGAGGAGTCCACCATCGTCTCTGACCTGCGCGCCATTGGCCTCGATGTGCGTGGTGCAGGCAAGCAGCAGACGCGCGTGGACTTCGGTGCGCACGTCTTTGGCAGCATCGACGCCATCATCGAGTCTGGCGTGCCTGAAGCGCCCAAGAAGCGCCACATCGTAGAGTTCAAGACCCACAGCGCCAAGTCGTTCGCCGACCTGGAGAAGCAAGGCGTCGAGAAGTCCAAGCCCGAGCACTTCGTGCAGATGCAGCTCTACATGCACGGCACCAAGATCGACCGGGCCTTGTACTTGGCCGTCTGCAAGGACGACGACCGCATCTACACCGAGCGCGTGCGCTACGAGCAGGCAGTGGCCGAGAAGGCCATCGAGCGTGGCCGCAGGCTGGCGCTGGCCGACCGCATGCCTGAGCCGATCAGCACCGACCCGAGCTGGTATCAGTGCAAGTGGTGCGACGCATACGAGTTTTGCCACGAGACCAAGACCACCAAGCATGTGAATTGCCGCACCTGCGCGCACAGCACGGCCAAGGACGACAGCACCTGGCGATGCGAGCGCCACGACGCTGACGGCATTCCTGTCGAGTTCCAGCGCCAAGCCTGCGACAGCCACGTCCTGCATCCTGACCTGGTGCCTTGGCAGCGCAAGGATGGCCTGGACGACTGGACAGCCGTCTACGTCATCGAAGGCCGCGACGTGGCCAACGGTGAAGGCGACGCGCACGTCTATACCAGCAAGGAAATTCTGGCCAACCCCAAGATGTGCAGCTTGGGCGATGAGTACGTCGAAAGCTTGCGCGCAACTTTTGACGCAAGAATTGTGGGATGAAATTCGGTTCTGTTTGCTCTGGTATTGAAGCGGCCTCTGTCGCCTGGCACCCGCTAGGATGGCAGGCGGCATGGTTTGCTGAGATCGAACCGTTTCCGAGCGCGGTGCTGGCTCACCATTACCCTGATGTCCCCAACCTTGGAGACATGACGAAATATAAGGAGTGGAACATTGAACCCGGATCAATTGACCTTTTGGTCGGAGGAACCCCTTGCCAGTCTTTTTCCGTTGCCGGTCTCAGGAGAAGAAATGAACGACGACCACGACGACCACGAAGCCCGCGACCGGGCCGAGCAAGCCGCGAAGATTCTCATTGCAGCGTGCTTGCTTGCTTTCCTGCTGTACGTTGCTGCGGCGGTGGCGCTGTGAGCGATTTTGTCGTCGTTCAACAGCACCCTGAAATGCTCAAGTACATAGACGCATTGCAAAAGAAAAACGCCGAAGCCTTGAGCTTTTATCCAATGGCAGTTTTTGAGCGAGAGGCTGACAAGGGCCGACTGTTTCTTGGGCTACTGAACGGAGAACCGTGCGGATATTTGTACGCCGGAGCGCAAACGGACAAAGATGTAAAACTGCATCAAGTCTGCATTCAGTATGACGCAAGGCGAAGGCTATACGGGGCAATGATTGCCGCCGTCATGGAGCAATACGCAACAGACGGCAATGCTACTAGCGTGACGTTGCGATGCGGATTTGACCTTGAGGCTAATGACTTCTGGTCTGCGCTTGGCTATGTTTGCATAGCTCATCAGATTGGCGGAGTGCGCCGGATGAGGACAATCAACGTATGGAGAAAATGGCTCAGACCAGAACTTTTTGAGACGCTTGCTATTGAGCCAGCCGTTGGCAAAGTAGATGCCTCTTTGTGGAGAAAAAACAAACAAACGGGGATTGTTTCGCAGTTCGTCAGAGGCAAAAAAATGGCTGACTATCGTGCTGTTTTGTTGGCTCAAGATTCGGAGACAAAGCCATGACCCGCACCCTCGCCGCCCTGGCTGAAAACGCACAGGATGATCTGTACCACGGCGACTGCCTCGAGGTGATGCGAACGCTGCCGGATTGCAGCGTCGATGCCGTCGTCACCGACCCGCCCTATGGGTTGAGCTTCATGGGCAAGCGGTGGGACTACGACGTGCCCGGCGTCGAGGTCTGGGCCGAGTGCCTGCGGGTGCTGAAGCCTGGTGGTCATCTGCTGGCGTTTGCCGGCACGCGGACGCAGCACCGGATGGCGGTGAACATTGAAGACGCAGGCTTCGAGATCCGCGACGTGATCGCGTGGGTGTACGGCTCGGGCTTCCCGAAGTCGCTGGATGTGAGCAAGGCGATTGACAAGCGGGGCGGCAACGTGGCGGCGTTCACCGAGTTTCGCGATGCGGTCAAAACAGCGATGCAGCGAAACGGCGTGACTCGGCAAAGGGTTCAAGACGCTCTTGGCAACTTCATGCTGTCGCACTACCTGACGGCGGGTAGCCAACCAGCCGTTCTAGCGTTGCGCGATTACCGCATCATCCGCGACACGGTGGGGCTTGGTCACGATTTCGACGAGCTGTTCAACGACGAAGCCGAGCGCGAGGTGGTGGGGCAGAAGACGTCAGGCATAGCAAACAAGGACGAAGGGCCACGACACACGATAGGGGCGAGCAAGTCTGTCGAGGTCGAGGTCGACATCACCGCCCCCGCGACCGACGCCGCGAAGCAGTGGGACGGATGGGGTACTGCGCTGAAGCCCGCGATGGAGCCGATCACCGTCGCACGCAAGCCGCTCGTCGGCACGGTTGCGGAGAATGTGCTGCGGCACGGGACGGGGGCGATCAATGTGGATGCTTGTAGGGTGGAGTGCGATGACAAGGCGAAGTTTCCTTCTGGCGTTGTAAGCAAAACGGAAGCCGTATTTGGCGGCGGTTCTGGAAGGTATGCCGACAGGCCGAGAGGCGATGACGCAAGCCCGACAGGCCGCTGGCCCGCGAACCTGATCCACGACGGCAGCGACGAGGTGGTGGGGCTGTTTCCGGATACTGCACCAAGCAAGGCAGGAGTTCGGCGCAATCGTTCTGGCATGGGCATTCACGACAGCGAAAAAGGAACATTCGGGAAAGAAGATGTATTTGGCGGGTTCAAAGACTCCGGCTCCGCCGCCCGGTTCTTCTACTGCGCGAAGGCAAGCAAGGCGGATCGGGATGAGGGGTGCGAGGGGTTGGAGGAGCGGGCAGCAAACAGCGCATACGGCGATGGCATGAACACGGCTACAAAGGTTCGGACGGTCGAACAATCCGAGCATGGCGTTTCTTGTGATTTGCGCCGCAACCTCCACCCAACGGTCAAGCCCACCGACCTCATGCGCTACCTCTGCCGTCTCGTCACGCCGCTTGGCGGCACCGTCCTCGACCCGTTCATGGGATCGGGCAGCACGGGCAAAGCCTGCGCGCTGGAGGGGTTCCGCTTTATCGGCATCGAGCGCGAGGCAGAGTACATCGCAATCGCACGGGCGAGAATCGCTTTCGTCAACCCCGACAGGATTATGGAGGCTCGCCCATGACCCGCACCCTCGCCGCCCTGGCGCTCAACACGGAGAACGCATGAAGCACTTTCTAAGTCTCGGCGCGGGCGTCCAGTCGTCAACGATGGCGCTCATGGCGGCAAAAGGCCAGATTGGCCCTATGCCGGATGCGGCAATCTTTGCCGATACGCAATGGGAGCCGCGCCACGTTTACACATGGCTCAACTGGCCCCTAGTCGAGGTGGCGCACTTGAGGCACCACTCTGCGGCGACTTTCGTGAATGAGGAAAGGTTGTGATTGACTTCGTTGCAACACGACAAGGCACTGACCCCAAGGCTGCGGCCTGCGCTCGTCTGCTGACGGCGGTAATCGCGATGTCCATACGAGATGCGTGCAGGCCGCCCAACAAGGCAGAGAAGCGAGGCAATCCGAGGGTGATCGACATCGATCAGGAGGCGCTGAGTGCGTTGCGGTTCCTGTTCGCAAGGCAATCGCCGTTCAGTCTCTACTGCTCGCTGATCGGGGCGGGCGCAGAGGACATCAGGCGAGCCTTGATCGATCCTGACAAGACGCGAGGGAACGAACTCAAGGACAAGGACTTTCGCATCTTGCGTGCCCGCCTGACGTGGTCTGGGCTCCGGGAGGATATGTGGACCGCTTAGAAGGATTGCTGATGCTCCGTGAATACCAACAACGAAGCATAGACCAGCTCTACGCATGGTTTACTGCTGGCAACGAAGGCAACCCGTGCCTCGTGCTGCCGACCGGCTCTGGCAAAAGCCATATCGTTGCGGCCCTGTGCAAAGACGCTCTGCAAACGTGGCCAGAGACGCGCATTTTGATGCTGACTCACGTTAAGGAGTTGATTGAGCAAAACGCCGAGAAGATGCGCCTGCATTGGCTAGGCGCGCCGATGGGCATCTACAGCGCCAGCATTGGCAAGAAGCAGCTCGGCGAGCCGATCACCTTCGCAGGCATCCAGTCGGTGCGCAGCAAAGCGCGCGAGCTGGGGCACATCGACCTGGTGATCATCGACGAGTGCCACCTAGTCAATCACAAAGACGAAGGCGGCTATCGCGCGCTGCTAGGCGCGCTCAAAGCAATCAACCCGGCGCTGCGAGTGGTGGGGCTTACAGCCACGCCCTACCGCCTGGGCCACGGACTTATCACAGACAAACCCGCGCTCTTTGATGCGCTCATCGAGTCGGTCAGCATCGAGGAGCTGGTCTTCAAGAACTACCTGGCACCGCTGCGCAGCAAGGTCACCAAGGCCAAGCTGGACACAAGCGGCGTACATAAGCGCGGCGGCGAGTTCATTGAGAGCGAGCTGCAAGCCGCAGTTGATACCGACGACAACAACCAGCGCGTGGTGCGCGAGATTATTAGCCTAGCGGGTGATCGCAAGGCGTGGCTACTGTTTTGCACCGGCGTCCGGCACGCCGAGCATATTGCCGAGATGCTGCAAGCGTCTGGCGTTGCGGCGGCGTGCGTAACGGGCGAGACGCCAAAGACCCAGCGCGAGCAGATGCTGGCTGATTTCAAGACAAGCAAGTTGCGTGCGCTCACCAATGCCAATGTGCTGACCACTGGCTTCAATTACCCTGACATCGACCTGATCGCCATGCTGCGCCCGACCATGAGCGCCAGCCTGTATGTGCAGATGGCAGGCCGCGGCATGCGGGTCAAGAGCCACACCGACCACTGCCTGGTGCTGGACTTCGCTGGCGTGGTGGCCACGCATGGGCCGATCACGGCCGTGCAGCCGCCCAAGAAGGCCGGAGACGGCAATGGCGAGGCACCAGTCAAGGTCTGCGACAACTGTGGCGAGCTGTGCGCCATTGCAGCGCGCGTGTGCTCGGCCTGTGGCCACGCCTTCCCAGAGCCTGAGAAGCGCAAGCTGGAGCTGCGCCAGGACGATATCATGGGCCTGGAAGGCATCGACCTCGATGTCACCGGCTGGACCTGGCGCAAGCACGTCAGCCGCGCCAGTGGCAAGGAGATGGTGACCGTGACCTACTACGGTGGCCTGAGCGATCCGGCCATCACCGAGTACCTGCCGATCATGCACGAAGGATATGCCGGCCAGAAGGCCATGCAGCAGCTCGTGACGATGGCCGAGCGTGGTCAGATTGCACCAGGCGGCCTGAACGTCCAGACGCTGGATGAGATGGTCGCCAACCTCAACCAAACGCAGCCACCGCGCAGCATTGAGTTCAAGCGCGACGGCAAGTTTTTCAGAGTGATGAGAAGGAGATGGGAATGACAATCAAAGCATTGGTTTTCGGTGGCGTGCAGATCACAGGCATTACGCCGCCAAAGTGCTGTAGCCAGTACGACGGGGTGTGGGTCGAGCTGGTTGGCATTACGTTCAAAGATGGCCACTGGCAGCGCGCTGGCATGATGGATGCCTGCGACAAATGGGAGCCGGAGGTGCCGTTTTGAGCACGGCAGACCGGCTGCCGACCGAACACGAGGAGCAGCGCGAGCTGGTGCGCTGGTTTCGCCAGACCTGGCCAAGCGTGCGCATCCATGCCATCCCCAACGGTGGCGCACGCAGCAAGGCCACTGCTGGCCGCCTGAAGGCCGAAGGAGTGGCTTCCGGCGTGCCGGACCTGTTCGTGCCTGCCTGGCGTCTGTGGATCGAGATGAAGCGCGCCAAAAGCGGCAGCCTGAGTCCTGAGCAAAAAGACTGGATCGCATACTTGGAAGGTGTGGGATATTGTGTTATAGTGGGAAAAGGTGAGGAACATGCCAAGCAGCAGATCAGCATCTTTTCATCAACCAACGAGAGAAACCCATGACCACCTCCAAGTCGTCGGCCTCTGCCACCAAGGATCGGTACATGACGATCCGCATTCCGGCAGATGTCGAGCTGGCGCTGCGCCGCCAGGCCGAGGCAGACACCAGGACGCTGGCCGCCCAGGTGCTGCACTACATCAAGCAGGGGCTGGCCAGCCAGCAGGAGATTGCCAATGCCAAAGCGTGAATTGAAGGTGCTTGTGAAATGGCTGCCTCGTCGCTGGCCGTACTTTGCCTGTGGCTTTGACATGGGCGAGTTCCACCTGTATCTGTGGATCGTCGAGATCGAGGTCTGGAGGTCGTACTGATGGCCGCAGACAGCCCGAACGACAAGCGCTACATGCTGCTGGCGTTCCTGCGGCCGACGCCCATCTGCATCGTTGTGTGTGGTGCGATGGGTGGTCCGATGCCCACCGCCGTGGCCGTGTTCATGGACCGCGAAACCAAGGCCATCAGCCTGGTGGATGTGCGAGCATAATGAAGGAGACCATCATGCAACTCAAGCGCTATCACGTCATCCTTGGCCTGCTTGGCTTGGTAATTGCAATGGGCATCGTCGGCCAGTCCGACTTCGAGGAAGCTGAGCGCCAGGAGGCTGAATACTGCGAGATGGTCAAGCTGTGGAAGCAGACCAAAGGCCAGGCCGGCTGGCCTGCCTACAACGGTGAGAAGATGTGCAGATGAACTGCTGCGACGAGTATGGAAACTGCCGCCAGGGCCGCGACTGCCCTGTGCGCCAGCGGCCGCCGTGCCAGTGGTGGCACGGCCTTGGGTACGACGCCAGTGGCCAGCGCTGCACTTGCCAGCCGGATCACTTTGGTGACCCGCTGGCTTGGATTCTTGGTGGGTTCATTGTGGTCATAATCTTGCTCATGGCCATCAATACTTGGCTGCGCTAGAGAAACTTGGCCTCGGCCTCGCGCCTTCTGACCAAGCCTGGCAGCACCTTGCCTCCACCGCGCACCCACTTCATCAACTCTTCCTTGGCAGACTCCCAGTCCTGCGCATCCACGCGCCTGCGCAGCGTGCTGGACCGATACCTGGCCACGCCCAGATTGTAGGCGAAGTCAGCCATCGCACCAAGCGCCCTGGGACGCGCCAGGAGGCCCGGAGAGGCTTTCAGGACGCCTGCCAGGTAGTTGTGCCGCAGCTCGTACAAAAGCCACGCCTCGGCCGTTTCCTTGGTGATTGGCGGGTGCTCCATCGTCACCTTGGTGCCGTCGGGCTTGAAGACGGTGCCGTAGCCGATGGTGGGGTAGCCGGCTGGGCAGATGTAGGGCTTGAGCCTCAGACCCTCGAATGGCCGGCACAGCGTGGCAGCCACCTCGACGGCTTCATCGACTGCGCTCGTAGACACGGCCGACAAACCAGAAGCTGATGATCATGTTGAAGACGGCCAGGTCGTCGCTGCCCCACATCGTGGTCAGGACTTCCTTCCAGTTGCCGCCCTGCTCAATGGCGATCAGGTAGGCCGCCACCTTCACGGCTGCGTACAGGCCCAGGAACATGTAGGTCACGGTCGGACGCACCAGCGCCGAGATGGCCGCCACCAGTGTGCTTGCAGCCTTGGCCGTCGAGGACTGCTCTTGGATGGCCGCGACCATTGCATCCAGCTCGGCCGTCTGGAGCTGCACATCAGCCTGGCGCATGGCGATCTCGCCCTTGATCTTGGCGAACTCCATCTCGGCCTCAAGCATGCGCAGCTCGTGCGCGCGCTCGTTCTTCTTGTCGAACAGCTTGAACAGCTCAGGAGCCAGGCGCAGGACGCCACCGAACACGCCACCAAGTAGGGTTTCGATCATGGTCAGTGCTTGAAGTAGTTCAAAGCGTAGCCGACCACGGCCGAGACGCCAGAGACGATGGACATGCCGAACCACAGGCCGCCTTTGCCCTTGTTGGCCAGCGCCAGCAGCTCCTCGATGTTGCGCTCCAGCTTGTCCACCTTCTTGTCCATCTCCTGGACCTTCTGCCAGAGCGCGCCGTACTTGACTAGGTCAATGCCTTCTTGTTGTTCCTGCAGCATCCCAGCGGTCTCCATCAGATGCCCTCGCCAGGTGTCATGTAGACCGTTGAGGCACTAGCAGCAGCGCCGCTGAAGTACAGGCCGGCAGAGAAGCGCAAGATTTCAACAGCACCGGCCACCAGCGGGATGCTAGGTGCAGGGTTTCCGGCCACGGCTGCCACAGCGTTGGCCTGAGCCTCGGCTGCAGTCGGACCGTAGCCCAAGTGGACCGTGTTCATGCTGGCGTTGATGATGCGCATCTGGCCTGCCACATGGTCCGAGAACTTCTCGTAGACCGGCACCTGCACGCCAAGAGGTGGCGCAACAGCAGCCGCGACGACTACGGTCTCGCCTTGCGGGTTAAATGCAATTTGGGAATTGGTGGCCATGTCAGACTCCTTGTGCAGTGCTGGCTGCTTTGTATGCGTTGATCACGTCAGCAGTGTGTGTGGCAGCACATATGGCTTTTACCTTGTCGCACTCACCACTGTAGTCATCGCCGGGAACGACAACGTGACGGTGAAACGTGCCACCGATCTGTTTTCCGTCTTCCATAATGGCAGTTTTAGTGCGAACTTGTACGCAACCATTTTCGACCACTTCAATGCGGTCAACGACTTGAATTTTCTCTAGTGCCATTTTGATCTCCAATCAAAATTAGTGTAAATTTGCCGCCAAACTGGTTCCAGCAAAAGATGTTGCTGTACCAGCACCTACGTTTGTCACCAAATTATCACCGGCAGTTGCATACGATCCACCGGCCACAGTAATGATGCCACCCCAACATGAATCAATAGCGTTTGCGCCAATCAATACGTTGGTTCCCGCGCTAAGAATGCCCCACGCATTTACTTGTGACAAACCGTAGACTTGATTGCCAACAACATTCACAGCATTGCAACTTGCGGCCACGCTAATTCCATACGCGCCGCCTACTGAGCCACTTCCATCGTTTAACACAATGTTTCCTGAAATAACACCTTTACCGCCTTCAATCGCAATACTTCCTGTTGATGGCCCAAGCAAGTTTCCAACTACCGAAAATCCGTTTACGTTTTCCAATTGTATAATTGGCGCCCAATTGTTTGTGACAACCACGTTGTTGCCAACTTTGACGTTGATCGGATTCGTTCCATAGTTACCGTCAATCACCATATTGGCGCTGTAAGAAGCTACAGCATTAACAAAGATTGATCGGTTATCTTGATCCTCGCAGAGATTGCCCTCAATAATCATGCGGTTCACGCCGGGGTAGGTGGTTATGCCGTCATCAAAACCGTTGATATAGTTGTTTGAAATAATTGCCTCATACACCACAGAATCAACAGCAGGTTCGACGTTGATGCCTGAATTTGCATTCGTGCCAGACTCGTCGTAAACAGCATTGCCAGACACGATCAAGTGCCCAACGTTGGCAGCATTGGCAATCGACATTCCAAAACCATCACCGTCAACTGTTCTGCATATGTTGTCCTGAATGGTTAAGCGTTCCATTCCATCAGTCACTCGGATCACGCCGCCTTGCGTAGCGTCAGCACCTCGCAATTCGTTGCCAATAACAATGCAATCTTCCATTCCATTGGTCAGTAGCAATGCTCCACTAAATGCGCCGCCGCCACCATAACTGATGTAGTTGTTGGTGAACCGAACTTTTCTGTGGTAGCGGCACGCAAAAAGATTGTTTGCAGTATTGTTATTTACAACCACATTGAACCCCACGGTTGTGCTACTTACAGTATTGTGCAAAATCAATGCGTATGCACCTGTGTTATCTTCAATGTTGTTGTCGATCATTGAATTTCGCAGCGTTTCATACCAACCAAAAGTTGAATTGCCACCAGCATCAACAGAATTTTCAACGCGATTGTTTTGAATCAGCGCAAAATCGCAAGTGTTCATAAATGCAATACCAGCGCAGCCAGTAATGTAACAATTTACTACGCCGCTGGAACGGTTAAACGCAACGTTTGCAGTTGGTCCTGTAGCTTTTAACGCATAACCATTTTTTTCTTGATTGGATGCGCCAGCCCGCGATCCAGCAATCCACAAACTGTCCAAAATCAAACCATTGGCTGTAGACACTGTTTCAAAGCAGCAGTGCGCTGTATTGGTAGCAGTCCAGTTAATTTTTGAAGCGCGGCCAACACCACGAATAGTAACGCGCTTAGCGCTGCAATCAACGTAGGTATCGATTTTGTATGTGCCAGGAGAAACATAGATTTCGCCGCCGTCAGGAACGGCAGCAACAGCAGCCGCAAATGCGGAATCGGCGGCTACAGTTCCTGTAGGATCAGCGCCATAATCTAAAACATTTATTGGTGCGCCTTGAATCATTGAATAGGAAACTTTAGTTAAGCTCATTTTTGATCCTTATGCAGCAATGTATGCGCCAGCAACATATATGTTATTTGCGTTGCCCACACCGTTAGTTGCTCCGGTATATGGTAACGCTGCATTTGACGCGTATAGCGAAATTTGCGTGCTATTTGCGTCTACATGTGCTGCATCTGGCAAAGTAGCAAATGCTTGCATTAAGCCTAAAACAACTGCTGAATTGCCGTTTACGCCCGCAGAGTTAGTTGACGAAGTAAAAGGTAATCCTTTGATAAGCAAGTTTCCCGACGCTCCAGTATTATTAACAGATGATGTGCGAATGTTTCCTTGAAAATGTACAACATTACCTATTTTTGTATATCTAAATGACTGTCGGTTATATGTTACCGAAGTAAAATTAGTTCCAGTGGTTGATATAGTTGCGTCAAATGTGCCTTCCTCATAGTCGGTCAGCAATTCGCTGGTACCTGTTCCTGGTGTAGCAGAAAAGTCGATGCCTTTTCCACTCGTACCAACCACCAGGTTGCCAGTACTCATCTGCACATCCCCAGTCAGCGTTGGAGTCGCGATTGTTGGAGACGTTTCCAGCACATTGTTGCCGGTGCCAGTGTTCGTGACGCTGACCACCTCTTTGCTGCTATTCAATGCCAGCGCTGTCGATGCGGTAAGACCTGACAGCGTGCTGGTGCCAGAGACAGACAAATTTACGCCATTGAGATCAGCGCCACCTTCCACGCGCTGCCAAACGCTGCCATTGAACGCAGCCCAGTCTCCAATGCCCCAGTTGCTGATGCCGTCTAGCGTGGTCGTTCCGGCCGTTCCGACGACGTAGTAGTCACCCTTAGTCCCGACGCCAGACGCCAGCGCAGGCGTGTTGGCGGCAGCATTCCAGGTGCCTTTGTAGTTCAATGCCCCAATGGCATTGGTGATCGATGAGACTGTTTTCAGCATGTTGGACTCCTTATCCCAGCACGAACTCGATGACCGAAGTCTGAGGAGGTGCCTGCGTGAAAGTCACATTGCCACTTGCCACCGAATAGGTGTTCTGATTTTGATAGACGCCATTGATGTAGATCGCTGACGGAATGAATGTCACAGGGAAGATCAACTGCACGCCATCGCCAGTGGCATTGCTTGTGATTGATCCACCGCCACCAGAGTACAGATTGTCCAGCAGTGAGGTGTAAACCACGCTGCCATTCTTGTCCTGCACTTGGATGCTGTAGTCACTGCCAACAAATAGTCGAGAAGGCGTGCCACTGTTGACCGGATATCCACCTTGCGTGCGGATAGGCTGTACTGCAGGCAGGGTCTGAGCTGCGTCCCAGTAGACGTTCACCGGATTGCCGATAGGCGGCAATCCTGCTACACCGATCCAGATGTAGCCATCTTCCAGCGGCTGGCCGTCGCGGTCGCAGAACAGCGGAAACGGCGGCTTGATGCTCTGGGTGCTCATGGCTGGCGTCCTTGTTGATCAATCGGAATCGCGTTGAGCGCGTCGATGATTTTTGCCTCAAGCTCGCGTCGATTTCTTGCGTCCCTGCGCGCCCTGCGGATCTGCTGCGAAATGTTATAAACAGGAATCGGGAAGCCGCTCATCATGAACTGTGCGCCGCTTTCTGCGGTTATTTTGGTGATCTCTTTGAGAAGCGTCTGGGTCGTTCCGGAAGTGTTCACCAGCGTATTCGGAGGCAGCGTGTTTGCGTATCGGATCACGTCGTCAAGATCGCGCACGGTCTGCGCGTTCTTCTTGCCAAGCATGAGGTCGAGTCGTCCGTTGGCGTCGAACTTCCTCACCGCTTTGTGGAACTGCGCCGAGGATACGACAGGATTGTCGTTAACATCCATGCGAACGCCCTTAGTTGCTTCGTCCCGAAGGTGTCGAGCGAATGCGCCTTGCAGCTCTCGCCATGCTTGCTTGCCATTTTCCCCGGAGGTAGCCAGCACGCGACGAAGAAAGGTGATCTCTTCCGGCGACGATCCAAGGATGCTTCGCTGAAACACCAGATCCGCAGGCACGCGCGGATCGTCCATGCTGCGGACGTTCTCCAGCAGTCTGGCGACAATGGCTCGATTCTCGTACTTGCGCGCCAACTGAGAACGAGCCGCGCGAGCCTGCCTGAACAGTTCTCCAGAGACAGGCTCCGTCTGAGCGTCGATCAGCTTTTTGAGAATCGTCTCCTCGCGCATCCCCACGCGGTCATCGAACTTCGCAATCCCGCTGAGTTCTTTCCGGAACTGCTCCATCTGCCCGACTGTCGTCGGCACAGGCTCAAGCGTGCCGTCAGCCCTTTCCCTGGCGATTCCCATTTGCAGCGCCCAGCGTCGAGCCGAGTCGGTCACCGCAGCGGATGGCACGCCGCTGATGCGCGAGTTGAGATAACCAATTAGCGAGGCTTCCAGCAGTCTATCGCCCTCGCCGATTCGCACGACAGTTCCGGGATCGACCTGCGCTTGAGCCTCTTCCGAGTTGCGGGCGCGGTTGTACATCACGTTCACTCGATTCCGCTCGGCCCGATAGCCTCCGGCCAGCGCCCGCGTCACGGCACTTCCGGTGCCCGTCAGGTCTGGCGCTTGCGCTCCCGTCATGTCGATCAGCGCGTCCATGTTCCCGAGGGCTTGCAGGTTGTTCTCTGTCGCGCGGTTACGCAGCGGCTGGCCGAGTTCGGTCATGACCTGCGCCCGCTCGAATGCGAGCTGCTCTTCGTCTCGAGTCGCAGCGCCTCGCGTGAGCGCGTAGGGCACCGGCAACTGCTGGGCCACCTCCACGCGGCGAGCGGCGGCGTCTGCGGCTTTTGATCCGACCGCTCCGAACGGACGCGCAGGAGCCACTGGAGCCTGTGCGGCTGGCTCAATCAACCCCACCCGCTGCCCCACCGCGCGCGCGGCCTGTACCGGAGCCTGTGCGGCCGCCCGGGCAACCTGCGGGGCTGCTGCGGCTGCACGGCCAGCGGTGGCGGCCATCAGCGGGGCCTGCTGCGCCACGGAGGTCACCAGCGCTCCGGGAGCGGTCAGGACGGGCACGACTGGCGGCAGCACCTCGCCGAGCGTCTCGCTTGCGGCTTGTGCCATTTCCCGCCCGGCGGCGGTGCGCGGCGCATAGGTCATGGATTGAGCGCCACTCTGCGCTGCGTTGAAGACTCGGCGCAGCGGTTGAGCCTCCCTCATGGCGAGTTCTCGCGCATATGGATCAGTCGCCTGCTCGACCGCGCGCATTGCGTCTTGAGTCCTGTAGCGACCCGAGAGAATCTCGCGCGTCAGTCCTGCTGCCGTGCCACCCAGGAATCCGACAGCGCCTCCTGTGGCCCCTGTGGCAAGCGTGAGGGCCGCTTCTCCAGCACCGACGAGACGCTGGCCGAGGGAGGGTTCCTGCACTTGCGGCATCGCCTCCGGCACGGTCGCGCCGGGGATAAGGTTTGCAGGACTCTGCCGCGCGCGTTCAATGGCTGCCGCGAGCGTGCGGGCCGCTTCGATGTCTCCGGCGTTGTGCGCGTTGACCAACGCCCGCTCCATGTCCTGCATTGTTGCCATGTCACCTCCGGTTGTACTGCCGCACCAGATCATCGACAGACCGCGCAGGGCCGCCCGGAACGACAGGCGCCGCAGTCTCGGCAGCCGGAGTGTCCGGCACGCTCGGGGCCGCCCCGTATTTATTTTCAATGTTTCGGCGAGCCTTGATCATCAGGCGCTGCGCTTCGCGGATGTTGGCGGTCAACCGTTCAGGCGACTGCCGCAGCGACAGGTTCTGCAAAGCCGCCTGCAGCTTCTCGCCTTCGGCGTTCGACAGTTGACCCATGCCCTTGATGTTCGGGATCTGCGACAGGAACGACTGCGCCCCAAGCGTCTCGACCAACGCCTCGAAGTCGGCGGTGGGTTGCAAGGTGGTCGGAATACGCGCGGAAAGCGGGCCAGCGGCACGCCCAATGATGTTCTTCGGCGTGTTCAGCGCGCGGTTTGCGGTGTTGAGGAAGTTGTCGATGTTGTTTCGCGCCGCGTTCAGTTCGGCCACGCGCTCGCGCGCCGTGCGGTCGCGCGTCTCTTCCGCGTCGACGCGTTTCTGCTCGAGTTCCTGCCGACGCAGCAAGTTGCCCTCGGCCGCGATCTGAGCGTTAAGGCTCGCGATACGGACGTTCTCCCGCTTGATTTCGCGGTCGTTGGCAAGGCCGAGAATCTGCGCGTTAGTCAGCGCAAGGTCGGCCACCGCCCTCGACTCGGCAAATCTTGCCAATACGGCGGCAGATTGCGCTGCCGATCTGCTGCTTTTGAGCTGAGATGGGAACATCTCCTCGGCGCGACGCTCCGTGCCGACGCGAGAGAGGTTCTCCATCAGCTTGTCCGCGCCCGGCAGTTGCGAGACCAGCACGCCAATGGTCGCCCCGGCCTGCTCCGGCGCGGCCTCAACCAGCTTGAGCCATGTCTCGTAGCCCCTCGCCCGCTGCTCGCCGTCCGGCCGTCCGGAGTTGCGCTCGGAGTCGATGCGCTCGCGGATCAGACCGATGCCGACATCCGGCGAGCCGGATCGGATCGACGCCAGCACGTTGCCAGCGAACCGCAGCTCGTCCTGCTGGCCTGCTGCGGTCATCGTGTCAAACTGCGCCATCAGGGCTTTTGAGCGGTCGGCGGGCAGCATCATGGCGACGCGCCGGTAGTCCTGGATCGTCGGGTTCGGGTTGTTGGCCAGCGCAGTCATGGCACCGGACAGCGCCGCCTCGCGCTCCAGCGCCTGCTGCGTCGCCTGTATCTGCAAGCCTCGGAGGTCGCGCATCTGTTCGATGTTGGCAAACTGTGCGCCAGCCTCCAGCCCTTGCAGGATGTTGCCGAACGGGCTGATCTGCCCGAAGCCGCGCGTGTAGTCGATGGGGCCGGTTGCCATGTCAGAAGTCCGAGAAGTTCGTGATTATGTCGGGCAATGTTCCACCGCCGCCGAATCCGTAGACGTTGCCTGCGCCAAACTGCTGCTGCAGGTAGCCAATGTTGGCGGCCGGGTCTCTTGCACCGCCGAATCCACCGCCGCGCGCAAACTGAAACGCCGCCAGTTGGCGGGGCAGTTGCGTTGCCTGGACAAACGGAGCAGCGCCGCCAATGATGCCTCCAGCCTGCGCCGCGCCAGCGCGCCCGAGCAGTTCGGCGGTGTTCACACCGGTCGCCATGCCAGCCGATCCGACACCAGCGGTCGACTGCTGCCCGAGCGTCGTCAACCCGCCAAGTCGAGCGTACTGCTGGTCGAGCGCCGCCTGCAGCATGGCCGGCCGGAACTGCGCGAGCGCCCCTTGCAGGTTGCCGCCGCGCAAGCCGCCAGTAGCCGACGCCTTCTGCAGCAGCGCCTGCTCGCCGCGCTGGGTAAGCGCCTGGAGCAGCGGACTCTCCGAGACGCGCTGGATCGCCGCCTGCTGTTCTTCCGGCCCGAGCAGGCCCAGTTGCGCCTGCTGCGCCCGCAGCGCAGGCTGGCCTACATCAACATACGGCTGGAGCAGGCGGCGCATTTCGTCGAACTGCCGCGCCTGCTCGGCGACACCGGCCCCCGCCGCATCGGCCTGCGTCTGCGCTGCGGATCGCGCCGCGCGCGACTGCATGGATGCACCGAGCAGTGTCGCGCCGCCGCCGACTAGCGCTATGATTGGATTAGGCATGGCTGAACTCCTTCATGTAGTCTTCTAGCGTCTCGCCGTACAGCTCCATGACCTGCTGCGCAGACTCGGTGGCGCGCTGCGTGCCGTGGCACAGAGCCACGACCATCAGCACCACGTCATAGTAGCCTGCACGCCAGACGAATGAGCGTGCGTCGGCTTTGCCTGCGCGCTCGGCCTGGTCGGAAGCCTGCCACTTGAGGATCATGGACGCCACGACGGGCGCAAGAGTGTGAGAGTTGGCCTGCCAGAAGGTGTTCTGGTTCATTCCGACCAACGTGTTCCAGATGGTAGCGTTGAGGTCTTCGCGCTTGACAGGATCGCCATCTGCGACATCGTCGAAAACCTGGATTGCGTTCCAAAGCATGAGCAGCCACTCGACGGCCGGCGCAGGCAGCGCGAAAACCCTTTGCAGGTTTTCCTTCAGCCAATCGACATTACCCATGCGCGCAACACTCCAGTGGTCGGATGAGCTGCTGGCGGCTCAATCGGCTCAGCAGCCCTATTTTCCCACAATTTGCCATTTGGTCAATCCTCTTCGAACTCGCGCTCTTCCCAGGCTTGGCAGGCGCGCAGATCGTGGCAGATGAAGTCCAGCTTGTTGCAGTAGCCACGGAAGCCAGCGTCCACGTCCCACTCGTTCCAGGGGATGCGGTCCATCTTGATCTGGGTTATGACCGAGTTGTCGTAATACTCGCAGTTGGAGCAGCGCCGACGACGGGCCTCGGCCTCGTCAACCTGCATGGCCTTGGCCAGCGCCATCCAGTAGGGCTTGTTCGCGCCTCGCTCGTTGGTAGGCTTGGCTGGGCCGAGCATCCAGTCGTTGATGGCCGTCTGGGTGTTCTTCTTGTTCTCGGCTGTGGTGATGAACGGCTCCTCGATGGGCAGGCCACCGAAGCCGGCCACCATCACTTTGGGCATTTTTGCGTAGTCCATGTGGTTCTCCTATCAGGTGATCTCGCGGCCGGAGATGCGCAGCGTCAGAGACGTGGCATTGCTGGCAATGGTGCTGATGAACGCGCCAGGGTCCAGTTCCTGTCCGACCAGCTCGGGGCACAGGTAGGTCTCGCCAGGCACGACGGTGCGGTCGTCGATGATCAGGTTGCCGTTGCCAGCGCTGCCGCCAACCTGCACCAAGTTCACGCTGAACGTGCGGTTCACCGTGTCGGTGTTGGTGACGGTGGCCTTGTCGATCAGCGCCTTGGCGGCTGTGGCTGTGTACTGCGTGGTCTGGACGGCCTCCATCTGCTTTGGAGGCACTAGGGTTTTTACGGTGACGGTCATATTGATTTCCTTTATGTGGCTTCGCCGCCGCTGGCGATGATGGTAAGACCTGCCGATGCAGCTTGAACTTGAATGGTGTCGCCTGCATTCAGCACCTCGATGCCGTTGTATTGCAGCGCATCAGCATTTGGCACAGGAACATCGTATAAGAACGCATTGCCTGTTCCGGCAGTGCCAGCAACAGGAACCAAAAAAACTCGCACATTGATGGCCGCGCCTGTGGTGTTGGCGATGCTGAATTCTTTCAGAAGAGTACGAGTATTGGCTGGGACGGTGTAAAGCGTAGTAACACCTGTTGTGATGGCCGCTTGCCCTAGCTTGGTTGGTGTTATTACATCGAAAGCCATGTCAGCACCTGATTTGATCGCACGGATGCGGGTAGATTAGAAAACATCGCCAGCGCCTGGTTGGCCTTGTTCTCGACTGACGCGATGCTGACTGCCGCGTCTTGGGCCAAGATGGCGATCTGATCGAGCGCCTGCGTGGCTTTCACGTCGCTGACAGAGTCAGAGACTGCCAACTCCTGCGCCAGCGCAGCGATCATGCCGAGTGCCTGGATGGCCTTGGCATCTGCATTGCCGGCCAGGAGGGTTGCGGCCTGCAGGTTGTCAGGTGCAACCTCTGCCGCAATGGCAAACAGGTTCTCGAACTGCTTGATCTGCTCGTGGTCCTTCAGGAACGTGGCGAGCTGATCTCGTGTGAGTCTGAGAGGTGGGACGAGAGGATTGACGGCCATCAGTATGCCAACCCTTCAATCTGCGCTTCAAGGCGTGCGAATGCGATGTGCGAGTCGCTGTCGCCACGGAAGCGCTGGATGCGCCAGTTGCGCATGTTGCCCTGCTGGAACCAGGCCAGGCGCTTCTTGGTGTTGCCGATGGTGCCAACACGAATGAACCTGTCCTGGCTCCACGACAGGCCGTCCAGCGAATAGCTGGTGCTGATCTGAGGATCGACGCCAAGCGCCACACGACCTGTCAGCGCCACTAGCTCCAGCTCGTGGAACAGCGCACCGTTGCCCTTGTTGTAGACGATCAGCGTGCCAAACTCCCAGCGCACCGTTTGTCCCCAGTGCGTGCCGATGGTGTCCACCAGGTAGCCGATGTTGCTCGACTGCGGATCGCCGACCAGCCACTTGTCGTAGGCCCAGACCAAGTTGCGCGCACGGTATTGCGCAAAGCCGACCGTGGTGGTGGTCAGCGTGAACCAGACCATTTCGTTCAGTTCTTGCGTGGCCGCGCCGTCGTAGACCAGCGTGCGGTCAGGCAGGTGGATGTATAGATGCCGGTGCGCCTTGTCGTTGCGTGCCTCCAACTTGACGGTGGCTAGTTGGGCCTCGGTGTAATTCATCAGCAGGTCGTCGATCTCCTGCGTGCTGATCTTGGTGGCCGTAGCATTCGCGCCCATGTAGATGCCTGGCTGCTCGTTGCGGCCACTGCCGAGGAAGGCGACCATTTCCATGAACACGCAGCAGCCGAAGGTGCCGATGACGCCCTTCTGAATCTGTGCGCCGTCGATGCGCTGGAACGGAAAGAACTCGGCACCGACGTTGTCGAACACCTCGATGGTGTTTCTGTTGAGTGCGTAGACCTCGTTGCGCAGCTTGAGTAGCGCCACCACCGGGTCTGGATCGACTTCAGAGCTGCCGTACTTCAGCGGGTTGACCTGCAGCGGGTTCGACAGCTCGGTGACCACCAGGTTCACGCCATCAGTGGTCATAAAGTAGCCATCCACCCAGCAGAAGTCGAGCACCACGCCAAGGTCTGGATCGGTGTTCTGGACCAATGTGCTGGTGGCCGGGTTCCAGTAGTACAGACGACCACCTGACGCAATGCCAAGCAGGTCGAAGCTGTAGTCCATTGTCACCAGCTCGCTGACAGGGCCGCCCACATCGCCAAGCACGGTCACACCTCCGCTGCTTGCCACGGTCACCAGCTTGGTGCCCATGACACGGTAGCAGGTGCCGTTCCAGTTGATACCGCCACGGTCCACGCCTGGGCCGCTGCCGTTGGCCACGATGCCGTCACCAGGTCGCAGGAAGCCGGAGCTGATGCCGCTGTTTTTTGGCACCGGCACCATGTTGACCGGGTAGCTCGTGCGCAGGTCCGGGCCGTTGTCGGTGTAGATGCCGTTCAGGATTGGTATCTGCATGGCCTCACCACTTCACCTTGTCTGCCCAGTAGGCAGCGCTCATCTTGCCCTTGGAAATGTTGCCGGCGTGCCTGGCCTTGAACGACTCGCGCCGTGCCTTGTCGGCGTTGCTCTCGCCTTCGCGCTTCGGAGACCCAGAGACGCCCTGCTGGCCGAACCTGATCGTCTTGATCTGGTCGCCAGCCTTGGCCACAACGACGTGGCTCTTGGTCGGATGCGATGGCGTGCGCTTGGGCTTGTTGAAGCCCTCGACGCCAGCACGCTCCAGCCTGGGGTCTTTCTTGGTGGCCATCAGCGGTACCTCGCAACTTTTGCAGCCACTTTCTTGGGCTGTTTGGAAAACTGTTTGCCAGACTTTGTGGCTTCTCGCTTGGCCCTGGTAGTGGCTGCGTACTCGGCAGGCGTGAGTGCCTTGATTGCCTTTTCAGGCAGGTAGCGCTCTCCAGTCTCGCTTGACGGCTTTCCTGACTTGGTTCGCCATTTCTGCGCGCCCCAATCTTTAAGGCTTTTTTGAGAAGCTTTCACTTGTAGCCTCCACCTTTTTCTTTGTACTTCTTTGCCAGCAATTGAGCTTTTCTGGCGCTCCATTCACCTGCTGCGGTGCCCTGCACAGAGCTGCTCTTGATCTGCTCAAATAAACGTTTACGCATCGTCGGCTTGGTGTAATTTCCAGCCGCATTGACAGATGTTTTGGATTTTGATGTTTTGGATTTTGTGGCCATGATCAAGCGATCCGGTACCAAGAATTGGTGGCCAGCACAAATCGCATGCGGAAAAAGTTCGTGGCAGCCAGCGTGGTCGGTGCGCCATAGGATGCAGACGCCCCATTGATGGCCAGCGTGAAGCCGGTGATTTGCTGTGTGGTCGTGATCAGCACTTCGGTGCCGTCCGGCGTCTGCGTGTTCAGCGGCAGGGTGACTGTGCCCAGCGCCAGCAAGCCAGCCGGCTGGATCAGCATCCACTGCTGTTGGGCCACAGGCGTGGGCACAGGCAGGTTGAAGCCAGTGCTAGGCGTGTAGACGTTGGTGGCCAGCGTGGGGCTGGCGAACGTCTGCTGGAAGTAGGCCAGGAGCTGGCTGATCGGCAGGCGTCGTGCGTCGCCGTTGTTGGGGCTGTAGACGGGAACCTGGTCGCCAGGAGAGACCTGTGCCAGCAGAGGAAGTTGATTGATTTGCGGCATGGTGTTCGCTCCTTAGTTGTACTCGATGGGGCCGTCCGGTCCGGCTGTCAACGGATCGACAGGCTGGCCCAAGAATGGGTTGTCGTAGACGCGCCAGGGCTTGTTGCCAGCGCCTGACGGCATGGTGTTGGGGAACTGCTGCTCCAGCGGGAACGTCGCGCGCTGCAGCAGGGTGTCGTAGCCTTGCTTGGCCGTGGCCTTGGTCTCGTTCATCACCTGCTTGCCGTAGCTCGGCGCAAGCCGGATGCCCAGGTTGCAGATGATCGTTTCGTAGGCCGAGTCCGGCACGTTGGTCTGCTCGTCGATGCTGCCGTCCTGGGGGCTGGACGGGATCGGGTAGCCGAGTCTGATGCCCTTGCCGTTCCAGTCGGCCATCATGGCATCAAGCCTGCGCCTGGCGGCCTCAAGCTGCTCGGGTTGCAGGTCGAACACATAGGACGCAAGGCCGATCTCCTCGAACGCTGCGTAGACGAATTGGCGCTTGCTATACCCCATGTCAGCCTCCTGCTGCTTGTGCCAGCGCAGTCTCGATCAGGCTGGTCAGCTTCTTGTTGGACGTGCGTCCGTTGAATGGAATGCCCAGCTCGGTGGCCTTGGCCTCCAGCTCCTCGCGGGTGACTGGCGCGCCATCATCAGGCACGGCCGCGGCCGGCTCCGGCTCAGGTGCTGGCGCAGGCTCAGGCGCAGCAGCCACAGGTTGAGGCTTGGCCAGGCGGCGGTTGATGCCGTCGATGGGCTGGGATGGCTTGCGTGGCGGCTTTGGCTTGACCCTGCTGATGCGTGCCGCGCGGCTGCCTGCAGCCTCAATGGCCTCACCCAGCGACAGGAACCAACTAGACGCCAGGCGCTGATCGAGATGGTCCTGCGTGGTCACAAGCATGGTGTCGTAGGTGTACCTAGCGCGCACGATGGCACCAGGCGCGCGGAAGACGAAGCAGGGGAACTGGCTCATCGTTTGTCCTTCTTTGCGGTCTTGGCTGCAGCCTTGAAGGCGGCATTGGTCGACGCGCCCTTGGTGCCAGGCTTGCGCATGCGCTCAGGCGTTTTGCCTGCGGCCTTCTGGCGCTCTATGCGCTCGCGCTTGGCGTAGATGTTGGCGTACAGGCCGGCCTTCATTTCTTGGCCTTCTTGGGCTTGGCTGGCGCTTTGCTTGGCTTGCCTGCGGCCTTGGCTGCAGTGCGCGCAGTAGACAGCGCGACGGCCACGGCCTGCTTCTGCGGCATGCCCTTCTTCATCTCTTTAGAGATGTTTTTGCTGATGGACTTCTGCGAATAACCCTTGGTCAATGGCATGGTGCGTTCCTTGTTGGTGAAAAAGAGAAGGGGCCGAAGCCCCTTCCCTTAGCCTGCTGCTTACTGGTTGAACAACAAGATGCCGGACATCTCGGGCTGCTTGTTCACCACACCGAACAGCGTGTCGAGACGATACTTGATCGTCATGCTGTCGATGTCGTAGAACTTCTGCATCACCACTTCGATGCCGTTGTCGGTGGTAGCGCGCATCACTGCGGCACCAGCGTCAACAGGCACAGCGTAGCGACCAGGCAAGAGTTCCAGCGAGTCACGCTGCCAGAACACGTTCACCGAAGCGGTGTTGGCGTTCAGGAAGGTGATGGCTGCAGCAGCCAGCGGGGTCACGATCACGTTCTTGTACTGGAGTTCAGCATCAGAGCCACCCTGAGCCGAGATGATCGGCGGGGTGATGACCAGGTCAGTACCACCAGCAGGCACGCTCACCACGCGGAAGGTCTTGGGCTGGCCAGTACCTTGCTTGGTGATGTGATGCACGGCCTCGACACCGTTGATAGTGAACGAATCGCCAGCCACAACACCAGCCGTGGCGTTCACGGTGATGGTCTGGAAGCGGTTGTCCACGTTCTGGGTTTCGCCTGACAGAGCCGTTGAGGTGGCGGCCGGGACGTAGTAGTTGTTCGCTGAAGCCTGGGTGTCGATGGTCACCGGAGCTGCGGGAGCAGCGGCAGTCAGACGGTTGGCGTAGTCGAACTTGAACGTCTCGAATCCAGCGACCATGCCGACGAACGAACGCTCGAAAGCGCTGTTCGACTTGCTGCCGTTGAAGGAACGAGCAGCAGTGCCAGAGGCACCAGTGGCGATGTTGCCGGCCAGGCCGTTGTAGTCGCGGCTGGACAGGGCCAGATAGCGGTCGTAGTTGGCCACACCCTGCTCGTTCATAATCGAGTCGCACAAGGCTACGTCGTCATAAGTACCAGCGGGAGCGCCAACGTCCACCACCAGCGAGCCTAAGTTCGCAGCAGCGTTCATAATGGCCAGGTTAATGTCAGACGCCAGCTTCTGCTTGGCGGCATCACCCAGGCGACCTTCCTGCAGTGCATCGCGCAGGTCGAGCGTGGTCATGGTCCACGGCACCGTGCGGCTGAAGCCGATGGTGGCGGGAACGGCCAACTGCGTCATGTCCTGGTAGCCGGGGATCGGCGTGCCGGGAGTAGACGAGATCGACTGAGCGATGTAGGGCTGGGGACGCCAGATGAGGTCGTTGGTACGCGCCATCATTGTCTGGTCGGTGTTGTAGATGCTCACGTTGCGCGAGAGCACCAATGCGTCGTGGAAGCCTTCGAGAAGGTTCTCAAAGGCGACCCGTTCTTCTTTGGAAAATGCGTTTGCCATGATTGGCTCCTATTTCAAAAATCAGTTTCTGGATGCTGCTTGCTTCTGCCGTTTGTATTGGAGCACCTTGGTGTAGTTTCCAGTCTTCTCAGCTTCGGCGCGCAGCCGTTCAAGAGTTGAGTCCACCGCACCGGCGACTCGGCCAGTTCCCTGGACGATGCGCTCTGGTGCGGGTGCTGCCCTGCGGTTGGTCACTTTCAATTCTTTCTCCAGTTTCGCTACCGCAAAGGCAAACTTCACGGGGTCGTTAATGTTTGCGAGGTCTGCAGCCTTTTTCGGGTTTTTGCCGAGTGCGTAGATAACCAGTGCGGGATTGTCAGCTCCTTGCAAGATGACGCCTTGCTGGGTGACGTTGAAGACCTCCTGGGCCAGAGCCTCGGCGTCCTCGTAGTCACGCACTCGCAGCTCGGCTTTCGCCTTGCTGTACGAGTCCAGCTTGGCCTGCCAGGCTTGATGCTGCTGCAGCTCGGCCTGTCTGACCATCTCGGTCTGTAGGTCGTGCTGCCGCCTGCGGTCATACCAGGCGTCCAGTGCTTGCTCGAACCTGTCGGTGTCGTAGTCGAATTCTTCCAGCTTGGGCTTCGTACCCAGCGCGACCGGCTTGTTCTCAGTCTGCGTGGTCTGCAGCTTGGCTTCGAGTTCTCGAATGCGTCGCTCTTTCTCGCGGTTGGCCTTACGCAGCTCACGCACCCATTCAGGCGCACGCTGCTCCTCTTCGGCGGGGGGCGCTTCCTCGCCAATGGAGACGACCACCTCGTCGGACTCTTCTTCGTGCTGTTCGGTCTCGCCATCGGTCAGTTGGTCGCTGGCGGCTTCATTCTCACCAGCTTCGATCTCAACTTCCTGCGGCTCGTCCTCAAGCACTTCGACTTCGTCCACTTGGCTCTCGTCTACAACTACTGCCCTTTTGTTCATCGGTTGACCCCATCAAACTCACCCATTGACACGGCTGGGTGGTTGCCGTTTTCCCACATTTTTATGCATTCGACGTCATCTGACAACAGGCTGGACCTGTTGACCCATGACGGCCTGCTGTTCGGCCTCCAGAGCCGTCAGCGCCATGTTTTGTTCCTGCACGCCAGTCTTGGCCAGCGTTTCGGCCGTCCGGGCACGCGACAGGCCGGCGTCGGCCACGGTCTTGACCGTGTCGGCACGCGCCTTGGCCGCCTTGGCAATGGCCTCCTCGGCTGCAGCCTGCAGGAACACCTTGTTCGGGTCTTCAGGCTGGCCTTGCAGCTCGACCATCATCTCTTTCTGCTCCTGCTCGGTCGGCTTGACCACGCCCATGCGCACGAGCTGCTTGCGGAAGTAGTCGCGCACGTCGCCGATGCCCTCACCTTCCATGTTCATCATGGCCATTGCCTGCAGCACTTGCTTGGTCTGCTGGTCGTCGGTGATGGCCATCATGCCGGTCAGTGCTCGGACAGTGGCCGCGCGCTTGCTGGTGCTGGACGGGCCGACCTCAACGTTCACGTCGAACTTGGCACGGCTCAAGTCGTTTTCCATGACCATCTCGCCGGTCTCGCTGACGGTCGGCTTCATCAGCTCGACCATGCCGACCTCGTCGTTCGCGCTGATGGTCTTCATCTTGCGGCCTTCTTCGACGTAGATGTCGCGCGCCATGCTCAGCCAGATTTCGCCGCAGCGCTGCATGCCCTTGGCGAAGTTGGACATGTAGATGAAGGTCTGCATGTCCAGCCTGGTCTGGATCATCTCGATGGCCTTGCCGGAGATGTTCGAGACCATCTTGTCGGCCTGCTGCGAGCTGCCTAAGATGTCCTGCATGTCCTGCTCGGTGATCTGCATCAGCGCAGCCATCGCAGGCGGGATTTGTGGGCTGCGGGTGTAGGCCACCGGGCCGCTGACCTGCTGGCTGCCGTCCGGGCCGGTGATCGGGTTGATCAGCAGGTAGGGGTAGTTTCGGATGTTGTCGTCTGCCCACATCATCTGGTGGCCAGTGACCTGCTCAGGCGTCAGGATCGGCTTCTCGACGCTGGACAGCGCGCTGATCTCGCCCAGCTTGCTGAGCTGCATGTTCTTCAGGCGCTGGGCATCCCTGGCCAGGCGCACCTGGCCCATGCAGCGCTCGACGTTGTCCACGAACCAGCGCTTGCCGTAGACCGGCACGATGGGGATTTCCTTGCCGGCGATGTAGCCGGCGTCCTCCAGGATGCGGCCGCCCGACATGATGTACTTGTGGACCTTGCGCGACTTGATCTTGCGCTGGCGCACCTCAACGCTGCCGATGGCCGCCAGAGTCTCTTCGAGTGACTCGTCAGCATCGAAGTCGGCTTGGCGGTAGCGCTCCTCGGTGTCGTCGATGGCTCGGAAGATGCGCACGGTCTCGGTCACGTCCTCAACCCGGTAATACTCGGCGACGTAGACCACATCAGGCGTACACCAGTCGAACTCGTACTGGTGGATGATCTTGGGCCAGTCGGTCGGGTCGTCGCCCCACTCTTCCTTGTAGCTGGCGCGGGTCATCGAGGTGACCACGAAGGCGTAGCGCGCATCGGACTTGTCCTGGCGCTTGGCGTTCAGGTCGAAGAACACCGAGCTGTCGGCGTCGAAGATCGGCTCGATCAGGATGCGCTGGTGCTCGTTGTCCTCGTCCTCGTCGTCCTCGTAGACGTTGCGCAGACGCCAGGCACCGAATCCACCGCCCACCGCCTCCTCGAAGGCATTGTCGTATGCCTCGTCGGCCACGCTGTCCTTCTCGTCGGCACGGTACAGGCCGTCGCACGTCTCGGCCAACTTGTCGTCCTGGCCAGGCTTGGGCGTGTAGTCCACCGTGATCCGGTTGTTGCGGTACTCGTTGATGATGCGGATCACCGACAGGTGAATCTTGTTCACCTCGAAGCGCGGCTTGTTCTCGTAGATGTCCCAGAGTGGGCCTTCCCACTGGCTACCGGCCAGGCTGTAGAAGCGCCGGTCCTGCAGACACTGCAGGCGCTCGTCACGCAGGGCCGTCTGGATGTCGTTGAACTGCGTCAACGCATCTGTGTGCAGGTTGTTCAGATATTGCTCTTTGGACATGCGTGCCATATCTCGCCCCTATTTTCAAGTATTTTCTACCATTTACTCGTCACCGGCAATGGTTTGAAGTCAACGGACCGGGAAACCACCGCAGCCCTGCGGACACCTTCGCACGCATACCGCAGCGCGTCGATGACGTGATTCTTCTTGTCCTGCAGGATTGGCAGGACTTTTCCGGTCAATGGATCGGTCTTGTAGCTGTAGAAGGTCAGCTCGTCGATGGTGTGCGTGCAGCGCGGGTGGACGACGATGTCGTAGGACTTGAGCCACTCGACGCCCTCCTCAACCGACTTCGCGCCCTTGACGGCCGGCATGATCTTCGAGAAGCCGTTCTTGCGCATGTGGCTGATTGTCTCCGGCCTGGAGCTGTCGGCCACGATGGGCCACTTCTCGGCCTCCGGCACGGTCATAAACAACTCTGGCGTGTTGACGATCTCGCAGCCGACCATGTAAGCCTCGTGGTCGATGTAGAGCGTGCGGCCGATGATGTGGCAGCGCACCAAGACGGTCGGGTCTGTGGCAAAGCCCCAGTCAGCGCCGAGCCTGTGGATGGCGTCCTTCGGTGCTTCGAACTCATCGACGCGCCAGTTGCGGAAGACGCGAGCGCTGCTGTTCTGCAGGTAGCCACCACGCCAGACGTGTGCGTACTTGTCCGGGTCGCGCGCCAGGTCGTACTCCATCTCGGCGCGCAGGACATCGGGGAACCAAGGGTTGTCGTCGAAGTTGACCTCGATCACCGTGGCGTCTGGTGGTGGCTTGTCGCCACGCAGCAGGTGATCGACCGGGTTGCTGGCCTGGCTCGGGTTCCATGTGAACCACAGCTCAGAGCCTGGCTTTCGGATGGTCGGCCGCAGCAGGTCCAGGCTGCGCTGAGACAGCGACTGCGCCTCCTCCACCCAGGCTCGATCGTAGCCTTCGAGTGACTTGATCGAGTCGGCCGTGTGGTTCTGCATGCCCTGAAAGATGATCAGGCCGTCGCCTTTCTTGGACTTGATGACGGCCTCTTGCACCTCGAAGTAGGCACCTGCATTCATGGACTCGATCTTGAGTTCGAGCAGGCGCTTGACCGACTGCGCCAGTGACTTCTGGACCTCGCGCACGCAGACGCTGCAGCTGGTCTGGTCCATGATGTGCGCCTCGATCAGCATCTCGGCAAAGGTGTGCGACTTGCCAGAGCCACGGCCGCCGTGTGCGCCTTTGTAGCGCGCCGGCTGCAGCAGCGGCAGCGCCCACTCAGGCGTCTGAATTTTCAGCGTCTGCTTTGCCACGGATGACCACTCGTTCGATCTTTGCAAACTCCAGGGGCGCGCCGTCTGCGCCGGTCAGCTCATGCGCCTGGGTTTCCTTCCACTTCATCTGTGTCTTGGACCACCAGATCATGGCCGCCGTGTCGCCGCCCATCGCCTTCTGGAACAGGGTGCGACCGACGCCAGAATTGGCCTTGGCCTTGCCTGCCACCAGCTCGGTGGCGAAGTGCTTGCGCAGCGTGTCGGTGTCAATGCCGCCACGCACCAGGATTGCGATCTGCTCGATTGGCAGGCCGTAGCCGGACATGGCCTCGACCTGCTTGCGCTCTGCGTCAGTCGGCTGGAAGGCTGGTCGGCCAGCGCCTTCCCGAGCGCCGCCGTTTGGCCCACGTTTTTTTGGGACCGATTTTTCAGTTTTTGGCTTCTTCGTTGCCATGCTTAACCTCCGCAAAAGGTTTTCCAGTATCTGCATGGGTGGCGGTCTTGGCGTAGGGCACCAGTTTTTCGATGGGCCACTGCTCGACCTTGTCGGCTGGATTGGTTTTGTGGGATTTCGTGGTCATGCTGCACGCTGGCCTTGTTCCTGATCTCGTTGATCATCTCGATGAGCTGTTCCTTCTTCATTGACTTCAGATCGACGTCATCGTCGATCACCGTGGTCAACGTGAAGTCGCCGCAGAAGTAATGGCCAGCGGCTTCTTTCCAGCCATGCTGCATTCTCCTCCAACTCGATCAGCTTGTCCAAGTAGTGCCTGGCTTTGCGCAGGTCGTCCAAGCCTCCTTTGTCACGCCATCGGCTGACGTACTTGACGATGTTGCCCTCGAAGTACCCGAGGCCGTTGGCCGCGATGTAGTCCCAGGGATGGATGGTTTTGGCCTTGTAGTGCTGGCCGCCGACCTGGGTGTCGTTTGCTGTGCTCATTTCACTTTCCCCATTTCAGGTGTCACACGATCATGCCACTTGCGATGACATGCGCGGCAAAGATAGCCAACAGGCCACCGAGCAGCTTCAGCGCCGAATAAATGCTGAGGTGCCCAGTGATGTAATTCACCTTCGTTTGCATTGCACACTTCACATTTAATTTGAATTTGTTTTCGCTCGATATATTCTGCGGTTTTAGTTTTCACATATTGCAGTGGTCCATTTTCTTGCGCATATTCTTGCGCGATTCTTTTCTTCACATATTTTCCGAATACCTCACCACACGCTGCACAGTAAATCGGATACACGGTCGCACCTGATGCGATGTTGGTGATGCCGATCTTGAGTTGGTCTGATCCGCAGGTCTTGCAGTTATCCACAGGTTGCCTCCTTCCGGGTCAATTTTCGCCACATCGTGGCTGGGACAATGGGACACACCCTATAGGTGTGTGTCCTGTCCTGTCCCAGGCTGCCGACGCCTTGTCCTCGGGACATTTGTCCCACTTTGTCCTGTCTTGTCCCATTTGTCCCACCCTACTTTTCTGCCCTGCGAACCATCAAAGTCGCCGCCGTGACGTTGTCGGAGACCACCCAGCCATGCTGGTGAGCCACGATAATCTGAGCGTTCAGCAGATTATAAATCAGTCGGCCTTTTTTGCTTTCCTGCGCATATGTTTTTGCAGTCGATTCTGTCAGTCCTTCATTTGTCGTGAGATATTCAAGCAATGCGCTGCGAGACAAATAAGGCATTTCATCTCGTTCTTCTGCGCCAGAATGCCACCACGCATTTGTAAATTTCCGAATATCTTTTTGAATCTCAGATTCTTTTTTCGGCTTTTGCTCAGGAGCATTTTCTTCGATTACAAATACTGCACCTTTAATTTCCTCGCCATCCTCGTCGATCCAGCCAAGCGGCACGATTTGCAGCTTGCCGAAGAACGGTTTCGGAGGCTCGGCGTCCTTCATCTTAGTGCAGGAAATCTCGATGCTGTCGTCGTTCTTGGTCACCAGAATCGATGCGTCGAGCGAAGCCTTCCAGGCGCTTGAGCCTCGTGCGCGCTGCTTGGACTCGGCCGCATGCCCTGTGTGGTGATTGAGGCACACGCTGGCGCTCAGTGCTCGTGCCACGATGTTGCAGGCGTTGAGCATGTTGCGGGTGTCCTTGGCGCTGTTCTCATCGCCTGACATGTGGTTGTTGACCGTGTCGATGAAGATGGCCACCGCATCGTCCTGGGTGATCTCACGCACTGCATTGATGATCTGGGCCGCAGCGGCTGGGCTGTCAATGTCGATGGCTTTGTTCGAGATCAGCAGGTTGTCCAGATTCTGGACACCGTGCGTCTTGCACCAGGCGGTCACCCGCTGGCGCAGGCCATAGTTGCCCTCACCGGCCATGTAGACCACCAGGCCAGGCTTTGTCTTGTGCTCGTGCCACTGCAGGCCGGCAGCGATGTGGCATGCCATGTCCAGCGTGATGAAGGTCTTGCCAGACCCGGACTCGCCGTAGACCATGCTGACGCCGCTGTCTGGAATCCAGCCCTTGATGATCCACCGCAACGGAGCTGGCTGCCCGAGGTAGGACGTTGCCCTGGTGAAGTAATACTCCTGCACCTCCGCCCTGGTGGCCTCCAGGATCGCCTCGGCTGCGTCGCTGCCAATGCTGGTGGACGCTGCCACGTCCGACTCCGGCTCGTATCGGCAGACCGACTTGACGATCTGGGACAGCTCGGAGGATGGTAGCGGTATCTCGCAGCGGGTCTCATTGGCAATCGACAGCGCCGCCATGATCTCGGCCTCTGTCATGCCGTAGCGCCGCATTGTGCCGCCCAGGGCCGTCAGGCCGTTGTTGCGGCTGCCCTGGATCAGACCGCCGCCTGTGTTGGCCACTTGGCGGCTCTCAGGCTTTCTCATGGCCCTGTAAGACTGTATCCAGGTCTCTGGGATGCTGAATGGGGCCACGCCATCAAATGGGTCAGACAATGCCTCCCACTCGTAGGTGCGGCCCTCGATGCTGGATGGGAAGGCCACAAAGTACCGACCATCGGCTAGGAGGTCCACGCCTTCGCACAGCTTGCACGACCTGATCTCCGGATGGTAGACGCCGATGTGGTGCTCACCACCGCCAGCGGTCATCTGCATGGCACCGTCTGGGGTCTTGCCATTGGTCTGCAGCCATGTGGCCCAAGATGAATCGCCGCCATTCCTGGGGTCCACATCAAAGACCACGATGCCGGAGCGCTCGCCGGCTGCAATGCCGATGTTGAAATCTGGGTTCTGTGCCCACCACCTGGCAATCTGCTCAAGGTTTGTGGTGGCATCCTTAACGCCATGCTGGGTGGCAGGCACCTTGCCATTGGGCACGACAGGCAGGACATGCCAGCCCCAGGATGCGTAGGTCAGTGCTGCTTCAGCCTTGGTTGTCATTGTTGCGGCTTTCCAAGTAGGTGGACAACGCCAGCAGCACCTTGTACGTCGGGTTGGCGTCCGGGTTATCCCTGACCTCTCGGATGGTGTTGTAGTGCAGGCCAGTGGCCTCCGCTACCTTGGCCGGCATCCTGTCGGACAAAGCCTTGCGAATCTGCTCTAGGGTCATCATGTTTTGGGCCTTTATAAAAAAACTTTGGTCGGGTGTTGACATGCTACATTTTTTTGTGGCACAGTGCAACCACTGCGCGAACGGAATTGGCCGAAGGCGCAGCAACCAAGAAGGAGAGCCACTCATGGCAATCAACGTGAAAACTACCGGCAGCCTTGCTGCCAACGGTGTGAAAGTCCTGGTTTATGGCCAGGCCGGCGCAGGTAAGACCTCGCTGATCAAGACCCTCCCCAGCCCCATCGTGCTGTCGGCTGAAGGCGGCCTGCTGTCCATCCAGGACGCAGACCTGCCCTTCATCGAGATCAGCGACATGGCCACGCTGCAGGAGGTCTACAAGTGGCTGACCGAGGCAGACGAGGCCAAGGCATTCAAGTCGGTGGCGCTCGACTCCATCAGCGAGATCGCCGAGGTGGTGCTCAACGCTGAGAAGAAGGCGACCAAAGACCCACGCCAAGCCTACGGTGCAATGCAGGAGCAGATGGCCGACATCATTCGCGCATTCCGCGACCTGCCTGGCCGCCACATCTACATGAGCGCCAAGCTGGAGAAGACGCAGGACGAGATGGGCCGGGTGCTGTATGCGCCATCGATGCCTGGCAACAAGACCGGCCAGGCACTGCCCTACTTCTTCGACGAGGTGCTGGCGCTGCGTGTCGAGAAGGACAGCGAAGGTGGCACCCAGCGCGCCCTGATGTGCGACAGCGACGGCCTCTGGCTTGCCAAGGACCGCAGCGGGAAGCTGGACATGTGGGAAGCGCCGGACCTCAATGCAGCCATTGCAAAGATCGGAGGCAAGGCATGAACGTCAATGATCGCCGGGATTACATCCTTTTCCAGCACACGATAATGATGAACACCGGCAAGCTGATCGAGAGCGTCACCGACGCCGAAGTGTTGGCCAAGATGTGGCTGGTTGCGAAGGAGAGCGAGAGCATCGCCACAGCCGACCGTCGCAAGATCGAGGACCAGATCAGGAAGATCGCCAACATCCGCGACGACACCGAAGGCACCGAGACGCTGGCGCTCGAAGGCTTCAAGGTCAAGATCGTCGGCCGCATCGACCGCAAGGTGGACGCTGACAAGGTGCAGGAGCTGGCCGCTGAGCACGGCCTGACCGATCACCTCTCCAAGCTGTTTCGCTGGAAGCCAGAGATCAATATGGCCATCTGGAAGTCCACCGACGAGGCCATCACCAGACCTCTGGCAGCAGCAATCACGGCCAAGCCTGGCCGCCCTTCTTTCACTATTGAACCCACTACCACCAAGGAGTAAATCATGGCTTTTCTCGGACAAACCTTTGATGCAAACGAACTGTCCACCGGCACTGGCAACTACGAGCCGCTGCCTGAAGGCAACTACAACGCCACCATCACCCAGACCGAACTGAAGCCGACCAACGACGGCACCGGCCAGTACATCAAGCTGCGCCTAGACATCACTGGGCCGAGCCACCAGGGCCGGGTGATCTTCTCAAACCTCAACATCAAGAACGCGAGCGCCAAGGCCGAAGAGATCGGACGCCAGCAACTTGGCGACATCATGCGCGCCATCGGCTTGGCCAAGGTGACCGACACCGACCAGCTCATCGGTGGAAATGTCAACATCAAGCTGTCGATCCGCGACAAGCGCACCGACGAGAAGACCGGCAAGACCTACGACGCCAGCAATGAGGTCAAGGGTTACCGCGCCATCAACGGTGGCGCTGCGCCGGCTTTCCAGGCCGCTGCACCGGCTGCTGCGCCAGCAGCATCTGCGCCTGCCAAGGCCGCGCCGCCCTGGGCCAAGAAGTAAGCAGAGAAAAGCCCCAGCCTCGTGAGAGGACTGGGGCAACCTCGTTGGCAACCACTCAGAAGGAGACCGGGCACCATGAAGGTACCCGAGCCAAATCATATCGCAAACCGAATTGAATTCGGAGATTGCCGCGAAACGATGCGGCGCTGGGCTGCTGATAGCGTGAAGGTGCAGACCTGCGTGACCAGTCCCCCTTACTTGTGGCTGCGCGACTACGGGCACGAGGGCCAGATCGGCCTAAAGCAGACGCCAGAGGAGTACATCGCCGCGATGGTTGAAGTGTTTCGGTGTGTGCGCGATGTGCTGGCGGACGACGGGACGCTGTGGCTTAACATCGGGGACAGCTACGCAGGGACAGGCAAGAGCGGTGGGAGCAGTGCGGCATGGACATCACCGGCCCTAAAAGGCGGTAAGTGGATGCCACCACCCGTAGGACTAAAGCAAAAAGACCTTATTGGCATCCCTT
>Ga0194115_10001184_pt1 | contig 34238 bp, 31 predicted proteins | sample TA2MahsurfametaG_3_FD_148656 | JGI IMG/M metagenome (GOLD analysis project Ga0194115, IMG submission 148656) | Freshwater microbial communities from Lake Tanganyika, Tanzania - TA2015002 Mahale S4 surface | ecosystem: Environmental > Aquatic > Freshwater > Lake | place: Tanzania: Lake... | reverse complement strand
GGAATGAAAATCATCATATAAGAATAGGCAATCATCCAGTTGAAGTTTATATACAAGACTTAGATGAAAAAAATAAAAGTCAAGCAATTTATAGTGTACTCAATAATAAATGGATACTTAAACCTGAATATGAAAAAATAGAGATTGATAAAGATGCAATTAAAAAGAAGTACAAAGAACTTATAAAACAAATAGAAAATGCACTATCAAGTGAAGATCGTGATGCTCTTAAAAACATAATGAAAAGATTGTACGATATGCGTCAAAGTGGATTAGACAGTGTAGGCGAATACAGTACTGAAAATTTAGTATTTAAGTTATTAAGATCTAAAGGTTATTTAAACCGCATAAAAGATACTGCTAAAAACATTATCGATAAAAATTTAAGTAAGTCTTAAGTTTTTTTCCATATCCATTTTCCATTTCCACAGTCCCAGATTCTATCGTAACCATTTTGTGTCATATTTTCCCATTCTGTTAAACTGATATCATAGTTTTTAAGTAACTTACTAAGCTTATGTTTCTGGAATGTCATTCTATTATATGAAGTTTTATAATCTGGACTTATGTACCAATAATTAGGCGGTGTATTTTCAATAAAATTGAACCCTAAGTTTTGATATACGATACCATCAAAATATCTTTTATCACTATAAGTTACCACACTTTCAGGTGAATAATCACTTATAAATTGATTAAAAAGTTTTGAAGCACCACCTAATATGGTTGTATTTAACTTATTACTATAACGATATATTTCATACTGGATTTTTTTATCAAATCTAGATTTAACAAATGTCATTACTGAAACCAGTTCATTCTTATAAAACAATCCATATCTTATGGAAGATTTGTCTTTGCCTTGAAGATGATTGTTGTCTAAGAAAATATTTTTACTGATGTCATCAATCATTTTTACTTCACAATTTCGTGCGTAAATCTTATTTACATTATATTTTAAAATATTACTGATAATAGATTTTACTATTTCTTTTTTATAAAGCCATTCATTTTCAAATATATGAATTAGTTTTATTCCTTTTGAGATACAACTACGACTTTTATTTAAATGGTAGAGTTTTTTAATATCATTGCCATTTTCACTGTGCCAATATAATCCGTTTAATTCTATAGCTAAATTATTTGAAGGAATATAAATATCTAACTCTTTTCCATTCAATATAGTTCTATCTTTTCTTTTAACGATCACATCATTGCCGATTATGGATTTTATAAAATGATACAATTCATTTTCAAGTGTTGTTTTATCCAATGGGTTACAATAATTACAAAAAATATGATTTAATCTATATACATCCGTTTCAAATATTTTATTGCATTTATTACAACTAAATTTATATTTGTTTTTAAACGAATAACCATCATATTCAGATTCTGAGAATAAAGGTACAATATTTTTAGCTTCACAATAATTTTTAATAAAACCAAATCGTTCTAATTTGTTCTTATCACTAATTTTTTCTCTTGTTTTTTTATGTTTAAGGATATTATCCACTCCATATTTTTCAAGGCATGTAGATTTTATTTGTGATATATTATTATAATTTTCATCACCATATCTTTCTAATTTAGTTTTTTTAACTTTCTCTTTGTATTCGGACAATTTGCTATAACTTTCAACACCATATTTATTAATAAGAGCATTTTTAAAATTTTGTTTTGTTTTTTCTGTTTGCATCGGATGCAAACCATTATACTTTTGAATGTGAGTTTTCTTTTGAGATTCACGTATTTTGTTTAAAACATCAATATTTGTATTTGAACATTTTTTGCTACAATAAGTCGATTTGTTTCTCTTATAAAAAGAAACTTTATAAGTAGTATTACAATTTTTACACACTTTTTCAATGCAATCAGGATTATTTTTCGGTCTACTCATAATTTACTTTTGGTTCGTATATAGATAATTATTAAAAATTTTTATAAGAATGTAAAAATAATTTATTTTATATTATATTTATAATTAAAGAAAGGTAAAATTATGGCAGAGCTATTAAATCCGAACGAAATATTTACAACGGCATTTGAACCAAAGGTGAAGAATAGGTTTATACTTTATTGTGATGGTGTACCATCGTTCATAATCAAGAAGACCTCTCGACCAAAGTTAAGTCAAGCTTCTAAAGAACTCGATCACATCAATATTCGTACATTCTATAAGGGCAAGAGTATTTGGCAATCGATTAGTTTGGAACTTTATGATCCAATCGTTCCAAGTGGTGCTCAAGCAGTAATGGAATGGGTACGTTTACATCATGAATCTGTAACCGGTCGTGATGGTTATCAAGATTTTTACAAAAAAGATCTTACTGTAAATGTACTTGGTCCTGTAGGTGATAAAGTTGAAGAATGGAGTCTTCGTGGATGTTTCATCACTGAAGCTACTTTCGGAGATATGGACTGGAGCGATGACGGCGCAGCGTTGACAATCAGTCTTACGATTCAACCAGACTATTGTATTTTACAATTTTAATCTTAAACATATCAAAAACAACCCCGCTTTTAGCGGGGTTTTTCTATTTATTATTATATGCAATTAAATAAAAAAATATTTGTAATTTTCGCAGGAAGATTTCACCCCTGGCACAAAGGTCATAAAGGTGTATATGATTATTTAAGCACAAAATATGGCGGTAGTGATGTTTATATAACAACCACTGATAAAGTGGAATTACCAAAGTCGCCATTCAACTTTGATGAAAAAGCTAGCATGATGTTGCTTACCGGTATACCTTTAGCTAAGATAATTAAAGTTGTTTCAAATTACAATGTAAATAACTTAATGGGTCAAATACCTATTGATATAGATAGAGATTCATTAATATTTGCTGTAAGTGAGAAAGATATGGCGGAAGATCCTAGATTCAGTAAATTTACTAAAAAAGATGGATCACCTTCTTATTTACAACCACTTCCTAAAAAGTTAGATAAGTTAGAACCTGCTGTTAAACATGGTTATATTGATACAGTACCAACTACAGATTTTACTGTATTAGGTAAACCAGCAAGAAGTGCGAGTGAGTTAAGAAAACAATATGTCACTCTTACACCAAAACAAAAGAAACTGTTTATTACAGATTTATTTGGTAAATACAGCGATGAAGTAAGACAAATTATGGATACTAAACTGGGTGCAATTGCAGATCAGCTTAGTGAAAGACAAAAACAATCATTAAAAAGAATTATTGCTGGTATTTTGAAAGAAGATGAAGCTAAGGTAAAAGATGCCACAAATAAAGCCAATTTGGCTCTTGTAGTTCAAAGACAAGCTGAACTGGATGATGCTCAAGAAAAGTATAATGTTGCAAAAGAAAAAGTAGATAATGCAAATACAGATGAAGAAAAAACGACAGCCCAGGCATCATTGGACAGTGCAAAAAAAACATTGGATGCAAAAAAATCCATGAGAGATGCTGCTAAGCAGCAAGCTAAAACTTAATTATAAAAAAGAAAAATTTATAATTTGAACTATATATTGTTATAAAGTTATGAGTGATGAAATTATTATAAGCAGAACTACGCCAGCGAATCAATCAATTCAAAAACAATCATTTCCTACTGAAATCATTGATCTTCCCAGCAAAGGTTATTTTTATCCTAAAAATAGTATACTTTCATCAGGTCAAATTGAAATTAAGATGATGACTGCAAAAGAGGAAGATATTTTAACCAATCCAAATTTACTTAAAAAAGGAATGGCTATTGATAAGTTGTTGGATTCTTTGATTATCGATAAAAACATCAATCCGAGTGAATTGTTAATTGGAGATAAAAACGCACTTATTTTTGCAGTACGCAGATTAGCGTATGGTGATAGTTATGGACCTGTAGAAATAAAGTGTCCTAAATGTCAAGCATCGAATCAAGTAAATGTAGATTTAAGTCAATTAAATCAAAAAGACTTTGACGAAACCAAATATGAACCAGGTGTAAATGTATTTTCTTATACACTACCATATTCAAAATCTAACATTAAGTTTAAATTATTGACTGATGCGGATGAAAAAGATATAGAACGAGAAAATACAGCGATGAACAAAATCAATAAAGGCGGATCAAGTGAAATTACGCTTAGATTGAAAAAAACAATAGTCGCTGTAGACGGCGATGATAATCCTGCTAAAATAAAGACTTTTGTTGAAAACATGCAAAGTCGTGATTCTCTCGAATTTAGAAAACATGTTAGATCCATAACACCTGATGTAGATTCTACATTTGATTTTTGTTGCAAAGAATGTGGTGCTGAAGAAAGGGCAGCCGTGCCGATGACGGTTCAGTTTTTTTGGCCTGACTCCAGAGTATAAGTTATATATACAACAAGTTATTTTTGATTTGTGTTATTACGGTAACGGCGGATTTTCCCCAATTGAGTTATACGAATTGCCTGTATATTTGCGTAATTTTTACTACAAAAAGTTAATAGACGCAAAAGAAAAAGAAGCTGATCAACAAAAAGAGGCTTCAAGAACGCCAAAATCCAATAAAATAGATAGACCTGGTTTTAGATAATCAGATATTTATTATATATACTATTAATATATGGCAGATTTTGCATCAGATATTAGAAATCTACAGAAAGAACTTTCTTCTGGAATAACCGAAAAGTTTCAAAAAGAACTTGACGAAAGCAGAAAAAAGTTACAGTCACTTACTAAGTCTGCAGATGAATTAGGTACAAAAATAGGAAATTGGGTCGATCCGGCCGGATTAATGGATAAAAAATTAGCTTCGATGGGCGTTGAATTATCTGCATTACAAAAGAAATCTCACGACTACGAAGTGACGATGGATAAATCTAAAAATCAATTGTATAGTATTACCGAACAACTTGAAGAAATGCAAAATCTTCAACAAAAATCGAACGGTAATATGAATAATTTATTACCGGCGGAACAAAAAAGATTACAGTATCTTGAATCACAAAGAGATAATCTATCTAATTCTTTTGATGATTATCAAAAAATATATTTTCAAGCAATGAAGCTTAAAGTAGAAACCGATCTACACGTAAAATCTCTTGAAAAACAACAAAAAACATTAAATAATATCCAAGCAATTTATAAAACAATCATGTCACTTGGTGAGAAGTATGACAAGATGTTGAGTGATGAAGCAAAAACGCAAGGTACTACTAAAGACGAAATAAATAGACAATACGACGCAATTCAAAAAATAAATACAGGTTTGACTGCTAATCAAGCCAGTAATCAAGAAATTTTAAAAGCGGTCACTGCTATAAGAAAAGAATATGCAATGACTGATTCACAACTTGCTGCTGTAGGTAAACAAGCAGCAAATATTAGTCGTTTTACAGGTCTATCTGTTGATGAAGCTGTAAAGTTTCAAAGTACATTAGCTGAAGTTGGCGGAACATCAATGATGGCTCAGGAAAACATGGCAGCAATTGCTTCAAAAGCCGCTGAAGCTGCTGGTGTTCCAATGGGTATGGTGATGAAAGATGTCGCAAATGCTAGTAACAATGTAAGAGTTCTCTTTAAGGGTAATACTACTGAATTAATAAAACAAGCAGCTGAAGCTAGAAAATTAGGAACGAGTTTAGATTCAGCAGCTAAATCGGCTGAAGCACTTTTGAATTTCGAATCATCTATAGGTAATGAATTAAAATTAAGCGCTTTATTAGGTAAAAATATTAATTTCAATGAGTCTCGTAGATTAGCTTTTGCTGGAGATATTATTGGTGCAGAAAAAGCATTACAAAGAGAGTTGGAAAAAGTAGGTGATTTGGATAAATTAAATGTTTTCCAAAGAAAAGCATTAGCAGAAGTAACAGGAAAAGATTTTGGAGAATTACAAAAGATTCAGACTCAACGCAAAAATATGCTTGAAGCTGAAAGAATGTTTCCCGAAGAAGCAGCTAAAATGAAAAAAGCTCAAGAAGAATTAGCTGCTTTACAAAAGAAAGGTCCTGAAGCAAGAAAACAAGAACTTGAGTTGATGATGAAACAAAAGACGGCAGAAGCAGAATCTGCTAAATTAGCCGCTGCTAAAGAAGCTGCTTTATTGAATTTGGGTAAAATTTTACAACCAGTGTATGCTACTATAATGAGTATACAAACATTTTTCTTTAATGCTGTCGCTGCTATTTTATCATTTAAAGCGTCTGTGGGACAAGCTTTGGGTGCTATCGCAATTGGTGCAACTGTAATATTGACCGCATTTTTTACATTAAAATACGGATTATCAAAGGTGCTTGACTTTCTTGGCAACATGTTTGGTAAAGCCGCTCAATCTGCCGGCGAGGGATTGGGCAAAGGTCTGGAGGGTATATCAAAAGGAATTACTGCTTTAGGAACCGCTGTCGGAAAACTCAATTTGGGTGACATGGCAAAATTAGCAGTGCTATTGGTATTAATTACTGGAGCAGCAATTGGTTTGGGATATGCTATGAGCATGTTGGGACAAACCAGTGCTTCACAAATATTAGCATTCACAGCGGCATTGATAATTCTTGGAGCTGGATTAGCAGGTATTGCATTGTTGATGACACCACCATCACCACTTGGTGCGGGTCTATTAATATTTGCTGGGGCATTGGCGATCACATCACTTGCTGCTATTGGATTTGCTAAAGCTATACAAATGGTAACACCATCACTTGATAAAATTGGTACAATAATAATAGGATTGGGAAATATAATTGGAAGTGTAGTTAAAGATGCATTTAAAACAATGTACGATACTTTTGTTAAATTACCTGAAGTTATATCTGGTGTAGCTACTCCTCTAATAAAACTAGCAATGGTTTCACCACTTTTATTTGTAGCTGCTACGGGTATTACTGCATTAACAGCATCTTTGATACCTTTAAGTCTCAGTATGTTTTTGCTTCCAGTTGAAAAATTACAAAAGATGTCACTGAGTTTAAGTTTATTATCATTGGCAGGAAACGGACTTCAAAAAATACCTGATGCGTTGGAAAAACTTAATAACATGAAGTTTGAATTTCCAAAAGTGCCTCCTGTTTCAAATATTTTACCAACAGTTTTGGCTTTTGGATCTTTATTGCCGGTGATGACTGAACTTGGAAAATCTGCGCAGAAACTTAATATTCTATTTGGATTATTAAAAGATTTTTCTAATATGAAAAAATTAGATATTCAATTTAATATTAAAGAAATAGACAAGAAAAGATTTGATGAATTGGATTTGTATATAAAGAAAGTACAAGAATTAGCTAATATAAAGCTTGATTTTGGATTTAATAAATCACTACTAACATTTAGTGAACAATTAAGTACAATAAATAATTCTGCAACCGGAGTCAAGATTGTAGTTGATACACTTAAAGAAATTCAAGGAATGGAACTTCCAAAGTTGGATGTTGACATAAAAAATGTTGATAAGCTAAAAGAATTTAATGAAAGCAAACAAAAACAAAATGACGATTTAAAGATGGGGTTAGAATTGGTTGCACAGAAGATAGACAATTTAGCTAATGTTATGATAAATGGTGGTATCGCTGTGAATATTGACGGACAATTAGTATCAAGAACATTATCTACAACAGCTTATAGATCAGGCGGATTTGGTCAATCAACAACTAGAGCTTAATACTATTTATAAGTAATGGCTAATAGTCAAACATATATGGGAGGTAATGTCAGTGATGGTGGCGCACAAGTCACAACATTATCTAATATACAAGGTGCTGGATTACAATTACCAACGCCTACAAACAACTTTATTGATACTAGAGCACCTGGTAAGTTGGAGGTATTATTTAATAATTCCAATAATTCAACCGTTTTATATACAACTAATAAACCAACTAATTTATATCTTAAAGGTCCATTAGCTGAAAGATTGGATTATGTTGATATCAACACTGGTTTACAAAATAAAGTAAGAACTCAATTTCAAGCATCGGTTAAGGATGGTAGATTCGTTACGAAGTTTTTGGGTACAAATGCAGGTACTAGATTTATATTAAATCAATTACTTATACAAGGTTTACAACCATTTGACGAAACCAAAGTATATAATCCAGCATCTCCCATTGTAGCTGCTTATAGATTAGCAACATTTGGATTGGCTGATTATCCAAATAGACAATTAGATACAAGCAATATAGTAGGTGGTTTAATAGGCGCCGCTGGTTTAGGTAGTATTGCTAGAACCGTAAGTGGATTATTTGGCGGTGGTCCTCCTGTACCATCTCCACCAAGAAGTAGTGTTGCTAGTGAAGCTAGTAGAGGATTAGGATTAGCAACATTTACATCGTTTCTTGGTGGAGGTGACCGATCCGATCAAGTTGTTTCTCCATTAGCCAGACCTGATGTAAAAGGTTTATTAAGAGGTCAAACTGCTACAAATGCTTATAATTCTACAAGATATTCAAGATTAGTAAATAATGCAGGTGGTGGATTTTTTAGTAGACTGCTTAATGCAGCGGGTACATTTTTACAAAACAATACTATAATAGGCGGTATATTACCTCCTAAACAACCGTGGGCAGCTAATTATCGTGCTGACGAACAAACTTACGATTTATATTTAAATGCCGGTAAACTATTCGATCCCACAAATACAGGCGTTGGTGGCGGTGGAATATTAAGTGGTTTATTAAATGGATTAGGATTTGGTAAAAAGGCTAATTATTCATTGGCAGTCACACAAAGATTCTATAATAGTTCAATTAATGCTCCTAATTTTAATCGTACAATCAATGTAAGCAGATTAAACAATTATTTAATATCATCAACTAAAACTACTGAAATCGGAGTAAAAACTCTTGATAAAACATCACCAATAACTACAGCTAAAATAAGTGGTGGTCAAAACGGATTAAAGTATAGTCAATTAGTTGGTTTAACACAAGACGGAAATTCTGAACAAAGTGATCAACTTTTAAATTACGACACATTAATAAAACAACCCAAGAATTTCAGTGATACATTTACGGATCCACAAAGTCAAATTGTAAAAGACACTGCAACCGATTTATCTGTAGCGCTTAAAAAGATTTTAGGCACAAATCAACCTAGAAATAAATATTCTGTAATCGGAAGAGAATCTATAAAGACAATTTTACCTGCGCAATTTGATACATTAAATTTTATTTCACAACAATTTCCTAATGATAAAATCGGTTTTAATAAGATTAACGAAATTAAAAACGATAGTCAAGATGGAAAATATTTAAATAGATTCAAAGACAATAAGGGTCAACCTACAAGAAACGGAAAATCCGAATCAGAAAGATTCATAAAACCAACAAATAATGTCGATTATGTTAATAGTTTGGGAGTTCTCACCGATAAAGAATTTGATCAAAATTACAGAAACATAAAAGAAAATAAATTTGGTGGAAAATATGGCCCGGATATAATCAAATTTTATTTTTACGATATTGTTAATAAAAAATATATACCATTTGCAGCAACGGTTAAAAGTATACAAGATTCAAATTCAGCTGAATGGGAACAAATAGATTACTTAGGAAGGCCTGATAAACAATGGTACTATAAAGGATTTACAAGAGATATAACTTTTAATTTTATAGTTAACGCTCATAGTGTTAAAGAACTGATGCCTATGTGGCAAAGAATCAATTATTTAGTTGGTTTAACAAAACCTTCCAATTATACCCAAGGACAACTTGGCGGATTTATGATACCGCCGATGGTTCAATTATCTCTCGGAGATTTTTATAAAAATCACTTTATAATTATAAAATCTTGTAATGTTACAATTCCAGATGAAGCGTCCTGGGAAACTTTACATGAAGATCTAAATGAAAACTGGTACTGGGGCCCAAATAAAGCATATGAATGGAAAGACTCATCCGGAAAATATGCACAATTTCCCAGAACCGCCGATATTAGTATGCAAATGAGTGTTATTGAAAAAGACAGACCAAAAACAGGTAGAGCAATGTGGGGCGATGCTTTTGTAATACAAGAAGATGTAATTTCGTCGAAATTGCAAGACAGTGGAAAACAAAATTTAATTAAAGACGGTATTTACACGATAGATAATTTAGACGATGTAGATTTCAGAAAAGATTTTTCGATTGGCATAAGATATGATACAGACATATCCGGACTTTCAAGAAATGATTTAACAAAAACTGGTCAAAACGGATCTGCACAAAATAGTGCAGCACAAAATTCTGTAGGTCAAAATGTAAATGGTCAAAATTCAAGAACTCAACAATCGTTAAATTTTAATATAACAACGCCCGAACCTGTTGTTACACCTTAATTATTATGAGATATCAATTTACACCAACTGAAAAAAGATTTGATGGAAAAAATGTCTATAAAACAACTTATTACCCTCAAATTCAAGAATCAATTGACGATTTTTATATTACAGTAAGCGAAGTTGATTATCTTGATAGTTTGGCTAAAAAATATTATGGTGATGAAAGTTTATGGTGGGTAATTGCAAGAGCCAATAATTTACCCGGTTACAAATTGAGTATAGACACTAATAAGTTAATAAGAATACCTGCAAATATTTCTCAAATATTAAATCAACTTAAAAATTTAAATTAATGTTATGGTAATAAAAACTGAAGTAACAGATAATACGCCATTATGGTGGGAGATACAAAACATCCCCACTGAACTTATACGAGAATTAAGAAGAAGAAACAATACGAATAATATTGGCATGTTTATGCCGCAACCATTGAATAGTTTTACTTATAATTTTGAAAATAATCAAAAAAACTATAAAGGGCCGATGACGCCTTGGGTTAGAATTTTTTCAAATAGTACAGGTAAAGGCATAAATGGATTAGTGCCCAGAAGTTTGTATTTAAATAAAAATAAACAAGAAGTTGATTATGATGGATTTATATTAAAAGGTGGCGAGGGATTTTATGATGTTTATGGTTATACGCCCGGTCAAAATTTTGGTGCACCCAATACAAATAATGCTATAATAGGTTACCAAGCAAATGGAAAACCACATTATATTGATAATATATATCGTAGTCAATTAAACTATGAAACAAATACTACAATTCAGAATAATCAATTTCCACAAAACAATCAAGTATCTTCTGTATTGCCACCACCTGCGATATTAAGTGTAAATGTAAAACAAAGTAAAGAATATCTTACATATGCTAGTTTTAAATTCAAATGTTTCAGTTTAGCACAACTTGAATATATAACGCCGTTTTTTTTAACGCCTGGAATAAATTTGTTTATTGAATTTGGGTGGAATTTGTTTAATCAAAAATCCATGTTAGATTTAAACAGTATAAATGAATGTTTTGATATAATTGATAAACCTCAAACCGCTATAGATAGATCAATTTTATCAAACGGTAATTACGGATGTATAACAGGTATAATCACAAAATATAATTTTTCTACACAAGACGGATTTGTTTATGAATGTAATGTAGAAACCATTTCTAGACAAGGACTATATGCAGGCCTGCGTACAGATAACAATGCGAAACTAGAAGTTAATACAAGTGATTCAATAGAAACAAAAAGTTTCATGGATTTAAAAACATTTATAAAATTGTATTTACCTTCAATAAATGAGGTTTTAAAACAAGATAGAGAAGTTAATGGACCTACCAATTCTGCTAATTTTTATAACTTTATTCTAGCAAAACAAAAAATCGATGCTGATTCAAAAGAACAAAAAGATGCTAAAGCGAATGAAGAAACATTAAAGAAACCTATTCCGACTCCCACCGGCAAGATTAAAGAAATATTAAAAACCCTGAATTCGTCAAATGTTCTTTTCTATAAAGGTAGATCTGAAGACAGAGTTTTCACAGGCAGAATTCAAGACATATATAAAAAAACAAAATCTCCATCTACGACAAATGAAGTAATAAAATACGGAAATGTTAATTCAAAGAATGAACAGATTTCATTTGCAGATGAACAAACAGATTTTGATGCAAAAGACGGATCGGATCAAGCTTGGTTACAACTCGATTTTGTTTTTGAAATGATAAACTTGTTTATGTGTAATTTAAAAACAAAACAATTTAAAGTTGATATAAGTGATGTAATTATAAACGCACATCCAAACTTAATATCATGTGATCAAGATGTTTTGATACCAAATCCGGTTGCTCCGAAAATAAATAAAGGAATAATATCAAGACCCGGTGTATCTGGAAAAGGTGGTTTCTTAAAAACAAAAGAAGGTCAACCTTTACTTCCAGGTACCAACGTCGGTGGTAAATCATACTCCGAAGAAAATCCTTTTTTCGGCGAAAATACGAATAAAGCAGATCGTGTAGAAAAACCGAATGCAGAGATAGATGAAAAAATAAAAAAAGGAAACCTTGATTATATAAATTTAAAACCTGAAGAAAGTTTTTATTTAGCATGTGAAGCAGCTAGAAAAACATTTAAAACTGCTGGAAAATTAAGAGACAATTTAGATGTAATAATAAATTACTTATATTATAATATTAATAATATATCCGGCACCGAACATAATGCTGCTCAATCTGGAAATAAAATCGGATCCGCAGCATTTCCTTTTGCGAGTGATGAATCAGTACTACGAACTGGAAAAGATGAAAAACAAACTACTGTTATATATAAAGCGTTTTATTATGGTTATTTAAAACACATCTATATAAGTAAAACTAAATTAATATCAATTGCCGAATCGGAAGAAACAAAAAATTATAAACAATTTTTAAATGCTATATTAAATGTTGTAAATGAAGCTGTTGATAATTTTTGGAAATTTGAAATTCAAGAAGCAAAAGATAAATCGGGACAAACTATATTGTCAATTATAGATAAAAATACGATTAACTATGATGCTTTAAGAGAAATATATACATTTGAATTAGCAAAAACAAACAATGTAATTAGAAATATAAATTTTGATGTTAGTTTATCAAACGAACAATCTGTCAACGTACAATTTGCTGGACCAAATTCTGGAAATTTAACTGAAAAATTATCAAATGAATTAAAAACAAATTATACAGCAACTTTAAATTTAATAAATAACACCCCTGTATTAAAATTCAATGATAGACTTGATCAGTATCAGTTAAAAAAAATAGCAGAATCGATTAGCGGATCTTTAGATTCTGGATTGGCGCCCGGTACTGCTTCTGGATTGAATGAAGAAAATAATGATATTGCAGATTTACAAAAATATGGCAATAAGTCCAAAAGTGGTGTATTGTGTATAACTGTTAAAAATATGTCGGATAGTAATACATTAAATACTGTTAGAGTAAATTTAGGAGGCAGTATAGGGCCCGGTTTGGGTACAAACATACCATCAACCGCAAATGTATTTAGTCAAGATATATATGATGATGAAAAAAATCCTAAAAACTATAAATTTTTATGTTTACCAACGGGAATGAAAAGTAAACTAAGACAAATGTTGGATGATAATGATTTAAAAAACAACATAGCAAAATACAGCGGTGTTGCTGATAATTTCACAATAACTCTTACTTTTGACGGTATATTTGCTTTGAGAAATTTACAATGTTTCGCCATCAGTAATTTACCAAAACCATATGTGCCCGGAAATGTTGTATTTCAAATACTTGAGGTAGAACATACAATTGAAAGAGGATCTTGGAAAACAACTGCAACAGCATTGGTTAGATGTATAGGCGGTTCTAAATTAGATTATATAATTGTATGATACAAGATACACCAACCGAGGTAAAATCCATAGTGGGATTAGGTTCTTTTAACTATAATCAACCCAATACACACACGCCAATCATTACATCTGACGATTATAACAATGGTTATATAAAAAGATATTTTGTAAGTAATAGAAATTATTTAAATTGTATAGAAACAGATGCAAAGGGATTTCAACTTGCAGATACTAAATTTTACACAAAATCTTCTATAGATTGGAAGATAACAGGATCCGAATATAATGTATATCAAGGTAAAACTCTACAAACAACAGGTGTTGTAGATTTTAACGTTGAAAGAATTAAACAAGCATCTCAATATATTAAAGGAATAGAAACTGTATTAAATAATCCTCGACAGTTTTGGCGAGGTTATTAATTGACTTTCTTACTAAAGTGTTATATTGTTAGGGTGTGCAGATTTCCAACAAAATATATTTAAAGTTTATTACACAAGACAATAATCGTCATAATGTGTGTAATAAACCTATCGCTGCATTTGTATATGATTATCATTCGGGAGATAAACATTATTTTAATTTTGAACATAAAGATTTACCTCAAGATTTAACATTTGATAAATTCAAAAAATTATTGAGTGGTAAAAGTGTTTATGTTAATAATAAAAAAACTTATAAATATTGGTTAAATTGTGATTTGTATGATGTCAATTTGTTTGGTTTTATCAAGAATAATGAAACACTATCGGAACCAGATAATACTTGTAAAAATACATTTTCAATATCACATAATAATCTAAAAGACTTTAATTTGATTGTGCCTTATGTAGTACATCAAAATGTTTTTGATACTGAAGTAGAACAAATAAAAGAGTTGGGTGAAGAAAAGACTGACACCTATTGTTATAAATTCTTTAATAATGTTATCAGTGAAACTCTATATCAAGTTGAAAAGAATGGTATAAAGATTGACAACGAAGTGTACAATAAGTACTTTGAAGCACGAACTACCAACGGATTTGTATATACCGATTATCACATATACAATCCAACTGGTAGACCAAGTAATTGTTATGACGGTATAAATTATGTAGCATTAAAGAAAGATGATGGTTCTAGAGCCAGTTTTGTATCCAGATACGAAGATGGTTATCTACTTATGGTAGACTTTACCGGATTTCATCCATACATTGTTGCCAATCTAATCGATTATAAAGTGCCTGAAAATGAGACGATTTATGAACATTTAGCTAAACAATATTATGATGTAGATCGAGTGACTTCCGATTTATTGGCAAAAAGCAAGAAATTGACGATGGTAAATCTATATGGTCAGATACCCAAACAATATTGTGATATACCATATTTCGCTGAAGTAGAAAAATTAAAAGAAGAATATTGGAAAAAGTTTGAGTCAAAAGGATATGTAACGACTCCTATCTATAAACGAAAGATAACCAATAAACATGTATTAGACGCAAATAAAAATAAACTATTTGCATATATTATACAGGCTACTGAGACTGAGTACGGTATTGACAGATTAAACGCTTGTTTAAAGTATGTAAGTGGTAAAGAGATATTACCTATATTATACAATTATGATGCTATATTGTTTGATGTGGGCAGTGTAGAACAATCTGAAATAAATGATTTGATAAACATAATCAAGAATAAACGGTTTAAAGTAAAGGTTTATAAAGGTAAGAATTACAATGATTTAGTAATAGTTTAATTATATTTATATTTATTAACTATACTAAATGAATTTTAAATCCGTATTAAACGACGTTTGTTGTGATTCCCGTATAAAAAACGGTACAATAGATCTAAAGAATGAAGATCATGTTTTTGTGCTTCAAGAGTATCTTGAAAAAGCAGGATTTGATATTGAAACTATTGTAGATAAAACCGCTAAGTTATTTGAAGCCGGTAGATTTCCAGAAAGACAGGCTTATAATAAAGATGGTATTTTGGTAACATTTCCAAGCAAAGAATATCGTGATAGAGCTATAAATAAGGGTACACATTTTGCTGAAAATCCAAAGAAAGCTCAAGCTAATATATTTACACAACCTCCGATTGATATACAACCTGAAGAACCAAAAGGAAGTGTACCTGTAGATACTGAGTTGGATAAAGATCTAGAAGATGAAAAAGAAGATGGTTATGAAGATAGAACTCCAAAAGAAAAAGTAGTTGATGCTCAAGCCGTTGATGCTATATTAACCGGCGAAACACCGTTAGTAAATTATAGTGTAGATGAAGTTAAAAGATATGGCTTTTATAACAAAGGAATGTTGTGGTATGATACTGAAGGTAATTTAATCGGCGAACAAATATTTGATGAAAAAGTCGGTACAAAAGTCGTTGCAAAAAAAATTAATTCCAATTTTTTAAAATTAATTGATGAAACAAAAAGAAATGCTGAAGTATTAGAAACTTTACCACTGTTAAAATGTTTTGGTGTTAATACATACCAAGATTTGGTAAATTTTGTTACAAGTGGTAATATAGATAAATACGATTTTACCGATAAAGGTAAAATGTGGCTTAAAAAGGTTATTTCAAATTTAAATGACGAAGAATCAAAAAATAGTTTTATAGATTTTTACAATCAGACAGCAGGTACTTCACAAACTCTAAATAATATTACGAATCAACCAGTCACATCGTTTATACATAAAAACATAATTAACTATAGAAAAATTTTAAAACAAAAAACTAATACAGATGATGAATCAAAAGCAAATACATCTGATATTATATTAATTTATGGTGGTAGTAAAGAGGATTTGATTTCTAATTTATCAAAAATAACAAGTGAACAAGATTTGTTAATAAACGACGATGGTACAATTTCATTTAAAAAAAATCCTAGCTTAAAATTCTCACAAGTTTCTTTGAAAAAGGGAGATGCTAAATTAGGAAAAATTACAAAGAAGTTTTTTTCTATGATCGGAGACAAACCAAATGAAACTCCGATAAAAGAAATTATAAATGAAGGACTTGTTACAGATTTTTTGACGGGATTAAAAAACAAAATTAATACTGCCGGACAAAATTTGTCTAAAAAAATGTCTAATATTTATAATTGGTTTTCTTCAAAAATAAATGCCTTTTATGAAAGTGTTATAACCATATTTCGTTCTATACCGATGAACGAAATAGAACAAGAGGATAAAAATCTAGAGAAATTTACAGCTGAGTTAGAACAATCAAATATTGACTCTAATCAAAGTATTAAAGAATTATCGGACAATGAAATACCTATAACAAATTGTAATTACTTAGCAATGACACAATTTTATGATTTTTATAAAAAAATAGGTTTTAAAAATTTAATACAACAATATAAAATTTTGTCAATACTTGAAAAATCAGGTGGGTTTTCTTTACATATTGGTAAAATAGATGAAAATCATTACAATCAAATTGATTTAGCAATTAAAAAAATATATGATATATTTTATACCGCCGCAAAATCAAAAAACTTTTTTAAAATACAAGAATTAAATGAAGCTAAGGAATGTATTTACACCGGTAAAAATATTACTAGAGAACAAATAGAACCTGCTTTAAAGTTGAGAGCTAATCATATAGCGTTAAGAAAAATAGACGAACTAATAAAAAGTGTTCAAAATAATAGTAAATCTACCGAAATTGATGTGAAAGATTTACCATCATTAGCTGCTACTTTAAGTGCAGAAGCAGTTTTTGGTGATAACAACACATTGCCTCTTTTTAAATTTACAGGCAGTCAATTAATTGATTTAGGAAATAAACAAAGTTATATTACTAAAAAAAGAGAACAGTTTAAAAAGTTGGATATTAAAGATATAAATCTTGGATACATAAACATTTATCCAACACTTAAAGAAGACGCATTGCATTTTCAAGTTTATATGTATTTGCTTTTTGATTTGGACGGAGATGAACTAACTTTGAGTCCTATGTATAGCGAAATTGCATTTACTGTTGGTAGTGGAAGTAAATTTGCTTTTAATATAGAAATGAACGGCGTTGTTTCACATAATGAAATAAAATCTAAATTGAAATAAATCATGATACAACAAAAACAATTGCTGTGTACATTTGCTAACAGCTTAAATTATAATCAAATTATAGAGGATGTTAAAAGTCAATATGATTTAGTTGACCGGAAATTATTTGTTTTTGTAAATGAAAAGAATCTAAAAGAGTTGTATCTCACATTTAATATATTAAAAGGTCAACCAAATAATCGTTATAAAGGTACAATCAGTATACATCGTAAAAAGCAAACAAATACGCTTTATACACTGAATGCTATGAACAAACTCATAGCTGAAGAAAATGGTGGAGTATACGATAAATCATATCAATTGCAATGGGATTTATATAAAGATTGTATTATTTTAACCAATGAAATTGGGATAAAAGTAGTGCCTTTAAAACTGTTTTCTATAGTATCAGCTTGATATATATTATTAACCACTTGACACTTTGATACTCATAAGGTACACTGAGTGAAGTTGGTTATTCTTAATTTAAGTGAATTAAGTAATTATCAATTAACTAATTAACAATTAAACAATTAATAAATTAAAATATGCTAGACATTAGTAAATTAAAGAGTCGTTTGAGCTCTCTTTCAAACACAAATCAAAAGTCCAATCTCATTTGGAAGCCCAAGCCGGGTAAGCAAGTTGTTCGTATTGTTCCCTATAAGTATGTTCCTGAGAATCCTTTTATTGAACTTAAGTTTCATTATAACATCAATGGAAAGACTTATTTGAGTCCTGATAGTTTTGGTCGTCCAGATCCAATCGTTGAGTTTAGTAACCGTCTTAAGAAGACTGGTGATAAGGAAGATTGGAAGATGGGTCGTAAGATGGAACCCAAGATGCGTACATTTGCTCCTGTCATCGTTCGTGGTGAGGAAAATGAAGGTGTCAAGTTCTGGGGATTTGGTAAGCAGGTTTATCAAGAACTACTTTCAATTATCAGCGATCCCGATTTCGGTGATATTACTGATTTGACAAGTGGTCGTGATATCGTTGTTGAGTTCAAGACTGGAGATGAATCTGGTAAGAGTTTCCCAGAAACCAACATTCGTGTTAAGCCTAATGTAAGTCTCGCAGTTGATCCAAAGAATGCTCAGTTACTTGAAGCACTCAAGAGTCAAGTCAACATTTTGGATCTTTTTCCTGAGTTTAGTTACGATGAACTCAAGGATGTAATGGACAAGTGGTTGAATCCAGAGCCAGCTGCTGAAACGGAATCAACTTCTGTTGTTGCTGAAGATGACACTGAACTGTCTGAAGCAGTTGCAACACCTGTGGCGGCAAAGCCACCGGCAGTTAAGACTGCTGTTTCACCAAGTGCTGTTAAAGCAAAGTCAGCTGCAACTGACGATGTTACACAAGCATTTGATGATTTGTTTAACTCCTAAAAAATAAAAATAAGCCGGTGGAGTTTTTATACTTCACCGGCTTTCTAGTTATAATCGTTATGGCAAAGAAACAAAATAATAAAGAAAATCAGAGAGATGAACTCATTGAATTGTTAGCAGATGAGTTGAACAAAGCAAATAAAGATGGTGGTAAGATTGCTTATTTCTTGGATGAACAAGAAAATCCAGCCGAAATTACTGATTGGATTAGTACCGGTTCATCAATTTTAGATTTGGCAATTAGCAATCGTCCTCACGGAGGATTGCCTGTTGGTAAGATGGTTGAATTCAACGGACTGGAAGGTACCGGTAAGAGTTTGGTATCCGCTCACGTTGTTGCTGATACTCAAAAGAAAGGCGGAGTTGCAGTAGTAATTGACACTGAAAATGCAGCAGCTCCTGAGTTCTGGAAGAGTCTTGGTGTAAATTTATCTAAGTTGCTGTATGTTCAATGTGAAACCGTTGAAGATATTTTTGCTCAGATGGAAAAGATGATTGCAATTGTTCGTAAGAGCAACAAGGATCGTATCCTTACAATTATTGTTGACTCTGTAGCAGCCGCATCAACTAAGGTGGAACTAGAGAGTGATCATGGTAAGGATGGATTCGCAACCGGTAAGAGTATTATTATCAGTAAAGCGATGCGTAAGATTACTACCATGATTGGTCGTCAAAAGGTTCTTACTGTATTTACTAACCAACTTCGTCAAAATCTAAATGCTATGGCATTTGGTGACAAGTATGTAGTAAGTGGTGGTAAGGCACTTGCGTATCATTGTAGTGTTCGTGTTCGTTTGAACAATACTGGTAAGTTGAAAAAGGCTGAAGAAGTTATTGGTAATGAATGTAAAGCGGTTGTTATCAAAAACAGAATGGGGCCTCCTCAACGTCAGGCCAACTTTGAAATCTACTTTGACAGTGGTATTGCTGACTATAGTAGTTGGATCAAAGTACTGAAAGAAAATAATATTATCAAACAAGGTGGCGCTTATTACGCTTACAGAAAAAATGATGGTACTGAATGGAAGTTTCAATCCAAAGATTTCGTATCCACAATGCAATCTGATACAGCTTTGAAAGAAGAACTATATCTCAAGATTTGTGATGCTGTTGTTATGAAATATAAAGACCCAAATAGTCAAATCGTTGAAGACGCTACTGTTGATACTGAAGAAGAATCGGCTGGTAACGAATAAGAATGAACGGTTTTACTCCAAACGAACGAAAGAAACTATTCTCTTTATTTGAGAATATAGAAAGAGATTCCGTCACAACAGGACTTAAAAAGTCGATTAACAGCGATGTCCTGTTGGTTGACGGGTTGTAGTTAAATACCTATATTCGTAGTTTCATGGCAGTGCCATCACTAAATGATGATGGTCTTCATACTGGTGGTATTGCCGGTTTTCTCAAAAGTGTAGGATATGCAATTAAACTATTAAATCCTACACGGGTTATTATTGTATTTGATGGTAAAGGTGGTTCTCAAAAGAGAAGGAAGATTTATCCCGGTTATAAGAATGGAAGAAAAACTGACATTAGACTAAATAGAACTTATGATGATCTATCCGATAGTTTAACAGAATCGCAGAATTTTAAGAAAGAACTGATTCGTACAGTAAATTATCTTGATGTATTGCCTGTCACTGTCATGTCAATGGATCAAGTTGAAGCAGATGATACTATTGCTTATCTTGCTAAGCAGACATTTAAGGATAGTAACGTTACTATAATGTCTACTGATAAAGATTTTCTACAATTAGCAAGTGATAAGATTAGTATTTGGAGTCCGGTAAAGAAAAAGATTTTTGGGTGTAAAGAAATCGTAGACGAGTATGGTATCAGTTGCAAAAACTTTATCTTCTATAGAATAATGGAAGGTGATACAAGTGATAATATACCCGGCTTGGAAGGTGTTGGCTTAAAGAGAGTGATTCAAGCATTTCCATTTCTGGGAGAAGAACCTCAAGTGTGTTTACAACAAATTTATAACTATGCTGAAAATAATATTAGCAAGTATAAAATTTATGAACGAGTGTTGAACAGTAAGTTGTTGCTTGAAAGAAATTATGAATTAATGCAGTTACATAACACTCAAGTACAAAGTTTTACTCAGTTAAGGATTGAAGAAATAATTAATAAGCCCGTACCAAAGATAGATAAGATGGGATTTACCAAATTAATTACAGAAGACAAGATGTGGGCAAATATCCCTAATTATCATATTTGGTTAAATCAGTGTTTTGGAAAACTTAATAGTTTTGTGCAATAATCATATAACAAGTTGTAAATTTTCGGTGTAGAGTTATACTATTTTTATGGAGAATAAACAAATTATTGATAACCTTAAGAAATACGGGTTAGACTTCCAAGTTAAATGTATTTCATGTTTACTGTCTGATCGTTCTTTTATTGAACGGATTCATGACATTGTAGAAGCTGAATTCTTTGAGAGTGATGCTCACAAGTGGATTCTCAAAGAAAGTATTGAGTATTTTAATCAATATAAAGACCTACCAACTCTAACTGTCTTTAAGATTAAGTTGGATAGTGTAGAAAATGAAGTACTTAAGAAGTCTATTGTTGACAATCTAAAGTTAGTGTATCAAAAGTTACACGATAATGATTTGAAGTTTATTAAGGAACAATTTCTTGAGTTCTGTAAGAATCAGAAGTTGAAGAATGCTATCTTTGAAAGCGCTGACTTACTTTCTACCGGTCAATACGAAAAGATTAAGAGTGTTGTTGACCACGCAATGAAAGCTGGTATGGAAAGAAACATCGGTCACGCATATAGTGAAGATGTTGAAAAAAGAATGAGTGTAATGAGTCGTAATTGTGTTAAAACAAATTGGACAGAAATTGATACGATTATGGATGGTGGACTTGGACCCGGCGAACTTGGTATTATTACTGCCTGTGCTGGTAGTGGTAAGAGTTGGGTACTCAGTAAGTTGGGTGCCGAAGCAATGAAACAAGGTAAGAATGTTGTACATTTTACACTTGAGTTGAATGAGAATTATGTTGGTTTGAGATATGATAGTTGTTTTACTGGTATTGACTTCCAGAATATCCGAAACAACATTGACATTGTAAAACAAAAGATTACAGAAGTTCCGGGTAAACTTGTTATTAAATATTTTCCAATTAAGACTGTAAGTGCTTATAGTCTCAAGGCACATTGTGAAAGACTTGCTGTACTTGGTACTAAAGTAGATATGATCATTGTTGACTATGCTGACATTCTTCGTCCAGCACACAGTGAGAAGAACAGTAATAGTTATAGTGAAGCTGGTGGTATTTATGAAGAACTTCGTGGAGTCGCTGGTGAACTACAAGTTCCTATTTGGAGTGCTTCACAAAGCAATCGTGCTGCTATGGAGGAAGATATTATTCAGGCAAATAACATTGCTGACAGTTATAGAAAGATTATGACGGCTGACTTTGTTTTGAGTTTAAGTCGTAAAGTCGGTGATAAACAAGCTAACACTGCACGATTTCATGTAATCAAGAATCGTTTCGGACCAGATGGATTGACATTTCCAAGCAAAATGAATGCTGGTTGTGGTCAGATTGAAATATTTGGTGAGAATAGTCGTGAAGGTCTTGCTGTACTGAATGAAATGATGGATGGTGAGAATCAAGTAAAGAAAGTTCTTAAAAACAAGTGGAATGCTCACAATGTTGATGAAGATGAAGAATAATTCATAGTCAACAAAAATTAAAAAGTTATAAAAAAAAGTTTTTAAATGTTATTAATGTGAGAATAGTTTATTTTTCTAAATGATAGTTATTTTTTACCCAAAAGAAAGGTTTTCAGTATGAGTGATATTTTAAGTAAAGATTTTGTTAAGAAGTATGCAAAAAAACAACCCAATTGGGGTTTCAATGGTTTAGGTTACATTGTCTATAAAAGAACCTATGCTAGACTAAAAGAAGATGGTAATACAGAAGAATGGCATGAAACCATTGAAAGATGTATTAATGGTGCGCAAAAGATTGGTGCACAATATACTAAAGAAGAAGCTGAAAGACTTTTTGATTATGTCTTTAATTTAAAGTGTAATTTTGCCGGTAGAATGTTGTGGCAACTTGGTACCAGTACCGTTGATAGATTTGGTGCAAATAGTTTGCTAAATTGTTGGTTTACAAGCATGAAAGAGCCTAAGGCATTTTTATTCTTGTTTGAAAATCTAATGTTGGGTGGAGGTGTGGGATATAGTATTCGTCGTGAAGATGTACATGAACTTCCAAGAATTAAGAAGGATGTAAATGTAACACATCAACCAACTAAAGATGCTGATTTTATTGTACCTGATACAAGAGAAGGTTGGGTAAAATTGCTTTCAAATGTATTGGAAGCATTTTATGTAACTGGCAAGAGTTTTACATATAGTACCATTCTTATTCGAGGCGCTGGCGAAAAGATCAGTGGTTTCGGCGGTAAAGCTAGCGGTCCATCTATTTTGGTTGATGGCATTGAAAAGATCACAAAGATTTTCCAAAGTCGTGAAGCTAAGAAACTTAGAAGTATTGATGTGCTTGATATTTGTAATATTATTGGTAGCATAGTTGTTGCTGGTAATGTTCGTAGAAGTGCTGAAATTGCTTTGGGTGATCCTGATGATATTCTTTATATAAGAGCTAAGAATTGGAGTAGTGGCAATGTGCCAAATTGGCGTGCTATGAGTAACAATACTCTTTATGTTGATGATTACAGTCACATTATTGATGAGTTTTGGACCAATGGTTACGAAATTAATAAAGATACTGGATTCGCGAACGGCGAACCATACGGTTTCTTTAATTTACCATTAAGTCAAAAGTACGGTCGTTTAAAGGATGGTCCTCTTAAGGAAAGCAAGTTATACCCAACTGATACTGATAATGTTATTGGTACAAATCCGTGTGGAGAAATTAGTTTGAGTGATTATGAATGTTGCAATCTTTGTGAACTTTATTTGAACAATATTACTTCACAAGAAGAACTAAATGATTGTGCCAAATTATTATATAAGACACAAAAGGCTATTGCAGCACTTCCGTTTATTCATGAAGAAACCAACAAGATTGTTCATAAGAATATGAGACTTGGTATGGGTGTCACCGGCATTTGTCAATCACTTGATAAATTGCCATGGTTAGATAAGTGTTATGTTGAACTTCGTAAGTTTGATAGAGCATGGAGTAAGGAACGTGGTTGGTCTGAAAGTATTAAACTTACAACCGTTAAACCAAGTGGTACATTAAGTTTGTTAGGGGGAGCTACTCCAGGCGTACATCCAGCATATAGTAAGTATTATATGAGAACCGTTCGTATGAGCAGTAGTGATAAGTTGGTACAAATATGTAAAGACTTGGGTTATCATACTGAATTCTTGTTGAATTTTGATGGTACCGAGAATCATGATACTGTAGTTGTGTATTTCCCATGTGAAACTCCGGATGGAGCTGTTTTAGCAAACGATATGGGTGTTATTAAACAACTTGATATGGTCAAAGAACTTCAACGAGTGTGGAGTGACAATGCGGTGAGTGTTACAGCATATTATGAACCATCCGAATTAAATACTCTTAAAGAATGGTTGAAAGACAATTATAAGAATAATATTAAGAGTGTTAGTTTCTTATTGAGACAGAAACATGGTTTCAAACAAGCTCCATATCAAGAAATTGACAAAGAAACCTATTTAAAGGCTAAAGAAAAGGTTAAATCACTTACAAATCTTGGTATTGGTACTAGTGGTGAATTATTACAAGGTATTGAGTGTGAGGGTGGTATATGTCCTATTAGGTAATATTTATTAATAATAAAAAATGAGCACATTATTAAAGATGTGTTTGTTTTTATTTATATTTATTTATAAGTCACTATTTATATAAAGAACTATGATATACTCAAAAAAACTGGTAAATAAACTTGTCAAAGAAACTCTAGAACAAAAATATACAAACGCTAAAGAATCTTGGGCGGATATGATGGAAGAATTAGCTAAAGAGATTAAGAAACCAGTTGTTTTGGATGATAAGGGTAACTATAATGTTTGTGATTGTGAACCATTGCATATTAATATTAGACCAATTGCCCATAACATATATGATGTACAAGCATTTAAGGATGGTACAGATAGAACTAAGAAACTGTATGTAAAGTATGAGGATTTAATAAAGTTTGTTAAAGAGTATCTAGACGAAAAAGAACTAAATTATGTTGATAGTACATACAATAAAAATGTAGAAAATAGTAAAGACAAAGAAGGTGGTAAGAAAGGTGATAAATTAGCTGATGAAAGTATGGTTGATCCTGAAAAAGATAATAAACCATCCAAACAAATTAAAGCTGAATTAATGAATAAAGAGGTTGATGATCCTACACAACCTATGAGAGAAGTAGGTAAGTTTGAAAGACAAATAGATCATAAGAGTAAAAAACCAGTTTATAAACCACCTCAACTACCAAAAAATTTACAAAAATTAGTAGTAAAATATACAAAAAACGGAAAGTCTAAGAAAAGTTAATATAACTTGTTATGTCGCCAGATTACAATCCAAATGACTATAATGCTGTAGTTGCAAGAATTGATGCAAATCTAAATGCAATAAATCAGCGACTCACCGTTATAGAAAATGGTGTAAATAAAAATATAGTACAAGTAGAAAATAGAATTACTAAATTAGAACAATTTAAATGGCAATTTATGGGGCTTATAGCTGCAACTACTTTTTTCTTTAATTACTTTTTTAGAGACAAGTCATAACAAATGTGTTATACTAATAATAGTTAAATAAATATATGAAAAAATCATTAATTCTATCAATATTGACACTCGTATTCTCACTTACTGATGTAAATGCGGGAAGTTTTAGTTGGGGAATATCTTTTGGCTTCGGAGGAGGATTTTGTGCTCCTGTATATTATCCTCCTGTAGTTTGTGCGCCGGTTGTATGTGCTACGCCAGTGGTATATACTCAACCAGTTGTACACCACATAGTTTACACTCAACCAGTTGTGTATACACCGCCTGTAGTTTATACTCAACCAGTATGTACTGTACCGGTTGTAAATTATTATCGTCCAGATTGTTATCGTTCTCCAGTGACAGGCACCGTATGGGTAGGCGGCGCATCAAGTAGTCATCGTCCCGTTGTACATCGTCCCGTTGTACAACGTAGAAACCGTTGAATTTCAACAACTTATACGAAAAACCGCTAGGAAACTGGCGGTTTTTTTATTTTGACGGTTGACTTTATTTAAATGTGTGGTAATATTGTCTTATAACAATTAAATAATAAATATGAAGAACAATAAAACTACTATTAACCTCCTCACATCTAAGAACTTCAACATGAAGGATTATCTTGACAAGTGTATTAGTTTGCGTCCTACCTCATTGATTATGGGTGATTTGAAATGGAAGTACATGGTTCGTAGCGCCATTCGCGGTAAGAACATTTTACTTCTTGGTCCTACTGGATGTGGTAAGACTCTTGCTGCTCAGACAGTTGCGAAGGTGCTTGGTAAAGAGTCTAGTTTTTATTATTTCAATCTCGGTGCTACACAAGATGCTCGTAGTGCTCTAATTGGTAATACCCACTTTGATAAGGGTACTGGTACACTTTTTAAGGAATCTAGCTTTGTCAAGGCAATTCGTACTCCAAGTGCAATTATTCTTCTTGATGAGATCAGCCGGGCTCATCATGACGGTGTAAATATTTTGATGACTGTACTTGATGATCTTCAACGTTATCTACGATTGGATGAAAAGGAAGACAGTGAGATTGTAAAGGTTGCTGAAGGCGTTACTTTTATTGCTACCGCTAATGTTGGTAATGAATATACCGCAACTAGAGTTATGGACCGCGCTCTTCTCAGTCGTTTTCCAGTTAAGATTGAGATGAGTCCACTTGATGTTGACAGTGAATATAATTTGCTTAAAACTCGTTTTGATATTAACGATGATAAACAACTCGGAATTCTCAAGAGTGTTTGTGAGATTGCTGACCATACTCGTAAGCAAGTCAAGACAGAAGATAGTAAGTTGACCAATTTTATTCCTACTCGTAGTACGGTTGAAATCGCTGAACTTATTGTTGATGGATTTAATTTGCTTGAAATTGCTGAGTCTACCATCTATCCTAATTTCACTGAGGACGGCGGTGTTGATAGCGAACGAACCTATATGAAGCAGCTTGTACAAAAGTATGTACCTAGTGAAAGTAAAGAGAATTTGTTCAATGATCCTCTGAAGAGCGATCAACCTCCGTTCTAATTTTAACAAAATATTATTATGGGTAGTCTAAGTGATTTCTGGCTAACAGAACATGACGAGTGGGATTTTATTGAAGAAGCAAAAGCTGATAATGAGGCTGTTGCTTTAACGGATGAAATGATTGAAACTCGTCAGAGTGAACACACTCGTCAGTTGATTAGGCTGTCGTCTGCTCGTCGTGCGATTGCTAACTATGTTAGTATTTTGACTAATCAAAATATTCCGGTTACATTTAATGATAACAATATTAATTGTACCGATGGAACTCATGTTTACTTAAGTAGTGATATCACCAAAAAGGATAATTTTGATGTTGCTGTAGGACTTTCTCTACATGAGGCTAGTCATATCAAGTATAGCGATTTTGAATTGTTCAAGAGTATTTGGATGAAAGTTCCTCGTAGTATTTACGATATAACTGAACCGCTTAATATTAGTAAGAATGTTGTAAGCAATATTTGTAAGGATCTTCTTAATTATGTGGAGGATCGTTATATTGACTACATGGTACACACAAATGCGCCTGGTTACCGTGGTTATTACGATGCTTTATATGATAAGTATTTTAATGCCAAAGTTATTAATGATGCTTTGGACAGTGAACTATATAAGGTGCCTGGTGTAGAGTCTTATATGTTTCGTATCATTAATCTTACGAATCCCAATACAAATTTGCGAGCATTGCCTGGTTTGATCGATATTGCTAAGGCTTTGGATTTGAGTAACATTATTCGTCTGTCTAAGCCGGAAGATCGATTAAATGTTGCTTTTACTATTGCTGAGATTTTATTTAAAAATATTACTGAAGTAGATGAGACCAAAACTGTTAAATCTGTTGACGAAAAATCCGGTGAAGGCGATGGTGAATTACAAGAATCTAATAAAAATGATGAAAACAATGTAGCTGTTACTGGTAGTGTGGAAGATATTCTTGGTGGAGAACAAACGGCGGTTAATTCAACCAATGATGTTGTTACCAATATCGGACAAGATAGTACTATTAGTAAAGCAAAGTTGGAAAAGATTAAGAAGGCTTTTAATAGACAAAAAGATTTTATCAAAGGAACTCTTAAGAAAAAGAAAGTTTCTAAGAAAGAGAAACAGATTCTTGATACTCTTGAAAAGAGCAAGGTTGAATTGGTTGATGTTGCACATGACTATACAAAAAAATTTAATGGTGGTGCTATCGAATGTATCGTTGTTAAAAACATGACTAAAGATTTGCTTTTTTCTGATCAGTGTCCTCTATACATTGGTGATGGTAATGACATTTCTTACAAGAAGAATTTGGATTCCATCAACCAAGGTATTATTATGGGCACTAAACTTGGCCGTCGTCTACAAATTCGTAATGAAGTTAATACTTTCAAGTTTTCTCGTAGATATACTGGAAAGTTAGATAAACGTTTGATTCATGAACTCGGATTTAGTGACGAGAATATTTTTTATACTACTCTTACCGAAAAGTATAAGAAAATTAATTTTCACATTAGCGTTGATGCTAGTGCTAGTATGAATGGGTCCAAGTGGAATCGTGCTATTAAATTGTGTGTATCTCTTGCTAAGGCTGCAAGTATGTTGGACAATGTTAATCTAACTATTAGTTTTAGAACTACTACCAATCGTAATCCATATATTCTTGTTGCTTATAATAGTAAGGTAGATAAGTTTAGTAAGATTCGTAACTTGTTTCCGTATTTGAGTGCTAGGGGTACTACGCCCGAAGGACTGTGTTTTGAGGCTATTATGAAGTATCTACCTGTGTCAGACGATAATACTAATAGTTACTTTGTGAATATGAGCGATGGCGAACCATATTTTACTGCTTATGTTGATAATCAGAGCGTTATTTCATATTCTAATGAGGAAGCTGCCAAACATACTCAAACCCAAGTAAAAAAGATTCGTAATAATGGTTATACTGTAATCAGTTATTTTATTACAGACCATTACATTAATCCTAACAGCAAAGAGTTGTTTAAGATTATGTATGGAGTTGACGCAAATTATATCAATGTAGAGAACTATGTACAGATAGCCAATACTCTTAATAAAAAGATGATGGAATCACTTGACATATAATATAACAATGATATAATATAATTTATGGTATAGTATACCAATTAACATAAACAAAAATAATAAGGAGAAATAAAAATGAAAAAGACTGATCGTAAGAACAAGACCAACCTAACCGTTAAGTGGCCTACCAACGCTTTTACAATTAAGGAGTTGAATCAGGCTAATCCAGACTTTGTAGAGATTACTCTACGAGTTCGCCTTAAGAAGGCTATCGAGACTGGCGAGGTTAATGAGATGGGAGTACTTCACAACGGTAAGGGTCGTCCAACAATTGTGTTTGTACATGGTACACCGACACAGGCTCATATTGATGAGGCTAAGTCTAGAGAAGTTATTCTCAAAGATAGTATGACTTTCAATATTTTGGCAGTTGATACTACTAAGCCATCTACAAATGATAAGGTAATTGTTCTGAATGTAGACAGTAAGATTACGGCTTAAGTATATAATTATATATTATAAGACCACTGGCGGTTCAATGTTAATGGACCGCCTTTTTCTTTTACATAATAGTAAATTGAAGCGTTCTTGTTATATTGTTTAATATTTTTAATTATACCCTCAATCATATTCCATTTACCATAATATATAGGAATATCAAATTTATTATCATATATAACAAATTCGGTTGTAGATAATTCTAATATGTAGAATATATTCTCTTTTATATTGAGTTTCTTGAAAGTCATGGTATAGTATACATATGGAACCATTTGAAAAATTTTTTGGAGTGAAGAAATTTAATTTTGATTTTAACAAAAAGAGATTAGTTGATAATCTAAATTTCTTAAAAGCTATGTCTGTAGAAGAACAGACTTTCTACAAGAAATGGTTAGAAGTACAAAATTATAGAGATATAGCTAGTAAACTTAATACTATTAAAGCTAAGATATGGACTCCAACCGACATCAATGATGAATTACTTACAATAAAAGAAATAGAAAACTGTCAACCTGAATTATTGTATGTAGAAACTAAACAACAAAATGAAGATTGGACTCTATTGAGAGTATTTGTAAGCACATTTGAGTTCAGTCAAACTCCTGGCAGATTTCTTAAATTTCTCGTTATAGATAAAAGTAAACCAGAAACTCCTTATATTGGCGTACTAGCAGTAAGTAGCGATGTTATTACTATTACTGATCGTGATAACTATATTGGTTGGAATAAAAATAATAAGATTGAGGATAAGAAATTAGCACATAGCGCAATTGGTAGTAGTATTATTAGTACACAACCATTTGGTTATAATTTCTTGGGTGGTAAGTTAGCAGCTGCGATGGTAGTTAGTAAAAGTGTACAAGATAAGTGGAGAGAACTATACAATCAAACTCTTGTAGGTATGACAACAACTAGTTTGTATGGTAGTTACAGTATGTATAATAGTCTAAAGTGGTGGCATAAGTGTGGTACTAGCGCTGGTAAAATTGCAATTAAACCTGATGATGATATTTACAAAATTTGGCATGACTGGTTGAAAGTTGAATGTAAAGAAAAGTATGAAAACGCTATGACTCAAAAAGAAGGTGTATCAGGTCCAGTTACAGGTGCTAAAAGTAGAGTATTATCTATGTTGTTTAGTAAATGTGATTTAAAACAAAGTCATTATCAACATGGATATGAGAGAGGAGTATACTATAGTTGTTTTTATGAAAACACCAAAGAGTATCTTCAAAATAAAATTGGTGATAATGATTTGAGGATAAAAGAACTTTTTAAACGTGATATAAACGGAATAATGGATTGGTGGAGACCCAAAGCTGTAGATAGGTATAAAAAGTTAAAGAATGAGGACAATTTAAAGCCTGACATACATTATTATAATAAAATGATAGGTATGACGTATGATGAAGCTAAATCTGCTTACTTTAATGAAGTGGGAAGATAACTACTTGACATTTTATAAATAAATAATATAATATAAAAATGAATAAATCTCTTTGTTGTATTTCTCTTAAGTTGCAAGAACAGGGTATTAAAGCGTCCACAATGACAAAGACTCGATTTTTATCACTTAATCGTAAAGAAGCTGAAAAAATTGTAGCTGATAGAACACTAAATAACGTATATGTTACTCGTAAAACGCTGGAGTTTTGCGCTTTACGTAAATGGAACTACCGAGTAACAAGTGGTATGATGCCACTAGAAACGCTTCCTGAAGCTAATTTGTTGTTAGAAAACACATACAATTATAAAGCAATACAAAATGAGTTTGGTTTGTGTGCTAAAATTATTAAACAAAACAAAATACGGTGTAGCACTCATCCTGACCAATTTGTTGTACCTGCAAGTGCAAATCCTACTGTAGTTAATAAATCTATTGAGGAATTGAACATGCATGCTAAAATGATGGATATGTTGGAACTACCTCAAAGTTATGAAGCTCCTATTAATATTCACATTAACTGTTATAAAGGTAATGTAAAAGACATCGCCTTGCGCTTTATTGATGTATATAACACACTTTCACACAATGTGAGGTCTAGGCTAGTACTTGAGAACGAAGACAAACCTAATAGTTGGAATGTTCAAGAATTGTATGATATTATTTACTGTAAGACTGGTATTCCTATTACTTACGACAATCTTCATTTTCGTTGTAATAGTGGCAAGTTAACGGCTAAAGAGGCTGTAAACCTAGCTTGTAGCACTTGGCAAAATTATCGACCGTTGTTTCACTTTAGTGACAATGACCCAAGTAATCGCAATCCTAGAGCACACGGTGATTATGTTCGTGAACTACCTAGTGAATATCTAAATTTAGATGTTGATTTTGAATTTGAGTTCAAGGCAAAAGACTATGCAATTGAACGATTTGAGACTGAATATAAAATTTAATGAAAAAGATGTTGACGGATTGATAAAGATGGTGTAATATAAATTTAAGTTAGTGACGTAACTAACGAAACAAAAACAAACAAACAAAAAAAGAAAGAAAACATAAATATGTATACTCGTAAGAATGCTCGTAACAAGACTAACTTCGTCGGCCATAACAGCACTGGCGTTGAGATTTATCTCTCTACTCCATTTCCAAAGGCTAAGAAGGCTTCTCGTTTGACCCTCCGCGCTGGTAATGCTCGTGTTGATCTCACTGGTCGCCAGATTAACGCTCTCCGTGAGGTTCTCGCTGCTGGTACCCGTACTGCTCGCGCCTAATCGTTACGAATGAACGAAAACCATAATTTGGTTTGGATGTGGTTGCTGGCTAGTCTGGCAACCACATTTTCTTTAATTAATATCTATTTGTTCTATAGATTGTTAAAGAAATTAGATGACAATATGCTTGTAGTGTCTGAAGCACTAGAAGTATATAACGAACAACTATCTCGTATTGTAAAAGATGTTGAGTTGCTAAAAAAGAGTGTTAGAATGATGAATAATGAAGTCAAAGAAAACATTCGATATCGAAAAGACAAAGAGTAAGGGATTATTTGATCACGTAAATCATATTCGTGAGATTAAAGATCCTAATTATTATGTTAACTTGACTGATGAAGAAAAGAAGTCATTTAACAAATATATGCTTGTACGCATATTGAGTATGGATAATGATGTGATTGAAGAAATGGCGATAATATCAAAGTATTTTCAGGTAATACCTGAAGCACAATTTTATAAGGTATTAATTGATGTAATTCCAAGAGGAAGAAAGTTTTGTAAGTATATCAAGAAAAGTACTGAAAATGTAAACGAAACTATATTAGAATGCATTTGTAATAAGTTTACTGTAGGGAAAAGAGATGCTACGGATTATTACAACATACTTATGTCAAACGATACTGGTATTCAAGAACTTGTATCTTTAATTGAAGGATATGGATATAGTGAAAAAGAGGTAGAAAAGTTATTTAAATAATATGAAAATTATAGGAATAAGTGGAATTGCTCGTAGTGGTAAAGATTTATTTACTACAGTTGCACAAAACATCTTAAAAGATAAAGGATTTAAAACTGATCGTTGTGCATTGGCGTATGAATTAAAGAATGATTTAAAAGATCTTATTAAAGATAAGACCGGTATAAATGTTTTTACTGAAGATACTAATGAAAAGAATATTATTCGACCATTACTTGTTGCTTATGGTGACGTGATGCGAAAGATTAGTGAGGGTACGTACTGGACATCCAAAGTTGAGACTCGTATAAGTACATTAAAATCCGATGTAATTTTTATTACTGATATACGGTATGATGTTTATCCAGAAGATGAGTGTAATTGGCTTCAAAGAAAAATGAATGGTAAATTGATTCATTTAACTAAATATCAAATGTCCCCCGCGCCTTCTAAACGAAGAATTACTACGTCTAAGCCGGTTAAAATATATGAAGCCGCGCCCAATGAACATGAATTGTTTAATAGTCCTAAACTAAGAGCTAAATCGGATTATGCGTTTGAATGGGAAGATCAGAGTAATAAATTAGGAGAATATAAGCTAGAAGAACATCCTTATATTGTTGAAAATGTTACTAAAGCACTTCAAAAAATCAGCGTAATTTAATTCGTTTGATTTCATGTGATCCATTATGATAGAATACTATTTCTGGATCTGTTGTTTTTGTTTTAAAATACTCTACTAAGTTACTGACAGAAGAATTAATTGTGTTAATGTATAAGTTGTTACATTCTTCTGATTTAAGAGCTTTTCTTTGTTTTTGACAATTACAAATTTTATTTAAAACAGACTGACAATTTTTTAAAGGATTAAAAAATGAGATGTTATCGTTGCCAAATTTATTTATAAAATCTTGATATCCTCCTACATTCATAATAATTTTCTTATTATTAAATATATAAATAAACTAAAAATGTAATTAATAGGAAATAATATTAA
>Ga0194115_10001170_pt1 | contig 34531 bp, 19 predicted proteins | sample TA2MahsurfametaG_3_FD_148656 | JGI IMG/M metagenome (GOLD analysis project Ga0194115, IMG submission 148656) | Freshwater microbial communities from Lake Tanganyika, Tanzania - TA2015002 Mahale S4 surface | ecosystem: Environmental > Aquatic > Freshwater > Lake | place: Tanzania: Lake... | reverse complement strand
CACCTTTTGCTCTTTTTTTTCTTCCCGCACAATGAGCGCGTTGAGAAAATCCTTTTGGATTTGAGCAATCAATACTCTTTTTATATTTATTCGTCCAGTCTTCTTGAAATTGCTTAAACGTTTTCATTTTGACTTTGCTGTTTTAGGAACTTTGTAAGATCTGCAGTGGATCCAACAAAAAGAGCATTATTAACAGTTGTTGGACCTCTAACACCACGATCTTCTTCAATATCTTTGAGTTTCTTTTGAAGATCCATTAATTTATCTGTTGCATCAGCAACATTTTTAATTAACTGACCAGCAACTTCATATGCTCTAGGCATTTCACTTTCTTGTGCTAGTTCAAGTATTCCGTTAATTGCTTCTTGCCCTTTTTCAATAATAGAGTATAAATTTCCTCTGGTATAATCATAGTCTTTTTTAATATCATCCATAGTTGATGATACTTTTTCCATCTTCTCAATAGAAGTTTCCTCTTTTTCTGTAGAAACTATTTCAGTATCTACATTAAGTGCATCTTCCAACCCATCAAAGTTTTTTGTCATTCTCATAAAGTTGTACCACTAAATCCAAAGTCATCGCCTTCTTCTATTAGGTCATTATCTGCTGTCGTTATTGATTTAACCTCAGCCCCAGACAAGTGAGAAGTTATAGTTGTTTTGTCAGATCCACGAACAACTGTCAATACATTTCCAGAAACTAATTTTACATATAACTCTTCACCCTCAAGATCTATATAACTATTTTTAACAATTGAAGACGCATCATTGACGGTAATTAAAATATCCGTTGTAGTTACATCTTTTGCAAGATTGGTAATAACATTTCCAGTATAATTCTTGATAGCTCTCGCTTCTGAAGAATAAACAACTTCTCTTGTTGGATTGTCTGTGCTTCCTCCAGTGATGTAACTGACAGTAGCCTTTTTGACAATATCTTTGGTTGCAGTAGATACTGGTCCAAACAGATATGTTTTTGCTGTAAATCTTAAAGTGTATGTTAATACTCTACGTGTAGTAAAATTACCTTCGTAATCATCTTGCATTGTGATATTTTCCAATATAATTGGAATATCTCTCTTTTCATTAATACTATCAACCAATTCAACTGTTAAATTATAAGATGGTTGGAAATATGGTAAAATCTGCTCAACTATTTGAAGAGCATCATCATTTAATTTTGACATGATGCTAAGTTCAAAAGCCATACTGTATGGAACTGGCAAATATGCTTTTTTTGTTTCTGTCCCGTTAGTTGGATCTTTTGTAGTAAATGATTGAGTAGTTGTTACTTTTCTTGCAGGATCGTATGTCAAACCAGTGAATTCAAATGACATTCTTGGTAATGTTATTTGAGTTGATTTATTCAGATCTGGAGATTGTTCTAACCTTGCAAGAAATTTTTGAGTAGGACCATAAGCCAAAGGAACTTTGATTACACTTTTGACATTACCTTCATTGTCTGTGTGTTTTATGGAAATGTCATTAAAAAGAGAACCAAAGGAGATTACAGTTTTTCTTAAAATTTCGTTATAGAAATACTCAAACATATTAAAGATCCTGTATGATAACTAATATTTATGTTTATGGCATCCCAAAGGGATTTCTCTCAGAAAAATCTATAATCTTATCTGCTTCAATTTCTATATCACTATTATCCGCATAACCGTCATCCACTGGATCAGAATTTATTACTCTTAAGGCGTGAGATGCTCCAGATTCTGATCCTACTATATTTTCACTGATTTTAAATGACCCATTAACTTGATAAACTTCTAATTTATTAGTTACAGAATTCCAAGATCTTACTCTCGCAGTTGTTCCACTCACGGAACCAGTCACAATTTCATTAAAAATAAAGTCTCCAGTGGATGCCATTGATGGTGAGGATATTGTAATAGTTGGAACCTGAGTATATCCAAGACCAGCATTTGTAATTCTAATCTGAGAGATAGTTCCAGCAGAACTAACAACGGCAGTTGCGGCAGCAGAAACTGAAGAAATTCCAGTAAAAGTAATTGTTGGGGATGTAGTGTAACCAGAACCTCCTCCTGTTATGGATATAATTCCAACTACACCATCACCTATTGTGCAAGTTGCAGCAGCTCCAGAACCATTACCAAAAAATGCAACTTTGGGTGCAATTGTATATCCATAACCTGGATTTATTACTTCAACTGACTGTACTGACAATGTTCCAGGAGCTACGTTGTCTGTACAAACAACTATACCACCAATCATTGTTGCGGATCCAATACCAGTCAATCCACCAGAAGGTGCGGACGATATTGCAACCCTTGGCGAATAAGTATATCCACCACCTCTATTTTTAACGGTAAAGAATCTTATACCACCGTTAATTATATTAGTAATCGCAGTGGCAGTAACTCCTGTTCCGACTAGAGTTAATATTTGAGTTATTCCAAGTTTAGTTGTAGGATCATCTTCAGATCCTGTTCCAGTTCCACCACCAGCTCCTGTACTTAGTAAATCATCAATCTCTGTTATTCCAGTATCAATGACTTCATCTTCGTAACGGAACAACTCACATTTCAATTCATAAGTATAATTTCCTTGAAGTTGATAGAATGGTTTTTCATGCTCTACATATTTAACTTCAAAAAGACGATCTCCCAAGGGAAAATAAACAAGATCTCCCTCTTTTGGTCTGGTGGATAACTTTACATTTTGATTATTTTTTATGAGAGGTGTAATATAAGTTACAAATCTCTCTCTAGATATTGTTAGGGTTAGTTCATTCAGTGCTTGAATACCAAATTTTGATAGTATTGTTTGATTGTCTCCATATCCTTCAAAGTTTTCAACATAAGCCTCAATTGGAAGTGCTTCATCAAAAACTGATTCGATGACTTCTTTTAATACTGTTTTTTCCGTAATATATTTTCTTGGCAAGTAAAAGACTTCAACACCATACATTCTTAGATGTTCATTAATAAGATCTTGAACTAAACTTCTCTCGCTTGCAGATCCCTGTTGAAAGTATGGGTTTAACATACGATTATCCTATCATGTCGTATGGTGGAAGTTCATAAGTATTAGACATTTTTTCCATCAACATATCTATTTCTTTCTGGGCATCGTCATAGATTTGACGACCATTTAATTCAACTCCACCTGGCAATTTAACACCTTGGAACTTAATTAAGTTTTGCCCCCACTGTCTCTTAATGAGAGAGGTTAGATATGGTTTTAGGAAAGAGTCATTCCAAACCTTAGAATATTCATTTCCATCTAAAACTGCATAGCAATCTATAACAATAAATTCGCCAACTCTAACAGAACCCCAATCAATATCCAAATAAAGTCTGTCCTGTCTTTTATTAAATCTAATCTGCTTTTGAGTATTAAGTAAGAAATCTAAATCTTCCAAGTAAGTTTTTACCATTGCATAACTTAGAAGTTCTGTTGTTCCCCAGTAATAGATGTCATTTAAGAACAACTGATACTTAACACTGAATATGTTATTTGTTATGGTGTTAGCACCATCAAATCTGAAAATTTTATTAACACCAATAACTGAGGGTGGGATTTGTAGGTAATTGCTGTTTTCTGTGTAGTTAAAAGTTACAGCAACTCCTGCAATATTAGTACTAACAGAGGTAGTTACAATTCCAACACCAGCATTTTTTGGTGTTGCTCTTCCCCTGTCAATATCATCTTGAGTGAATTGATATTTGAAGAAAGTTGGATAAACTCCATCAAAGTGTCTTTCTTGAAAAAACTGAATAGCGTCATCAACCAAGTCATCAATTTGCTCATCAGCTACGTTAATTTCCAAAACTGGCGCACCCAGTTTTCTCTTACAGTAATCTATCAGTTCTTGCCTAGTAGATGGTTGCGCCATTTGTTAGTCCCTCTCAAAATATTTATGGTGCTGAAGAAATGCCAGGTTTTACTAAAATATTACCCTCAATAATTCTATAAACAGTTGATCCAGAACTGACTAAAACATCAAAAACATATCTTCCCTCTTTTAATGATCTTGTTGCTGTTGCCCCTAAAGATATATTGAATTTGCCTCCAGCAGCACTTGTGAATCCAACATTAAAAGTTGCATCTGCTGGACCACTTGACCCTATAGAAACACTTTTTTTCATCTGCGATGAACCAGTATATCCACTAAAATCAAATGAAGTCCCAGCTAATTTTTTGACATTAAAATTAGTATTAAAAGTTGCACCAGTATTGATTGTCAAATTAACACCATAAGCAACTCCAGAATCTGGATCAAAAACTATATTTTTAGTTGCCATTTATAACTCCTAAACTTGATACAACTTCTTGTTGTTTAAGGTATAATTTATAATAACACTTGGCAATGGTTTTTAAGGAATCAATATCATCTATACTATCTATCTCAGAACAAAATTTAAAATATTCAAAACTTTTACTTAAATTTTCTAGATCAATATCTTCAGGTTTCATTCAATAAACTCCGTAAAAGAAATTTGATTTCATTAAGATCACTCTTCATACTAGCAACATCTTGTTCAAGATGTTGTATTTTTTCATTCTCTTTGTTCTTCACTTCTCTTTGAGAAACATAATTCTGATATTGTGATTGATCCAAATTAATAATAGAATTTGTTTTGGGGTCTCTCAATAAATTTGAGTGACCCTCTATTTTCATATATTTCATATCAAGCAAGTGCTATTACTCTTAAATCTTTAATCCTTGGTACATATACTTGACTGGTTGATGTCATTACTAATTTTATTCTAAACGCTTTAAATGATGGTAGGTTATTTGCGGCAAATAAAGTATCTTTGAATTCAATTTCTGATGGACCAAATCCAGTAAGTATTGATGGTGGATTATAGTTGTTTGGAAGACCATTACTATCAGCAAATGAAATTATTTCACCCTTATAGTCGAGATTGTTATATCCTGGGAATGGGACAAATACGGGGGTTGAACCTGGATTTTCACTTATATAATAGAATGCTCTGATGTCATTGTAAGCATTAACATGAGAGGCTACCATAATCTGAATTGATGTTGATGGATTAGCCAATACTATTTCTTTAGAAATATATTGGAATGCGGATGGATCATCAAAAAGACTATTTACTCTATTGTCGGTTGCATAGTTTGTAATAACACTATTAACTCTGTTAGAGGTTAAAATAGTGCTGACTCTCTGAGTATCAACAACTGGACTTACTCTAGAATCAGTTGTATTCAAAATAAGTCTCAAATTCATGGACTTATTCCCAGGTAAATTGGTTAGGTTTTGATCCTCATTAATTTTTGAGCATACCAATCTAGGGCTATCCAAATAATTAATTTGGTTAATAGAAATTGGTTCAAACCCCTGATCAACAAATGGTATTTCATCTCCGCTGATACTTGATCCTGAAACAGTTCTAATTTCAGCACTCAAATTAGTTCCCTTTACTGTTAGGTTCTGTACCATTGGAGTTATAATCTCAAATGGCATATTTTGAGTTGCTCTTATATTATATCCACCAGTAGATTTAGTTTCATTTAAGTATAGAATTGGGAAACTGGTCCCACTTGTCCTATCAACTCCATTCAGAGACATATCCAGTTTTACGTTATATGAGTCAAAAGTTATTGGATTGGAAACAGTAACTTCACTCATATCATGAACTTTATTAATTCTTTGGAGAGAAACTTTACCAAGTTCATACTTATAAACTGGAGTTCCAACTGGATAATTTTTTGCGTTAGACCCTCTTATAATGTTTCCAGAAATCACTCCACCACTCGCTGAAGTATATTCAATTACTTCTTCATCGATTAAAAGATATCCAGGATTAGTTGTACCAACTCCAACATTCTCAAATGTTGTGAAATCTGATGTGCTATCAACACTTATTGCCGAAACAGAGTCCGCATTGTATGCAACAGAAAGTTTTGTTGGTTTTACATCTGGTTCAACATCAAAAATCTGAACATAGTTGTCCGAGAAATACATACCATGATTTTTATGATTTACCTTTATGTGCAAACCGTCACTAACAGTAATTATTTCTGAAACTTGAACCCCACCACCAGTTGTAGAATTTAAAGTCGTAACTAATCCCACAGAATTGGTGTATGTTACAGTGTTTGAAGCTCCAACTACAAAATTTCCTTGAACGTTATCTAATAATAGTTCTGAGGTATTTCCAATAGAAACAACTGAAAGTCTTGCATTTCTTCCAATTGAGGTATTTCCTATAGTTCCAATACCTAATACATCGCCAGCAATATAACCAGTTCCAGAAGTTAATACTGTTGCAGCAACGGCAACTCCATTATCAATAGTAATATTTGCAGTTGCACCTCTACCACTACCAGTTAAAGTCGTTAATGGGACACCATTAAACTGGAATGCGCCAGATGATGGTGTATATCCTATACCTGCATTAATTATATTAAGAGTTCCAGTTGCTATACCAGCACTACCTACATAATTACCTGTTGCATTTATTCCCTGTTGAGAAACAGTATTTCCAATCTTTAATCCAGTATCTAGCAATGCTGAAGTTATTCCAACTCTTACTCTTCTAGAATTTAATTGAATTGAATTGGGAAGTAGATTTGCAATTTGTCTATTTCCTCTTGTCAATTCTGGGCTGTAGAATTCTACAGATCCTGCTGGTAAGAAGTCTGCTCTATAGATAGTGAATTTCAAATCTTCCCACTGACTTGCATCCCAAGTAGAAGCATTTTGTGATTTGAACAGTGATCCTAGGTATGGTTGATTTGAGATAAAAGTTTGAGTTAGTAAATCAATTTCTCCAACTCTCGAAACATACGCTGTATATTTTGCAGAGTTTGATAGAAGAACGATTGCATATTCCTTTTGACCTTCCAAGTATATTGGAGCTTTAAATTCAAAAGTTGTAGCTACAGAACTATCTCCAGAAATATTTACTTGACTTGGATTTAAAACTATTTCAGAGAATGGTAAGATTTTTGATGTTGGTACTCCAAGTTCTACAGTTCTTATCTGCATTGTAACAGGAACATCTGTATCATCTTTTTCTCTAAAGAAAACGTCACATTTTGTGATGAAAATTCCTGTTGGATCATCTACAAAGAAAGATTGTGCAAGGGGGTCATAATAACCAACAGCTCTTGTTTCTGATGTTGATGATAAAGTTGTTGAATTTATAACTTGAGTTCCAGTAGTTCTGAAAGCATCAATAGACTCCGTTAGATTTTGAGTTTCTATTCTTCCATTTCTAACTGAAAGAATATTTTCTTGTAATGTTTCTATAGTTCCAGCTGCTTCAAAATTTTCCTCTGCAATTGATGTTGCAATATTTTGATCATTCAGATTATTGTTGATTAATCTAAATGCCTTTATTCCAGTTTCAAATCTAGGATGGACATCAACATTTGAATTTGGAATGAAGAATGATCCTATTAAAGTTGATGATATATCAGTAATCAATCTAAGATTGCTAATTGTTGCTTGAGCTCCGCTTGTAGAACCAACTAAAATCATGTCAGTTTGCAAGTATCCACTATATGAACCTTGAGTATCAGTAGATAGTGAGAAAGTATCAACGTTTAAGACAGTTGATGTTGCGGAATATGATGATGGTAATACTTGACCTGGATTATATGGATTAAAAGGATATGTTACAATTGGAGCATTATAAGGACCTTCCTGGTGATTTGACTGAGCAACTCTAAACGTTATTCTTGGATTGGTGTCAGTATATGATGGGGATAATCCAGTTGATCTTACAGTTCCTGTTACAGTTTCACCAACTTCAAAAACTCCAGAAATCATTGTTACTTCTAAAAGTTTTGGAACACAATATTTTGTGACATTTACACCATCAAAAAATCCATAAAATTGAGTAAATGGTTTAATTCTCTTAGCAACAAATTCTATGTTCCTAGATCTCATATAAGGAACTACATCTCTACTTACAACTTTGTCTCCTAAAGATGTTTGATCATATACTGGAACTACAACAGTTTGTGTTCCAATTCTTGTTGATGTTCCAGTATCTCTAACTTCTTGAAGTTCCTCTTGAACAACAGATGTTGTTACTGTATCATAAACAATTCCTTGACCAATGAATCCAACACCATGAGAAGCGTCATGTGTTCCAAATGCCCAAATATTATTTTGACCAACAACTATATTTCCACCAGTTGTAACTGTTCTTGTTCTAGATGTTGAAACAACCTCTGTTCCAGTCCATACAGTTTCCCAAGATCCCCAAACAGCAGGACTTAATCCTGTCTGTGGATCTACTCCCAGTTTTTCTGTAGCAATAAGAAGTTGCTCGGTATAGTTACCTTCAACGTCGATAATTTTAGCACTGAGTCTTGTAGTATCAACCCAAGTATCTGTTGCTGGGGTTAATTCTATTGTACCCAACCAGAAACTAATAATAAATGGTGTTACGGATTCAGCTCTCGTGGCAAAAGTTTGCTTCAACCACTCAACGTCCGCATAATCAAGTGTAATAATGTCTTCGGATTTTCTGATATTAATTCCTTCTGGTTGTAAGAATTTTAAATCATCAAATGTTGTAATCCCATCAACTGGTCCTTGAATTAAATCAATTGAATTTGTATAATGTTGAGGTCTTAATTGACCACTACTCAAATCAATACTATTTTTATAAAAAACGGCATCTTCTTGTGCTTTGAGTGATGTGAAGTTATCTACAAAGAATCCAGACTTAAATCTATTTAACCCAGCTTCATCTGGAATAAACATATTTTGAGTATTTGATTCCAAAAGTGATAATGTAGTGTAATATTCAAGATTTTTAATTCTATTTTCAAGTTGTTTAATATCAATCATTCTAAATCTCTTATGCTCTAAGAAAGATATAGAAGCCTGATTTACATTATAAAGATATGGCGGTAAAGTTATAGTACCAATTTCTAGAGATTCATCAACAGAAACTGGTTTTTCTGGTTTTTCCGCTGGAGTTCCATATTTTACTTGGAACACTCCGCTTTTGCTTAAGTAAATTCTATCAATTCTTCCCAAATAGAAAGAATAACTTACTAAAAGTAATTCGCCCGAGGCTAAAATATTTGATGCAGCATTTCCAGTTGAACTAAAAGTTCTTCCGTAAAATTCTAAGGGGGACCTTGATCCTTCAGTTACCGTTAAATCGGAAACTTTTGGTCTGATATCAATGATATCAGTATTTCTTACTCCATTTACTCTTTGAATTTCTTTAGTATAATCAAATACTGCGTATGAGTCAGCAGTCGTTAAGTCTCCATTATCGGTAGATTCATAGAAACCATTTGAAAAATAAACTTTCAATCTTCTCGTTGGTTCTGAAATATTAGACTTTCTTCTTACAAATCCATAGTTGTAGAAATTGGAATTTTGACCATTGTTAAAATTGAAATTTGATGATATATTTGCACTAACATCTTCTAGAGTTGTAATCACCGATTGAATATTTGACTCAACAAATGTTACAGATTCTCCCTCTACAAAATTATTTTGATTTTTTAAAATATAGGAAATTTGGCTATCGGTCAATTTCTCTGCAACTATCGCTATAGCTCCACTACTTTGTCCAACCATTTGCTCACCAATAATCAAATCCGAAGTGGTTGTAGTTGGACCACTTATTGATGATAATACAACTTTAGGTGCAGATGGATTTCCCGTGTCTATAGATTCATAAATTCCATGTATTTGAATAATATCCGATACATTCAATGAAATTATATCATCTTGAACTCTAGTTCCATATGGATAATTTCCAAATGAAAGACCATCACCTAAGGTTGTTTGACCTATTCCAGATCCATTGTATTTTGATTTATCAATTATAATACTATTAACTCTATTTTTTCTCTTTATCTTTGCTGTTGGTTTTACTTTAGTTAGAGTTGTGATTAAATTTGCCCCCGAATCATTTCCACCTAATCCATAAATTTGAAGTTGTGTTCCACCATTAATGAATGCAAATTTATCAGCGGATAATGGTTCTGTAACTCCGTTTGATCTAACTAAAGAATATCTTTCTTCATCGAATGCCAAGAAAGTTTCATTATCACCAGATACTACTGCGGATGATAATTGATTTCCAGATATATCAACTGTAAATGATTTTCTAATAGTAATTGCAGAATCTACTAATGTTAAAGAAGAAATGTTATTGTGTGGAAGACTTGTGTAAAAAGTGTCATCTGTAGCTGCATTTTCACTTGTTACTAGCACTTCTAGATTAGAGACTGATAAAACTGAAGTTGGAAGTCTTCCACTAGCTACACCAAAAACTGTTGTAACTCCAGATACTGTGACTGATGTTACACCAACACTTTCAACTCTAACATATGTTGGATCCACTGAATTTGGATCACTATATTTTAAGATATTTCCAATTTTAACTATACTTCCATTCCCTGGGAAAGTTGGATTTGTTGATGTTATAGTGCTTATTCCAGAATCTGAAGCTTTACTTATATTTGATGGACCTACTTGATGATTAGAAACTTGTACTGTGTCGGCAGTAAATGTTTTTGCAGATCCTACTATTCCATACACCGATTTCACATCAGACAGACTATAATTTGTAATAGCAATAGCAACCCTACCATTTTCAATACCATCAAAAATGAAAGATTCATTTAATACAAAATTTCCACTTCTTTCATATACTGTTAATGCAGTTCCAGCATTAACGGTATTCTTTATAAATGCGGTGGCTCCACTATTTTTGCCCTTAACAAAAGTTGGGACCTCTAGTGTAATTGGCTCGTTTAATGTAATTTCAGTTACAAGTTGAGTATCATATAAAGATAAGTTCCACTGATTAATTTGGGGTAAGGAAGTTTGATATGATCCAGATTCTAAAGCAAAATCATATACACGAGCAACTCCAATTTCTTTCCCTGCCGAATCAATAGTTGATAATCCGACTCTTCTATCTCTAAGACTTAAAACGTAAGTATTTCCAACACCAATTATTGGTGCTCCATAAACTCTATTTACAAGTATATTTGAACCAGTATTATAGACAAAAGATTGGTTATTTAAAGTTTTTGTGGTCCTTGGTTTGGGAACATCTACAAATGTTGGACTTATAGTTTCTACATCATATCCTCTAATAATAGCCTTTCCAGGAGAAAGTTGATATAATGCAAGGTCTTCTGACGGATTTCCTCCCGCTTGAGTAAATTGCCCTGTATTATAAACTCCCCTGTTACCTAAATTGTCATTAAGGGATTCTTTTACAGAAATATCAAATGGTTTTACGTAATAATCGCCAGATTCATCATAAGTTCTTCTAGCCAATTCATCTGCAATTAAACTATACTGCGTGTTTCTTACTTGACTTCTTAGAACACCATTTTCTACTACTGCTAATTCTACAAAATTATTATCATTAAAATCTGTTAATGGTTTTTTGAATAAAGAAGTTGAAATTCTAAATCTATCAGCTCCAGGAGCTGCATAATTATTAAATCCTTGAGAGTTATCGTTTAGAGTTTCGTCTTCATCCGAATTTATAATTTCTTCAGTTATGTAAAGACCAATTCTACATGAGGCTGTATTGGAATATTGACTTAAAATGAGAGTCTCACTATCCACATTTACAAAATTACCACGAATAAAATAGACACCATTTCCAATTGAAAATGCTGATCCTATAGAAGTCGAATTCTGTGCAATAGTAGAACCAAATGGCGTTCCTGCAGAAATAACATTATTTCCTAAGAGACCCGAAGTTATCGTTGTTGTAGTTGATAAAAGTTCTCCATCAGAAAATTGTAAAGTTGAATTATTCAGAGTACTGGAACTCAAATAATTAACGTATAGTGTCAGATTTCCTCTTTCAGATTCTTGGGGTAATAAAACTTTTTCTACTACTGCAGTTACGCCAGATGTTTGTCCAGTAATTTTTGTCCCAACTAATTGAGATGCATATGCTGCTACTGGAACACCAAGATAAGTATTATTTAATTCAACCGAATAATATGATCTATTATAAGTAGTATTCCCAGGAATTACTTTAGCACCTTCCTTGAAAAAATGTTGTCCAAATTTTTCAATTTGATTTTGTAAAATTGATTGTAAAGTTGTTAGCTCTCTAGCCTGTACTGGATACCCAGGTTTAAAAAGAACCTTATGAAAATTGTCATATGAATCAAAGTCATCAAAATAAGGGGAAACATTAAGGTTGGTGATTTGTGCCATAGTTGATTAGAACTGCAATATAACTTTGATGTCCTCTTTTTGATTCGATGATCTTGTTATGGAGGGTCTATTATCTACATAAACTATGTTTCCAGTGTATTTTTGAACCTCTGGGTTTGCAAGACCATTGACAAAAGACTGTCCAAGGTAGTATGTCCTACTATTTATTACCGTCGAAACACCACTAAATGAGGTGCTTATAGAAAGTAAAATAGATCCACCAACAATATTTACATTTCCACCAGAAGATGGTGATGATGTAAATTCATTCAAATTAAATCCAAAAGTTGGATTTGTTATCGCCGCTCCAACAGTATTGAATCCAGCAATTGTTCTATCTTGCCAATACTTTAGAACTCCAGTTGTTTGATCATAACTAATAACTTTACCAGCTGCTGTAAGTCCTAAACCAACTGTTTGTGTTACAATAGAGTCTGGATTAAAGACAGCAGAACTATACCCAGCACCTACTAATCTGATTGCATAGACAGCACTTGCTTTGTCTAAAGAAAGATTTTGAGTTGATCCAAATGCTTTTGGATTTTCTACTACACCAACCCTAGATACCTGATTACCTGTAATAAAATCTGGATTTTCTACATCATTTTCAATTCGTGCATACATTAAAACATTAAATGAACCCAACTCTCTATAGATATCCGCACCATGTCCCCCTCTAGGGGGGATAATAACATTGAAAATGGGTTTTGTTGATCCTTCTGGTGCACCACCTGCAGCCAGATCAACATTGCCATATGTATAACCAGAACCCTGACTTGATACTGTTATGCTTTCTACTTTTTGATCTGCATTAACAACCATTGTGCATTCCGCACCAGTCCCATCACCTCTAATGGGAACTCTTGTATATGTTTGATTTGCGGTTCCTACTCCAACTCCTCTATTTTTTATAGTGACAATTTTAATCCCACCATCTACTGCATTTTCCCTGACAGGTGCATCATCTGAAGAATTTTCCCAGTTATCTGGAACTGGCATAAAATCAGTAGATTCAAATTTAATAATATCTGATGGTTTAATAGTGTAAAGATATTTCCAAATATAACCATCACCACTGTTTCCAGCAGATCTTGGTTCCAAATCTGTAAATGTTGGTTCATCAAGAGATGGTTTTCCTGTGGGAGTTTCAGGAGTTGAACCATTTTGAAGACAAATATAAACCCTATAGTCACTATTCAAAACATAATATGTTGATGAATATAAATTAGTTGAACCAGAAACAGGAGCAATATTTGTTCTGGTATAATCATGACGATACATGTCATAGATAATACCAGACTTCCAAGATCTCTTTTGGACTACTCTTCTAATATTAGTTGGTGTTATTTTCTTGAGAGCGATCATTGTATCCCAATAATCGTTCTCATCATCAAAGCAATCTTTTGGTGATGGGGGTGTAGTATCCCAATCGTTTTGTACAGAAGATGCGTTAGGTAATCCTATAAAAGCATAATATGAATTATCAGAAGTAGTTACCCCCGCTACAAAGTTTTTAGCATTAAGTATTCTAATCTGATCAGTTATAATTGCTGCCATTTTGAAGTTTTTTATTTATTTATGATAAGTAATTGACATACTTAAGAGGTCTTGTTCTCTTCACTACAGTTCCTGTTGATATTCCAGTTACCCCATTTTGTGTATATGCATTATGTGTAATAATTCCAGCTCTTGGTCCTAAATTGATCCTACCCCAACTAAACTCACCATAGAAAGAACTATATCCAAAACCAGTTAATCCGTTGTAACTGGAAACGCTTACGGTGACCTTGGCAACATAAGTTAAACCAAATCCAACAGCATCAGTTTGTGCAATAGAAACGGACTCTGCTTTATATACATTATCAATAAAGTTAGTTCCTATTCCAATTACAGATCCATCTCCATTTATTGATGTCAGTCCATTACCAACATTTGAATTGTATATTACAAAGTAGTATCCAGTTTGAATTCCACTAACAGTAGATGCACTTGAAACTATCTTGGTGTTTCTTAAGAAAGACTGTGGAGTGATAACCAGATCAAATACAAGACCAGTAGATGCAATACCAACGCTAGTTTGCGCGATTCCACTAACAATTCCGAAGTCTCCTTGGTAAGATACTACTGTGTTATCTTCAAGGGTTATTACTGGTTGTTCAATCAATACTTGTGGTGGATTTGATGAAGTATATCCAGTTCCAGAATATGATAGCGATATTGATGTAACAATACCAGCAGTGATAGATGAAGTTGCAGTTGCTCTTGCGGTTGTCCCTATTCCAGGATTTGATAATGAAACTTCTGGCGCAACTTCATATCCAGATCCACCCTCAGAGATATCAAAACTTGATATTTGACCTGTTGCGGAAACTATTGCAGTAGCTGCAGCACCGACTTTAACATCTTGAGATACAAAAGTTATAAAATTTTGGAAAGTAAGTGTTAAATTATTTTCATTTAATTGGTTGAAGAATGGACGAATATTATCAACATATGCAATAGTAGTTCCAATTCCAACATTTTTGATTAAGTAAGATGATGGATAGATATTTGCCTCATAAAGTTCTCTATCTTTTCCAACTTCTTTATTGTTTATGAATAAATCTTCAGTTTGTCTGCACCATGTAATTGTTCTAAGTAAAGTTGAATCTTGTACAATACCAGCGCCAAAATAAGTATTAGTTTCTAAAGTATCAGTGGTGTTTATTTGAGTTACAATTCTTTCATCTTCAGTATATGATGCTGGTTGCCCAAAACTAGAATCTGACTTAATTGTTAGATTATCCCCAACTTTAACAGTATCAAGAACTTCAATGTCAGCAACGTCAATAGATCCACTTCCCCTATAGAAGATAATTTTTGAAGTATCTCCAGGTTTTGGTGCCTCTGTAAATGTGATATTACTCCCACCTTTGAATGTGTAACCTTGACCTGGGACTTGAAGAACGTCATTAATGAATATCAATAGAGTTGCTTCAACGTCAATATTAGATCCCTTAGCAGATCTAATCGAAATCAAATCCCCAAGAAGAGTTAGTGGGAATACAGTTCTAGATGCATCAAATAAATCGTCTAGTTTATCCAATACTTGAAGTTCGCCAATACTCCATGCTGTGAATTTATCATTGAATGTTTTTTGAACACTGATCGTGAAATCTACAAAGTCTGGACTAGAAGTTGTTGGAATTCCTGCAATTCCTCCAGACTGGACAGTTAGATATTCTCCCTGACCATATCCATATCCAAGATTTTGAATTTCAAAATCAGTTATACTAGTTCCAGAACCAACAACAAAACTAATAGTTGCTTGTGTTCCTATTCCAGAAGGATACTGAGAACTATAGACTAAAGGAACATCCGAGTATGGAAGTGGATCATCAATTACAACATAGAGATTTCCTGTTGAGGTATAACCAGATCCTGGGTTTGTAACATAAACATTTGAAGTAACATGACCATCGTATATTGTTGCAATACCAACATGGGTTATGGTACTAACACCAACGTTACTATTTGCAACTCCAACATTAACATATCCAACAGGTGGATTTGCGATTGAAATATAAACAGTTGAATTTGCAGGTATTGATTTTGATGAGGTTGATCCAGATCCTATTATAATATATGTTGATCCAGAAGAAACTATGGTGGCACCAGCAACATAAGTGCTTATACTTACAGTGCAGTTGGAACCAGTATTAGCAAGTTCTAATGCTTTAAATACACTGCTCTTATTGTCAATTGTAATTACAGTGGATCCTATACCAACTTCATTTGTTACATTAGTGATTAACTCATATTTTGTATTTGCTCTATAACCAGAACCAGTGTTTCCGATTGCAATATTGGAAATAGTTCCTGCAATTGAAACAACTGCTGTAGCACCTGCCGAAACCAAAGATTGATATCCAAATCCTTGTGAAGATCCTACCGAAATAATTAGACCGCCGACAGGGATATTTGCATTGTTTGGATCATATGCAACTGAAGATGCTGTTCCAGTAAAGGTAACTGAGGTAATTCCAGAAGTCTCTGACATTGCATAATCATTACTTAGTCCAGGTCCTTGGAAAACATCATTGATTAGCATCACGATATTTTCATTTGCAATCCCAGATACGTCATTTCTACTGGATTTCAGAGTAAATGCCTTTCTAGTTCCATTAAATGCGGAACTAATATCATCATAGATATAATTTTTGGAATAAGTTTCTGTAGTTGTATTTGGGGATCCTGATCTTAAGAATACTCTACCTTGGAACTTAGAATTAGTTGAAATGCCAACCCAATATCTATCATCTGGGGCATTAGTTGTGGTAGTTAGTGGGATATTACCATATGGAGCTTCAACAAAGTTTAAAGTATTTTCAACTATATTGTAACTTCCAGTTACCTTAGTTATTAAGTCACCAGAATAATAATTAGTTTCAAGTGTTCCTAGCCATGGTCTTCTAACTCTTATTGCATTAGTCGATCCAATACCAACACCCTCAATTCTCATAATTTCACTGCCGATCTTAATCAAGTCTCCACCAAAGAATGATGTAATTCCAGTGAAATAAAGAATATCATCTGCAGAGGATGCATCTCTTCTTAATTGAGTTGTAATAGCAGTGGAAACTATTGGGGATTGAATAATATTATCAACAGCAACAATGACTTTTGAGTTTTGATTTTTACATATAAAAGTATGCGATGTTCCTATTCCAACGTGAGTTAGATTTATTAGTTTTGGAGTTGTCTTTAAAGCATCCTCGGCGGTTGCGGCAAATTGAATCTTACTTTCATTAATTTTTACAACATAGACAGTTCCAGGTAATTTGTCAGTTGTGCCAATACCAACAAATGAAGTTGAAGCAATACCAATAGCTTGGCTGGTTCCAGCTCCTGCATAGGTGTATTGTAATTCTTCACCTGTTACAAAGAAGTGATTACCTATTGTAATAGTATTTGATGTTGTGTTTGCAATTGCGGGATCGCTTCCATCAAAAGTTCTTTTGAAGATATTAAATGATTTATGAGTTAGTGGAAATTCTCTCTTAATATCCCTTTCTGTACCCGAGTAGGTAGCCGCTTCAGTTTCTAAAGTTCCATCAGCAATACTAGTGATTGTTTGACTCTCATCAGTGAATCTCATCGTATTTAAGAAGGTCTTAACCTGAACATCCGTATTTGCATTTGGCGTAAAGGTTAAATTAATTGTACCTCCTGTTAATGCAGCACCAACATTGCCCAATGGACCAGATGTATATACTGCACCCCACTCTGTATAATAAACTTCATAATCATCATCACCAATCATTATTTCTGACATATAAGTTTGATTATTTGTCAAATCATTAACTGACATCAGACAATATCCACCATCATAAACATTGGGATATGTTGCAATAACTGTCTCTGTTGGTGATGCTGATGATGCTATTGAAACTTGTTTTGATTGCAGTCTCAAGTATTTCATGTCAAAATTTCCATTGTAATTAATTGTTGTGGTTCCAAGTCCAGTAACAGAAGTATTGGCAAAAGAAACTCTAGATATTGCTACAGTAACTCCTATTCCAGGTCTTGGTCTGAAATCAACCTTCACATCAGATCCAGAAATATATGCAATATATGTACCTAAACCAACGCTTGAGAAAACATCTCTTGAATGATTAGACAACTGACCATATTCTAATAGCTCAACATCTGTTCCATTGTGAGTTAGATTCAACTCATCAAACTCATATTCTCCATTATTTCCTTTTATTTCAACCAACATTTTTGCTGATGAATAAGTTGTGCCCATTGAAACAATGTTCGTTAATGATGATGTGGGTACAACCACTGGTGGTAATACTTCATATTTTACAGATGTTCCAGATTCTGTTACACCAAATTGAGAAGACGCTGTGGCAACTAGATTATCTCTGACATTAAATGATAATGTTCTGATTTCATAGTCATTTACAGTAAATCTATTTGGGTAGAATTGAAGAACACCTTCAGATCCATCAACAATAGCATCAAATGATCCAAGATCTAGAACTGTCTCCAGTCTTGCATATTGATTAATAAATGAGAATCTATCATCATCAATTAAGAAAGTCACAAACATGAATTGTCTTTCTGATGTGTATCTTCTATCCTTGATATAAGTCAAGAATTTAACTGCCTTAGTATCAGAAAGTAACCATCTATAAGTTTCAGCGTATCTAGTTGGTCTTGGGAAACTATTAAACTGATCACTAATATCATCAATTATTAGAACTCTGTTGCCAATAGATTCTGAATAGTCCGTAATTGTTCTACTATTGAAGTATAATTCATTTGAATATGCATTCGCTCCAATAAATAGAGAATTTTCTCTGACTAGATCAAAATCAGCAACACAATTTAAATCACCAATTCCAATCATATCAATAATTATATCAACTCCTGTTATGTTAGTAGTAACTCCCACTACCATTGAGGTTTCATTTTCAAAAGAAAGTTTGGACTCTAGTTGATAATCTGAGAACTTCTTAAATCCAGTTGTGTGATTTAACACACTTACAGGATCTTCCCAAGTGCTATAATCAACTTTTGATTTCAAGGAGTATGAGAAATTTTGATAATAATCATTATCATGCAATCTTTGAATATTGTCATTTAAAAATCCAGTATTTCTATCCCACCCCTTAAGAACCCTAGACTTTTCTGCTATCTCATAATTTGAATCAAAATTAGTTACAGTTTTTACAATACCTCTTGTTTTAGAAGTTTGACCCTCAATGGTATTACCAGAAGTAAAGTCATCAATAGTTTCTATTCTTAAGGTTTCTGTATAAGCGTTCCAATCAGAAACTTTTCCTGAAGACTCATTATTTGTAATATCAATTACCTTTTCACCATCTAAAAAGTTATTTTTCTTTAGTACAATATTAAATTGTGGGAAGTATTTTGCTGGAACAATAATTCCCGAAGAATTTACAAAATCAAATCTTCCAGGTACTTCACCAGAGTTTAAATATCCACTCATGCTATAAGTTACAATGCCAAGACCACCTCTATTCTCTGCAACAGATTTAATAGTGAATAAACCATAGTTATAATTTGCCGAGTTGTATCCTTTTCCAGTTGATCCAACACCAACACTAACATTTTCAATTAATACTTTATCATTAGTAGCAAATGGGAAAGTGTTTTGAGTGCTAAAACCAACAGATAAAAATACTGTCACGTCATCTGTTGTAGTATTATAACGCATACTTGAGATGCCAACACCATTAGTATTTTGTATCGGTATGATTGTTGGTTGAACGTTTGTTACTCCAAAAGTGTTCTTAAGTATTTGAATCTCATTTGTGTTTAAATCATATTTTAAATCTACTTCTGGAACTAGTTGTTTTGTTCTACCATCAAAAACTAATAATTTTGGCGCTAGAGAATAATACTTTCCAACCGAAGCAATACCAATACTTTCAAAAGATGCAAGAGGTTCTAATTGAACAATCTCTGCAAGTTTTGTTGTAGGTCTTAAAGTAAAATCAGATGAATAATCAAATCCAATGTCCATTATCTGAACTTTTCCAATTTTTCCTATGGAAGAACTTGAAAGATCTAATACTGCTCCTGTTCCATATTCTGATGTTACTGTAGTAAAACCAGGCATCTTTTTAAAATTGAAACCACCATTTAAAATTTCAACTTGTTTGATTGAACCAAATGCAGTTTCTGAGTCAGTATCATACTTTATTTCAGACTCTGCCGAAACATATGCAGATTTTTCTGGATACTCTTCTAGATTATATGTAAATGATTGTGACCCAGAAACTAAAATTGGATGTTTTCCATTATACTTACTATTTCTTGGAATAATTTCACTATTCGAGGGAATTGAATTATCAACAACTATTTCTTTTTTGGTAATTGGATTTGAAATATTATCAAGGGGTACTAATTTATAGTAAAGCACCTCTGGTGTATATTGATCAACTCTAAGAGTTACTTTTGCACCTGGAGTAACACCAATAATACCAGATTTTCCTACATCAAATGAATTCAGGGATTTGCTACTATCATATTCATGAGTAAATTCTTTATCTGTATAAATTTTAAATTCAAATGCAGGGTAATTATTTGAGTTTTGAATATATGATAATGAAGAGTCTGAAAGATCAAAGTTTATAGTTGTATTTTTATAAACATCAATTTTTGGATTTACTTGGAAAATTTCTCCAGTAGAAGAGCTGGTAATTCCAACAAAAGATGGTCTAGGTTGCAAAGATTCATATTGTGTTGTAGTTAATTTAATTGTATTTGTATCTACAACATAAACATAATAAACTTTATTATTAACTAATCCTCCACTTGGAGATGTTGAAGTGTGAATTACTTTTTCCCCAGTGTAATACTCATGATTTAAAATTGTTATAGTGTCATTTGTTGTGCTAACTCCAGCAGCGGTAAATGCCTTAGGATTGGCAACTAAAACTCTATTGTAGTCATTATACTCTATTGTGATTGATGTTGAAATAGATGGATTTACACTAATTTCAACAATATCGTTATTTAAAAGACCGTGTGTTTCTGCTAAAGATACGGTTACAATATTCTTACTGATTTTACCAATTGGTACATCATTATAGAGTGTTTTGAAACTGTGATTATTTCCATCGCCCACACTGTTAAAGAACAGTGTTCCAATATTTCTAGTTGTATTTGCAACACCAGAGAATACGCCTGTTGATCCAAGACCAACCATGACAGTTGCAATACCAATTAAGTCGTCCGAAACTTTTGCAACATAAAGAATTGATTCATCTTGCAATCTTGAAGAAGAAATTCCATTTGTGGAAATTCCCAATCCAAATCCACCACCATTTAGATAATATTGAACCTTGTCGCCAGTTTTTAAATTATGACCTGATAAGTATAGTGTTTTAGTTGGAACAAATACCGAGGAGACTCCAGTTCCAGGATTTGAGAACACTAATGTTGATCCTATTCCAACACCCGAAAAAGTGCCTATGCTTACAGATTCTGCTGGGTTGAAATATATTTCTTTGTTTAGTCTATAATCATAGGATGTTTTATATCCTACATTTTTAACTATTAATTTTCTAGTTTTTTCATATAAAACTGTAGTTGTAGTATGCGAAGATCCTACTGTTCCATCTACGGATCTTAGAACTTTTATTCTAGAAGATTTTAGATCAACTGATAGAACTTTAACTCTTTCTGTTCCTATTCCCAGTATATCGTTTTCTCTAATTGTGGGGAAAGATAAATTACCACCAATAGAAAAATAAGTAATTATTCCAGTGACACCTGTAGAACCAACTCCTGCTTTCAATGAAAATGTATTTGTTGAAACACCAATATTATAGTATCCTTCCAATAAAGAAGCGGTTGTATTGATGCCCGACAGTACAACTAAATCATTATTTTTAAAATTATGTGGATTATTTGAAAAAGCAATAAAGTTTTTGTTGTTACCATCAGTGTAAAACTCCACATTTGATATAGATGATGTTGCAACACTGACGGTATTTACTATTTTACCAGATACTTTAGATATTTGTGCATAGAATCCACTTCCACCTGTTCCATCACTTTCTATGACAATAGAATCATTGACTTTATATTTTGATCCTCCAGTTAATATACCAACAGTATCTACAGATCCTTTCTTAGCAAATTTAATGTCAGAAACTTGCTCCTTGTATCTATTTGGGGAAATTATGTAGTCGTATCCATTGAAGTCTGCGAGATTTAAATTATAACTAGAAACATTTCTGAACCATTTTGTTGTATTTAAATCAATATCATCTTGATTTGATACCTTCTTAAAATTAAACTCATTTGGAACCGCTTTATATGAATTACCAATTAAGTATGGAAATGCGGGTTGTTTATATCCCTTAAATGGACCACTAGATGATTCTATTGGATTAAGAGTTGTAAAATATGCATACACACCTTTTGGATAATCTGGAGTTATACAAAATCTTCCATTATTTTCATCTAGGACGGTTTCATCTTCAGATTTTACATATGTGTAATCTTCAACAAAAAATCCTTCTGGATAAATGGATGTGCTAGGTCTTGATGGATTCAGTGAAATTGAATATCCAGATTTCATTTGAGTGATAGTTCCACCTGCTCTGCTTATATAAGCATATGGACCATAAATTGGATTTCCATCATAAGCCCATCCAATTATTGGCGAGTGATCAGTTGATGTAGTTTCTACATTATTCCTAATAATCAGATCTTTTCTGCCATAAATTGTGTTTCCTTCTTGATTTTTTGAATATAATATTCTTCTTAGATTTCTTGGCGCATAAAGATGTGAATATTGAAGACCATAATCATCGTTTATGGGATCTGTTAAAAATCCATCATCATCACTTACAGAATTTAAATATTTTGAGAATAAATTGATAGTCCATCTAGTAATTGATGCGTCTAAAATACATCCAACACCAGAAGAAGTTACTGTTATTCCAGTCTGGTCTTGGGTATATCCAATGCCACTCTCAATGATTTTAACTTCAACTAACTCCCCATTGTTTATAACTGGGGTTAAAATAGCACCTACACCATCTCCAGTAATTATTAAATTGGGTGGTGAATTATAAGAACTACCTTTCTTATTAACAATTACATCTACAACTTTTCCATTAGAAACAATTGGAGTTACTTGAGCATTTTCTCCAGAGAGTAATCTAATATTTGGCGCCCTATAATAGTTGATAATATCTTCAACACCATAAGAAGATCCATTTGATTTCAAATAAACACTAGATACTTCCCCTCTTACGATGGGTTGTAACACACATTTGAATTCATTATTTCCTGTTGATGCTATACCAACAGATCCTAAAACTTTTATTTGTATCTCTGGATAATTAAATAAATGAGTCCCTATCCCAGCAAAACTTAAATCAACAAATTGATTTGTTTTTAAGTAAAAATCTTTTTCATTTGTTGTAATTCCAACTTGTGATAACTTAAATGTATTGTTATCAACCGTAGTTACATAATATTGGGTATTTGTTGATAAACCTGTTATTTGAGTTCCATCGACATTGTAAGTTATAATTTCTCCAGTTTTATAACCGTGGTTTTTAATTGAAATTGTTGATAAAGAAGTATTAATTCCTGATGATGGGCAAGTTCTTAATTTATTCTCATACCCAGATCCAGGACTGATAATTGATACACTTGCAACCACTAATTTTTGAGAAAAAGATTTTAGTGAATGGTTTCCTACGCCATAACTTGTCAGTGATACTGTATTTACTCCTGAAATAGCATCACCAAAGTTTTTATGGAGTTTAACAGTATATGGATCTCTCACATTCACATAGTAAGATGCGGATGTAGTTAATCCACCTATTGATTTTTGACTAAAAGTTTCGTATATGATTCTTTCGCCATTTCTGAATTTGTGATATGTTGTAAATCCTAAGGATGAAGTTGATGCTAAACTTACAACAGCAGCACTTTCAACAGAGTTGAAACTAACTTCATGGGAAATTAGTTTCGTATTTACCTTTGCAATAGCTCCAGATCCGTTTCCTCCAGTTATTTCTATAGATGGAGTTTCAACGTAATCAAATCCAGGATCTAAAACTCTAATTTCGTTAAAACGTCCTATAACAGATACATTACCCGTAGCACCAGATCCAATATTATCAGATACTGATAAGACGGGAGGATTTATCACATCATACCCTGAACCAGAAGAAGTTACAGTTATATAATTAATAGGACCATAAAAAACCCCATCATTTGATTTATAGTTTAATATTTCAACACCATTAACCAATATTCCAGTTAATCCTGGCATGGTTTCTTGTAAATCTGATTTAAATACTGGTGGAGATATTTCCCTTAATAATTTTTGAGTAGATAAATTTTTATTATAGTAATTGAATAATTCTATTTTATTATTAGTTATTACTCTTTCACTTTGAAGATTAATAAATTCGCCACTATGAATTTGAGATGGACTTAAAGCAAATTTAACATTATTTGCATCCACTCTTTTTACGAAATAAACCCCAGTATCAAACAGAGAACTAATTACATTAAAGGCAATTACTGGTTCTCCAGAAGAATTAAAGGTTGTAAAACTTGATCTTTCTGGAGTATAAAAAACGGCATCGCCAGTTTGGAAATTATGATCTATTCCATCAGTGATTTTAAAAGTATCTCCAATGTAGGTTCCAGAAAGAACAAATGAAGATCTTTTAGGATCTATTTTTTGTTGATTGTAGAATGGTATTGAAGGAGAAGCTACTAAAACTTTTTCCCCGTCAATGTACGTATTTTGTACGTTAGTTACAACATTTGAAATTGAATATTGATCAGAATTTCCTTTTAATAGTTTTCTCTTAATTGAGAATGAAGCATTCAAAGAATTAAAAGTGGATCCCTCACAAATAAAAGACTTAGAACTTAAAATGTCCTTTACTACAAAGTCCTTTTCATTTCCTAAACTACTAATAATAGTAATGCTATCTCCAATATGGAGACTATGATCCTCATTAACAAAAATTTTATACGTATTTGTTGCGGTTAAACCTATTCCAGCAACAGAATAGTTATTTGCAATATTTAATATCCACTCATTCTTGACTTTTTCTTTATTTTCTATACCTAAAGTTTTTATTTTTATCTTATCACCAGATTCATACCCATAAGTTTCTTCGTTTATCTTTAAATTATTAAGAACAGGTCTTATTCTTAATCTTAGTTCTCTTCCATCTACAACAGATCTACCATAAGCATAAGTATTAATATCAATATTAGATCCATCAACTATTGTTCCTGTTACATTTGAGCATCCATAAAACTGGTTAATTGTTTTGGATGAGTATGAAACTATACCAACACTTGTATCCTTATAGACAACAACTAATTCACCTTGTCTTGGAAATCCAATAGTTGAATCAACATCAAAAGTTGTTGCTCCAACTCCAACTTCACCGATTAATTTTGTTTTAGGGTGATATGAAAACTTTCCATAAATGGATCCCTCTACACTGATATCTCTATCAAATCCAGCATCAATACTAAGTTTATAATATGTGTCAGTAGTAACTCCTACAGGTTTTACTGTATTTCTTCTTACTGCATCATATACTGTAATTTTTTCTACTGTTGTTATAGGTGCATATGCTTTAGAAATATCTTCCCCATAAGTATCCTGATAAAGAGTAGAATTTCTTAGTTCTGACAGGTCTCCATCTAAACTTTCCGCAACAAAATCGAAGGTTATTTGATAATTTGCATCTGATGGTTTGATGAGAAATTCTTTTGGTTTAATTACATCAACTCTTTCACCATAAAGAGCTTTGAAAAGAATTTTAAAAGATTCATCAGTTCCCTTTGATGAATAAAAATCTCTAGATTGCTTTAAAAATAATGCCTGATTTACTTCTCTTGTAATAAAAGAATTATCAGTTCCAGAAAAAAATTCTCTGGATTCAAATCCTGGTGTTAATTGATATTTTATTTTCTTTAAAAATTCTTTTAAAAACAGAACACTTAAATTTGTTACTACAGATCCAGAAATATGCTCTTCTATATCAGTCTGAGAAAACTCTAGATCCCCTAATTGATCTGATTCAGTGTATTCTACAATACCAGAGAATCCCCTTACACAACCTGTAAATGAAATATCCGTTTTTCCAGTATATGTAATGATCTCATTATCAATCTTTATGAGACCATAAGAGTCTGGAAAACCACTAGTATTATCAACTAATATTTCTTCATCAAAAAAATCGACACTGGAAAGAATAGTTGTAGTCTCACTTAAATTGGTTATGTTATCTACTTTTATGTATTGATCTATGTTCTGTATTAAATCTACAGGAGAACCTTGAAATTCTTGTCCAGTGTAATACTGAGACAAAAATTCTACAATAAGAGGAAATTCTTCCTTAACGTAAGAGGGTACTTGATCTCTTACAATATTGCTGAATTGAATTCTCTTTTTAATATTCATGTCTTATAATCTTACTAGGTTCCCGTTACTGTAGCTTGAGGTTACGATATAGTTGGATGCTGAAGGATCTAATCCCGATGAGATTTCATCAATAACCATTTCAAAAATACTATTACCAATATCTAGTTGCAAATAAAGATCCTGTAATCCGATTACATCATTTGATTGTGGAATTGTGGAAATCTCAATGATTGTCTGCCCATCTTTAACTTTACCACTTAAAATATTAATAGGATTTAAAGTTATAATTCCATTTACATAATCTATTCTGCCAACATTTCTTCTTACTATTGTGGGGGATAGTGAAGATACTGATGGAACTGTGAATAGAAAAATAGAACCCGTTGTCCTATTAGTATCTGGAACATCCGACATATAAACGTTTCCGTTTATACCAGAAATTTGAAATGCACTGGATTTAATATTAAATCCATCCATACTCTTTATATGAATTCTGTTTCCAAAACCAATTTGATACTCTGCAATAGTATTTAATGCAACTCTCAAGTCCCTTCTCATTTGAATTGTTGTTATATTTGAAGTTACTGAGGAGTGACTGTCATCTATTATTTTCAAAAACTTACTGTATTTAAATCTTGCGCCATACTTATTTAATTCAGTAGATTCTGAGTATTTTCTTGCATTTGCCTGAACAATACTGGAAACATACTCAGTAGATGGTGCCAAATTTGTATTATAATAAACCTTTGAAGTCACTTCAACAAAAAGATATTTTAGATCTAAAATTTCTGGAACAATTCCTGCAACTGCATACTTTTTAAGATCTCTTTTTATATTCTCCTTAATGAGGTTGGGGAGAAAATCACCAATTCTTGGTTTGATACTAATAAAAACTTTTCCAAATTGTGGTGGAATTAATTCTTCCCCACCAAAAACTGATATTGATTCCGTTTCTGGATAAATTTTGGATGGAATCAGCGTTTCATAATCATTTGCAGTTAGTGCTCTATTTTGAGTCGCAAATATTCTGGGAGCATACTTTCTAACTGACTCTACTTGCTCTATTTGTTCTCCACCGCTTGATATTAATCCAGTAGTTAAAAGTGATATACCACTGGTTACAACATATTCTGCAGAATTTCTATTATATGTTAATCTTCCACTGAATAAGAAGTTTGAAATTCCATTGGCACCTTCTCCATTAGTTACAATGTAAGAAACTTCAATAAATTGACCTTCTTCCAGTGCTTTTCCAAAAACACCATCACCAAAAATTAATTCATATCTTTCATCTTCAATTTCTTGTATGAAATAAACATTTGATGATCCATCAATTTCAAATAAGTTATCTTGTTTTGAATATTTTACTGATGAAGTTGAAAATTCATTTGCTTTAATTCTTACACTGATATAATCGGTGTCTATTCCTGCGTTATTTAAGATAAACCTTTGATTTAAATTTCTACTTGAAAAAGTAAAAGTCTCTGTAATTAATGTTCCTTCTGCAATCTTAAGTTCGTCAAAAGTTGCATCGTTATCAATTACTGGAACTGTGACATCCTCTAAAATCGAAAAAACATAAGATTGATTTCCAAAAGTATTTGAGGTACTAGCAACAGGTCCCTTCTTTAAAACAATAGATTGTGGAACTGGAGTGATATTTGTAGTGTCAATGAAGAAATTAATTGTAGCAGTTGCTGCTTTTCTTGATCTTGGAACATAACCAATGTTTCTGGCAAGAGCAACTACATTTTCTCTTAAAGTGGCACTGTCAATGAATACCTCATTTGCAACCATGTTTGCGTTGTATGAGGTAATATAGGTATTATATGCCAAGATGTCAATGATAGTTGAGAGATTAGATCCCTCAAAATCATAATCCGTAAAATTGGAATTAGATCTTAGATAATCTTTGATTGATTCTTTAATCTGGGCAAAATCCAGATTACTAAAGTTGATTAGTGGCATTTACCTAGTCGATTGCAAGACGAATTGTAACTCTTGTGCTGGAACCTCGATCCCAATAATGTCATATATGATTAACACTTCAAAACCATTGTTATCATAATCAGGAAATGTTTGAACCCTACGAAGATTTACTCTTAGTTCATACTTCTGAATGGACCTTTCAATTTGGTCCTTTAAAATTGATGCTCCAATATCATTAATATTTTCAAATAGAGCCCTACTTACATCAGAACCAAATCTTGGGGAGAAAAACTTCTCCCCAGGTAAAGTGAAAACAATATTACGTATAGAACGAGCAATTGCATTCTCATTTTTTAAGGCAATCAAATCCGAGTTCAGAGGGTTAGTCTGAAAGGTCATACTGATATCTTTAAAACCCCTACTAACTCGTTCTACGGGCATTGAAAATGATGTTTCTTTTCTTATTTATTAAGTATTTTTCACTTCCACTCCTTTAAAGGAATGGGTTCTGTTCCATAATCCCAATCATCATAGTCTTCATCATTACGAATTTTCTCATGTAACTCACTTTGAGTCTCAAAGTTGTGCTTTTTTGGTACTAAATCATCATTTGCAATTTCTCTAAGCATTTTTGGGTTTGAATTTTCCATAAATTTCTGAAAAATGGGTTATCAGAACTTTTTACGGGGTTACTATCCCGCAAAATCTATGTAAAATCCTTCTCTTAGGTAATCTTTATCATTTACAAACTTCAAATTCTCAATTTTTTCAACTTTTTCGTCTTTCCAGACAGGTATCGCAATGTTATTACCATATCGAAAGTCTGGATTTCTTCTAAAATGCACTTCTATAAGGTGATTTCCAATAAATTCACAATTTATCCACTTATAATACCCCCTTAAGTTGTTCAAAATGGGCGGGAATTCAACTTGTCTATCAATTTTTTGCCATCTTTTCCACTTATATAGAGGATTTTGATCATCTCTTGCACCCAATACTACCAATTCTGACTTTTTGTTGCAGAAATCAACACTAAGATGTTCCCCTTCAAAGACTTCACACCAAAACTCTGATGGATGAAAGTGATCTGTATGGTCTTTTATGTACTCAATACGAGAAAAACGACCCATTCCAAGTAAATTAATACTAGGTCTTACTATATAATGACCTGGAACTGGAACAGAGCACCCTATAGGACCACACAGATGCCCCAGAGAGTGCGCTAGAAACAGTTTATTATAGACCCAGAGATCTTCTAAATGAATTGATTTCCATTCATCTGTTAGATCAAAATAATACATAAGATTTCTTCTTATATCTTTGCTTCATACTGTTGTCTTTTCATTGTATAGTTTCTTTGAATTTTTATCTTTATCGACTTGTTTAGTCATTTTGTGCTCCTGATTCGTTAAAATCAGAACTTTTTACGGGGTTGCTATCCCGTTCTTGTGCTGTTTTCCAAAAATATTCGTCTTCATTACCCATTGCGAGTCGTTCATAGATGTTTTCAACCTGATAATAACGAGTTGAGACCTTAAAATCAGGTGTTTTTGGTTCTTTAGGAGTTAAACTATTGTCATAGATGCGAATTCTGTTATTAGGATAAAGTGCAAACTGTCCGTTTTGTAATTCAATTAGATTATGTGACTTATGTTCAGCTGGATTTTCACTTGTTGCATAGTCAATCACATCTGGATCTTGATGATAGTTATCCAAAGTGCAGATATAAGTCCCTTTTTGAGGTCCAAAGTCACGAGTATAGCACTCATAATCCATAGATCCGATAAATTGTTTCTGCACAGAGACCACCCCATAGTCCATGCAATTCCAAAACTGAAGATTTGGTAGATTTAAATCAGGGTTTGGAGTTTCTGGGCGAGATAAAAAAGCACTGATAGGAAGTTTATCATACATTGCAGCATACTCTGGTAAGTATGTCTCAAAATAAAAAGCGCGTCCAGGTATCGACTTAGTAGATACCCAGACGCCTTTTACAAACTCACCCCAACCACTTTGATGATCGGTCAAATACTCTTTACGAACCCAGACTTCTTGTGAAGGTAGATTAGCAATTAAGCAAGACATGTGTTAAGTTTTATCTTTTAACTATTTACCCTGTCCGCGATACTTTTTCTTTGCAACATTACGAGAGGATGCTGCATACTTGGTGCTACCACCTTGTCCTTGACGAGTCTTTTTAATTTTAGGTTCAATAACAACCTTACCTGTAAGAGACGGACGTTTTGCCATAAATGCAACTCCTTAAAAAACTGGAATAAAAGATGATCCATCAATCATATTATATGAAAAGTCTGGATCATGACTTGTCATAATGTTAAATGCAAGTGTAATGCGATGATCACCATTTTGCATTGAAGTGTTTAAACGAACTTCATGATATATATCACCAGGTCCAATGTACATTAATCCTGGTTTGTTTTCAACATAATAGTTCTCCTTTCCATTTTTGTCAAAGAAAACTGTCTTACTATCTTTTGGATCAATAGAAATATATCCGTGCCATGAGAAGAGGTGATTGTGCTTCTTAAGAATATCTTCGCTTGAATGAAAATTAATCCAAGATTGCATCCAAATCTGAGTATCAGGTGGATATTTTAAAACTGCATGAAAATGATTTTTAACTGCTGAGTTAATAAAACCATTTAAGTAATAGAAATGATTTGATGGAGATGCAGCAGCAAAGATATTATAAACAGGATATAACCAAGTGCTATTTAAATTTCCTGAATATTTATAAACTCCTTTACGATGATCTGCAACCATACCATCATATAATCTACAAACCTTATCTGAAACAATAAGTGATTCTTCTATAATTTCTTTTTGATAAGTGGGGACGTATTCTGAAAAATAAAGATGTTGTAAAGTCATGCTATTTCTTCTAGTTCAAGAAGACTGGGATCAACGTCTTCATCCGAGTAAAAACGCTCAGCAAAGTCTTGAAGAATCTCAGTACAATCTTCTGCACTGAGATTCGTATAAATTTTACGTCCTTTATAAAGTATGTTGTAGTTCATCAGATAATACGAGTTTTTTCATGTCCAACACGAATGCGAGGATCGCACCAGATTTCAAATCCTTCATCCTTTGCATCAAGACAGAATGAAACGTCTTCACCGCACATATCCTGAACTCCACCAGATTCAAAGACTTGCATCTTTGGAGCAAACCAAGGATACTCAAGATTCTCAAAGACACCCTTCTTAATGAGCACCCAACCAAATCCAGTGTAATCCACAGTGAAAGGCTTCTTGCGCTTTGAAATAGACTCAACGGTTTCATGATTCATTACACCGCCGTTCTTACGGAAATCATCCTCTTCCAACCAGTGCGCGACAGAAGTTGTGTGACCATCTTCCGTAGCGTACCAACCTGCGGCGATTTCACGCTCTTGTCCTTCAACAGGAAGAGCTAGATCACACAGTTGCCAGAACTTGTTTGTATCAAAAACAATGTCATTGTCAATCCACAATTGATAATCATACTCAAGTTTTCCATCCCAAGGAATTTGATTGGGACCACGGAGAACATTTGCACCAAGCACTTTACACCGTGCAAAATTCACCATGGATGAATAATCTTGAGAAATCTGAATTGCCATCTGATTTTGTACCATATCAAAACAGAGTTGTACAAAGTTCTTCAGAAAAATGTATGAGCATCCACGACCTGGGAGACAAAATACAATCGTCTTCCCCCTCATACGTTCTTTAATTGCATCAATGTCCCATTCAGGTCCTTGTTCCTTTTTGGGAGCAACAGTCTTAACAGTAAATCCTTTTGCCATAAGTTGAAATAACCTTCAGATCAATTTTATCAGTCTATTTAGAAAATGTCAATATGAAGAATTCAGTGTAATGCTCTTATTTACTGAAAGTTCCTCATAGGTCAAATCATCATTGGTATAATCAGTTTTCATTAATCCTACCATCTGATTTAATGTACTCCAAGTGGTCGCAAATTCATCCTCTTTTAATGAATGTGAAAGAGACACCTATCTTTTGCATATATGTGATATATTTTTTCCATACGGTGTCAAATTTTTGTGCGATTTTTTTTACACACAATCTGATTGATTGCTTGAAGTATATATCACAATATTACAAACCCCCCATGGAGGGTTTTCTCTACGGGGGAATTTTTTTCTATGAGCGTTTCTGAGATTTTTTTTCCTGCGAAAAATTTTTTTAAATTGATATCTCGCTCGCTCTTTGTCACCTCTGTAGGTTAGGGATGTTTGCCTTTTTATAAACGCAACGCCGCCAGGCGGCATAAACAAACGGGCGCAAAACACTGTCAAAAAGCATCACTGTCAATCATAACATAAACGGCACCCAGTGTCAACCAGGTGCCGCACAGTTGTTAATAATCAGAACGCTACTTCCTCCAGAGTAGGAATACCCAGAGCACTCTCAATCTGTGGCGATTCGATATAATCAAAACCGCTCACATTATCAGCAGCGAGAGCATCCAGAATGGACAGAATCTCGCTGCCAGTATTACCTTGAGCGAGAAGAGAAAGTGCAATCGACTTGGACATAATAAAGAAGAAAAGTGTTGTGAACTGTGTGGTGCCTAGTTTATACTCAGTGCGACAGGAGTGAGTGTTACTTAAGCGAGTGTGGAGGTGTTCATCAAGTCCTGATAATCACTCCACTTCTCTACTGCTTGCTCTAGAGTTTCAACATCAGCGAACAGGTCAAAGTTCGCAGGTAGATCTAACTGACCTGACATACCCAAGTAGTTAATGAACCCCAGGATTTGCACCGACTGCTCATAACCATCAACGTTAAAGATGCGGTCCAATTCTTCATTACGAAAATCAGAACATGCGATCAGGTCAAACACATAGTAGAACGGACGACGAATAGCGTAGGGGATGAAGTTCAGCATCAGAGTGTTAGTTAAGAGTGAATGAGTGAGTGATACTTAAGACTAGAAATCGAACACGTCAGAGTTAATCTGAATCACATTTACCCTAGGGTCATTATACTTAACCCCGTCGCCAGTTACTGCACTCGAACCTAGACAATCACAGAAGGTTTCATAGTCACCACACTCAGAGGCAAGGTGATACAACCTCTCATCATTGTTGATCCACAGAGCAACATTCCAGGTCTCATAGTTCTCCCAACCGTTATAGCTGGTATCCAGAACATTTGCTTGGAAAGTGGTGCTCACTGTTTGGGGGTTCGTGCTTACACTACTGAGACACTTTGCACGGTACCCCTTTAAGTTACTCACAGCACGCGCGTTGTTACTAACTCACCAACGATCAGGTGTACTTAAGTCCTCAACGTAAGCATCACACTTCTCTGCACCTTCCAATTTGAATAACTTCTCCCAATCTATCTGATGGGGGTCGAAGTCACCGAACACTGATAGATCCAGAGTGATTCTATAACGCTGCTTCTGTGCCTGAGAATATGCAACTGACATAAGTGTGCTCCGTTGGTGTTCTTGTAAGAGTCTAAGATACCTGGGAATTATTGTCAAGACCTAGGGGATATTTATGAGGACTGAGTGTATTTTTGCGACGGGATTGTGGGGATTTTGTGACGCTGGGGGTATTGACATTATGGGGAGAGTGTGATAGACTGCACGCAAAGATCACAAGGTCTGAGCACATTTAATCGACCATAAATTACAAGACTCTGACACATTTATCAACGCATAAATCACAGCACTTATTCTCAACAATACCCCCAAATGATTCTCAATAAATCATACTTATTGAGAACGATTATGAAAGCACGTTTATATTTAATAATACATTTTTAATCGTTTTTTAATACTTTTTTGCCTTTTTTTGCCTTTTTTGCCAATAAAAAAGAGGGGTTAACAACTCCCCTCTCAGCATACACTTACACTAAGAATAAGCAGTTTTATGTCATACTCAGGACAGGAAACATTGATCAGAAACGAATGATAGGGTGGTCTACATCAAGCACCTGACATTCATCAGTTGCAAACACAAACTCAACATTCAGTTGGTAATACTCATCGGTGGCATCATCATAGACGGCAACATCAGAATTGAGTTGATCTTCGTTGAGTTGTTGCAACTGTTGCAGAAGTTCTTTGTATGTCATCATGGTTTTGTTGTTAGTTAGAGTGAGAAAGATTCAGGCGAGGCGCATACCTGAGAAGAAAGGAATCGGTGCTCCGTCGTATTGAACGAACCACTGAAAGTTCTTCTGGAAGACATACTCGCCAGGCACACCAAACGCTTGGAGAAGTGCATTGAGGCGGGACTTTGTGGTGTTTGATTGATAACCACCATCGAACAATTCGATCCAGGTTTCGCCTATCCGAGCGATCAGATTACCGTGCAGATAGACATCAGAACAGTTGGTGTAAGTAACCACTTGAGAGTTCGCAACTTTCAGATCCTGATTGTCACGAACTGCATTGATGATTTGTTGTTCGATCTTACGCATGGTTGGAGTGAGTGGTGCTTA
>Ga0194115_10001164_pt1 | contig 34628 bp, 32 predicted proteins | sample TA2MahsurfametaG_3_FD_148656 | JGI IMG/M metagenome (GOLD analysis project Ga0194115, IMG submission 148656) | Freshwater microbial communities from Lake Tanganyika, Tanzania - TA2015002 Mahale S4 surface | ecosystem: Environmental > Aquatic > Freshwater > Lake | place: Tanzania: Lake... | reverse complement strand
ACTTAGGTGGAGGGAATGCTCACCCGCGAAGATCAGCTGGACGATTTTCTAACTTCAGTCTGCTACCCATACATTGTCACGAATACCACGGGAAGTTCTCAAGCGAAACTCTGAAGCTAAGTTACGGCATTGCTACTATCCACATGCGACGTATGATGCGAAACCGTGGACCCAATGTCCGCATTCAACATTCGATGTAGAAAACGCCCAACTTCGAATCTAGTCCTTTGTTTAGTTGTGCTATTCCTGTACTAGTTCAATCCCCGTTGCAGTGGATCACTGCTTTAGTCAAAACTCAAGAGGTCGACATCCGGAGAAACCGGTGATGAGGGGAAGGATGTCGTGGTGGAGACCTTTTCGTTCTTGTCACCAAGTAAGTCAAAGATTTCAACATCGTCAGCAGATTCACTTCCCGTTGGAGTGGCTGGGACCTTCCTACGGGAATCTTCGATACGATCATTCCAAAGAGTCCTATGTTCACTGTCCTCCGCATAATATTCTTGATCGATGATTAATATCCCTCCCCCCAGACCTTCCAAAAGAGAATTTTCTTTCGCTTCCGGATGGATACTTCCAATCCATTCTTCATAAATTCCCTCGGGATGTGAAGAAATGAATTCCTTCAGCTTTTGTTCGATTGGACTTTGTTTGGTTTGTGACATGGTTCCTGTTTGTGTGTGTTCTTCCAAAAGAGTGTTCTTTGGGTTAATCGATGATGCAGCAAAATAATTGTAACTGTGAATTCCCGGTTGGTTGTTCCCGATCTGCAGGTGCACTGCCATGTGGCAAATTACGTTTTCGATCCGATCGATTTTTCTCGTTTCACAAAATCTCAAAGGTATCCCTGTCCCTTTGTCATTTCAACGGCAGTCGGAGTCGTCCGACAGATGGAAAAACCACCATGCATAGAATCTAGAATCTCACAATACCTCGAAAAAAGAGAAGTGTCAAGACCTCGACAGAATGACGTGTATTGTCTGTCCTTCGTCTGGAGAACTTCCGAGTTTTTTTCATTCGTGTGGTGGTTTGTCCCACGGGGACCGACAGTTGTCGGTTGTTGGCACCTCGACGACGACATGTCGACCTTCGCCGGCATCTCGCTCGTGGTCCGGAATTTCTGCGTATCTCGTCCCCGCCGGCAGACTCACCATAGAGGTGACAAGTGACAACCCACGTTCTCGAGAAACTCATAGCAAATTCACCCTCCAAGGCAGCAGTGAAAACTAGTCTCGAAGTTACTTCTCGACAGCAACACAGTCAACAAAGCACAAGATCGTCTGGTATTTGCAAGCCACCGTTATCGTTAGGTCACAAACCTCATCCTTTCCGGAAACACACCGTAAACTTTACAACCACAACTCCGACGCCAAAAATTACGGCAAGAATCATGTCACTCTCTCCACGGAGGCCCGATCGACAGGCCCAGTCCGCCTATTCGGATAGTACGGAAAACGATGGGAACTCTGATGATGTTCGACGACGAGCTTATGATTTGTTAAATCGTATGGGTGGTCCAGATAGTGAAGAAGATGTGAAGGAATGGCCATTAAGTCCAGCAGCCAACAAACGCGGGGTACAATACTCCTCGTATCAACAGGGTGCGACAGAGGATCAGTTTATGTCATCCCAAGGCCATGATGGCCCACGATCGACGACGACGTCCTTTACGTTAGAAAGTGGATCGTCGTCGATTTCGTCAATAGCAGAATCATTAGTCAATTGTGTCTCGGGAGCATGTAAATTGGCATCCTCTGAAGTCTTATCACAACCAGCCTCCATTCTCCGAACAGGATATCATAGTCTACGGACAGTCGTCATCCCTGAGGCTGAAGAACGATGGTTTTCATCACGAAGTCAAACAACGACACCCTATGCACCTGTCGTATCTGGGACCTATCAGACTGTCGACGTCTCCCAAACGTATCGTGGTCGGTACAGTGATTCACCCTCCGGCTAGGACCAGATGGCATCATTCGTCTAAAACAAAAGCATGTCAAAGAATATTCCGACTTTTTGTTTTGATGCAATTACCTATTAGTTTACGTTGGCTCGCCATGGAAAAGAAACAATCATCGGGGTTACTGTGAACGACAATGAAACCGCAGAAGGACGAGGTGGGGAGAGAAACATGCAGGGACTATCTCTGTGGCGTCCTTCATTAACGAATGGCATCGGAAAGAGAATTGAAGTGTGGTCGTCATCCTCGCATGTTAACATCTCTCCGCGAAAAACAGAAATCGTTTCTATACCCAGGCAATCAAAACGCTGTGAGTCCATTCACGCAAGACTCATTCGTTTCGGCAGCTTGTGATTCGTACGAAAAGGTCAACAATAGCGCGAGCTCGACAGCAACTAGGAAAAATGTCCGAATCAGGCACTAGCATAGACTACTAAATGGAAAATGATCTATGGATGTTTATCCTAGTTTTGCTCTGACTAGCATTTGGGGGTGAACGAAAAATTCTTCCACCGGAATCTTTCGTCTAACCCATTGTTCCGATCCAACCTAGATTGTCATGTCTGTTCTGTAGGGCATGTGCGCTCAATCGGTAAACGTAGTGGGTCGCTGCTCCACCTGGGTTTCTTGTTTTCGACTGCAAGATTTTGACAGCCGATTTGTTGGAGGACAGACGTTTGGTCGTCGTACATATGTTTACGAACGATACGAAAACACAAAGGAATCTGATGCCACCATGACCGATTCGACGCAGACTCTATATTTCTCCACTTCTTCCTTTTTCCCATACCTTTCGGACGCCATTGGCAAGCCACGAAGTCGAATTGTGTATATGTAGATATCGGAAAGGTGATATGGCCATACCACGTTGTCGGTGAAACGGGGGGGAACAGGGCCTGGGCTGTGATTCAATCCCTTCAAAAGAAAGGCGATAGGCACGGGACGAGCGGGAAAGAAAATCCTTCATCAAACCTTTGGCGCGAGCAGATTGCCTATGCGAATCATATCCTAGGATGATTCCACCATATTTCACCTTGAATCCCGAAATGAAATCAAAGGCTTTCTTCTTCCTGATACAGATGATTGTTCTGATACTGCTGACGTGCTATCAGCTCATGAGTCTTTCGAAGTCTTTAGAAGGAACCATATCGACTCAAGCCTTGGATCTACCACAACGGTCCCTTGACGATTGTCCATCAAACGCCAAAGCAGGTACCCCTGTCAGTCCATTAAGACGGCAGCCAGATGCATCCATTGACATCAATAGTAGCTTCGGTGGTTGTCTCATCATTCAAGGTAAGACATGATTCCACCTACGGCCTTTGGTAGTCTTGACTTCCTTCCTAATCCCAGTTGGCTTGGCGGATAGATGATAATCATTTACTTCCTGAGTGGTTGGCCTACCACTATCATGTGTTACCACTACGACGACTGATCGTGGGGATAGATCCACGCTCTGTCACCTTCCCATCTGCTATACTGGATCGATACCGTCAGGAGGGGTTGATGAAAATAACTGAATGGTACGAAGAGGACCTCATGCCACCTCATTTGTTATCAGCCCATCGAAGAGTGAATACCAGTGACAGTGAGGCACTCAAGGCATTGTATATTGAACGGCAAATTCAGTTCTATACGAGATGTATGGCGACATTGAACGCCGAGGACATGACATGGGCTGCCATGATTGATACCGATGAGTATGTCATCGTCAATCCTGTGGTCAGTGATAACCTTCGTCTCCAGCACACCGAACAAAACAGGACAATCCATCAGATATTGAGTGATCCAGTGAATAGAAGAGGAAATGGGATGATTCGAAATGGTTGTGTGAGTATGCACCGACTACAATTTGGACATAAGGAGAGTAACGCATCGACTGTCCAAGAGGGGGTTCCAGTGGGTTTTGACGGGTTTTCGTTTTCGACCATGAGATGGAGATACCATGCTGAACGTACGAATAAGGATGTGAATAAGTTGGCGAAATGTTTGGTAAATCTTCGATCGGCACGATTTTCCGACTTTGTTTCGACGGAAGTCAGTCCACATCGTCCCTTGAAACGTTTATGTGACCTTCCGAATATGCGAATTACCAATGCCGAATCACCCATCATCGTATATCATTATTCCGGATCATGGGAAAGTTGGAATTATCGGACAGACTTCCGACCCAAGAGACAACGTCCATTCTTTGATTTACTTCACTTTACGGATGAAACGTTACAAGATGATTCCATCCGACCATGGTTACAGGAATTCGTAACGGAACAGGGATTGGAACTTGCGACCTACTTGTTGGAAGGTTCTGGAAAACTAACATTTAAGGGCGATGCTTAGACAGTACAACCCGGGGAGTAGTAGTAGGGCACATGGACTATAATTTAGAAAGACGAGGATACGGTTTCCTCCTTTATCCTTCAGTGACACTGATTTCAAACAAACCGACTGCATCATCGACGCCTTGTACGTATAGATAGTAATCTTGTCCTCGAATGGAATCGAATGTAAATGGATTTTCATCTAATAAATCAGATGTACCATCAGCACAATAGAGTGCAGTACAATCTCCGACGAAGATGGTGACCTTGGGAGGGATCATAGAATGTTCTGGTGCTGTACAATTACTGGTACATGCCTCCAGGGAGAGACTCCGTCCCGTCTCACCCGTCACGACATACCAAGTACCTGGACCACCATCAAAGGTCGCTGTCCCACATGTATCACCATTGACATTAAAGGTCGAGGTTGACGCCTCACTAATAATCCCCACCTTAGTCGACCCATCTGCCATAATCCTTGTCGCCTTATCACATTTATTGTTGGTAAAGAAATTCACCGGTTCCTCATTGTTGTCTTCATCATCTCCGGGGAGAGAGTTGTTGTTCCCATTTTTGGATAAATTACTCTTATTCCTCTTTTCTTTCGTACCAAAGACTATGCCTAACATGATAGCAATCAAGATGGCGATGATACAAACCAAGATGGCCGTCCGTTTCTTCGTCTCCTGTTTCATCGTCGAATCGGAAAAAATGTTGGACCTTTCAGGTGTTGGTCGTTCTTCGTCGTCCTCGTCCTCGTCGTCTTCGACCTCAGGAATAGTCTTTGTAGGACTTGTCGATGATAATGTTGGGAAGAAAAGATTTCTTCTCGTCGTCTCCTTCTTTGGGGTTATGGATGTTGTTGTTGTTGTTGTTGTTGTTGATTCTGGAAATGTCAATTCGGCGGCCCCGTCGTCGTCAACTAGCACATTCGCCAGAGGTGCCGACTTTCGTGAAGCCTCGTCGTCGTCCGAAACGGGTCTCCATAGATTCTTCACACTACGTAGCGAGACCATGACTAGTACTCCCACTACTACTTTTTCTTTTTGCTTGTTTCTTCTTTCAGTATGTAGATGTACTTGCGAATTTGTTGACACAAATAGTGCGTGCGCCTTATCCTAGTTCCAATGCTTTTTTTTGTACTCACTATTGTGTTGCATCCACAAGAAGTCCTGCTTCCGAAACCGCCAAAAATTGACGCCGAACTAACCTACTTTTGGATCGGAAGTTGTGTCATGTACGACTCCTTCCAAGGCATATATATCGACCGCCATGCGCGCCCGCCAGGTGTACCGAATAAATGACGTCCCCCTTCCGCTGGGATTCGAGGGGGATTCGAAAATTCGATTGCCGTGTACGAGTGGATGATTCGTGAATCAAATACCCGGCATCATTCAAATTATTCTTGAAATGCCGTACTCTACGCAATCCATGCTACAACTTGGTAGGCGATGCTGGCGACAATTGTGTTAGACAGTGAGAGAGAGCGGCCGGTCCCCATTCTTCCTATCATGTACGCCTCTCTGTACGGGGATTCGCAGTGTCCATGTCACACCGCAACGGTCCTAGAAAACGAAAATGGCCCACGGTGTAAAAATACCGTACATCGCCTGGACGGTGGTGCGACTGCGTCCTCCTTCCCCATCTACGAATCTGTGACGTGCCCGTGTGTATCTCATATCATCCATAGTATACACATCAAGCTGTGCATTGTGAGGTCGGTCTATTGCACCTCTTCTTCTGGTCTTCCATTGTGTCAACCACACAGCACTTGTCTTTGGGAATCCTCCTTTCGAACGCAACCCCAAGGTTGTAATACACCCCGTATCTCCGTCGTGTCCAAGGAAACCGTCCCCGGCACAGGTCCACTCCCTCTCTCCCTCCCTCTCTCTCTCCCTTCCACATTATGGCGACGATAAGCCGACGTAAAACGATTATCCGAAAAGGATTCATCGTGACTGCATTTTATGTTCTCTGTTCAACAATTTCACTACATCTATTCTTTGTGAAGAACCAGACGATGTCGTCAGGTTCGGGCTGTCTCTCGGACCGTCCAGAACCTCCGGGTGGAAGTTTCTTTCGGATCAATCGGATATACTACCTAAATACCTTCGTCGCAACGGTACGGAATCAAATGATGCAGGGATGGCTCTCTGCACAGCATATTCCATTTTTCCGTATCGAAGCCCTTGCGGGGGCTGTCCATCCACGATGTTTCCCTTTATCCATCTGCCATCGGAACACTCGAGCGATGATGGCCTACACCTATCTCTTCGAATATGGTGGATTTGAGCCAGCACCATGTCAACCGACTGAACTCAAATCGAGGGACATGTTCCTTTCGTTTGGGCAACGACCTCAACATACTAACGGTCGGCCGTACTACGACCTCTCAGGGACGACTCTCATCCTGCACAAGGATAATATTGTCATTCCACAGACAGATCAATTGGAGCGGCATTTAGCAGATGCCATACAGTGTGGACAAATTGCTCTCGATTGGGAAGTCATTCGAATCAAATGTTGCAGGGCGCAGAATTCTCAGGAGAATAACACCTCGAGCAACTTTTCTTCCTGGAGACCACACTTGCAGCCCTGGGATCAAGAGGATTCCTTCTTTGAAGCTATTTTGTGGAAAGACACTGCACTACAGCGGTTATTTAGAACCATGGGAATAACGTTGGGCACACAGTCAACCATGGGCACCCTGTTACGTTTAGATCGTTTCGTCGCCTCTAACTTCCGGTCCTACAATCAAGAGGTATGCTTTTGTGTCCGTCAAGCGACCGAGAAGGATGTACCCGTAGCTGTCCGGACGACGGTCCTCCCCCAGGAGAAAAAGATCTCTCTACAACGGATCCAGCAGCAGACCCCCCTGAGTGATGTCCTCCCACCAAGGAAGATTGAACGTGTATATTACAGTAACTTGGATAAGAATGTTTTGCGAAAGAATATGATGGAATTTTGGTTGAATCAGGACAAGTCACGGACGATCCCCTACAAGAGGATTGCTGCACATGTGGGTGATACTGAAAAGGATCAATGTGTGGAAGATAAGAATGCTACCAAAAGATGTCAAGGTGTGGCAGGCCTTGCACGGACACTGCTACATATCCTCACTAATGAAACGATGAATGGGACGTCCCTTATTTTGGAAGATGACTTTTTCATTACCGACCCTGCCTTTAAGCGGATGGAAGCAAGTATTGCATTAGTCCCTGATGATTGGGATGTCATCCGATTTGATTGTCGAGATATCTATGATCAAGTGGACTTAAAATGGTTAAGTCCCTTCGTCGCCAAGTCGAACGAGTTCCGACATCAGAAGAATTGTACACGATGTTTTTTTTGTGGTGGGACCCATGCAATGCTTGTTCGGGAGGAATCGACGGAACGACTGAAAAGGATGTGGGGACAAACACCATTTGACGACGTTGATTGTATCATCGGTCGGACGAAATGGATTAATAGTTATTGTGTCAATATTGGGGCAGGTGATATGTTCAACTTTGCGGCGGAACGATCAGACATCCCCAAAGATTGATGACCCCAAAAAAGTCTTTGCTTTTTTCTTTGCACAACCAACACTTAGGTTGGATGGGGTGGGGGGCGACCTCGGAGCCTTTGAATCATTCTTTCAACTTGTTAGCTTTTAATAATCTGTATAGTTATGAAGCTTTGGAACCGGCACACAACTGGACTACTGTCGCCTCTCCAACGGTAAGGACAGCTACAGTAGCGAAGAAGGCACGACTCGTTTGACTACGGACAGGAGGGTCGGCACGAACTTTCGAAGCAACTCAGGGGTCGTTGTCGAACCCCGTAGAGATTCAACGACATTAATTAATCCCCAGGTTTCACAAGTCAACGCGAGCCCCAAAGAAATCCAGTAGACAAATGAGTCCCAAGCCTCACATCTTTGGGAAAATAGCTTGCAATGTTTCTAGAGTGATACTGGTTTATCATCATCATCGTCGTCATCTTTCATTATTATGGGTGTCAAGGGACTTTGGCAACTTTTATTGCCAATCGGACGTCGGATTTCCATTGAAACCTTAGAGGGGAAGATTTTGGCCGTCGATGCGAGTATTTGGTTGACTCAATTCTTGTCGGCAATGAAGGATCCTGATTCGGGTAAGGTCCGACCGGCGGCACATTTGATTGGTTTCTTTAAGCGATTGTGTAAACTTCGTTATCAGGGGATACGTCCAATATTCGTCTTCGACGGGCCGACACCGGAAATTAAACAACGTGAGATTCGAGAACGTCGTCGACGGAGAGAACAATTTAGTCGAGATCATTCGGGTGGTACCATCCAACGGATGGCGAAACAAATCCTTGTTCAGCAACTAAAGAAAAAGGGTGTAAAGCTTTCATCAAGGATGAACCCATCCACAAATCCAAATGATTCCCAACGGGGAGGAGATAATCCTACTGAATCCGGTGAAGAAGTTGGTGGTGGGAGTGGTGATACGACAACGACTCATGGCGCATTTGCTCCGGGGTTTTACGATCCTGAGATGGAGAACTCGGTTACAGAAAATAGCAAAATGGAGGCCGTAGTGGACAAAGACGTGATTGATATCATAGATGACAAGACTGACTTTTTGGATCTAGCGACTCCTCAAGAAGTGAATACTCAAAGCGACTGGGACACAGCAGATGTGGACGTGGTAGATGTGGACGAAGAATCGAAACAGGGAGCGGACCATCAAGGGGACAATCCGAATGATATCCGAAATTACATGTCGACGAATCCTGACGAGTTTGATGCTGATTACGTAGCGTCTCTTCCGGCGACACGACGGAAGGACTTTGTCGAAGAGGCACAACGTGGACGTCGATTACAAAGTCGAAGAGAATTTATGAAGGTGGCTTATAATCCAGAAGAGTTATCCAAATGTCAACTTCGAAATTTTTTAAGAGCAAGTAAATTGAATCAGGATATTCATAAAATGGCCAGGGAGGCTGCAAAAAACGATGCCATCTCGAATGCATCGTCGACGTCGAATCGTTCCAAACGAATTATTTTTGAACATGACAATGGTTCTAGTCGTGATGAAGAAGGGAAGAGGAAAAAGAAGGAAATGGCACTCCAGAAATTCCGTGAAAATCGGAAGCTGTCATTGTTGGCCTCGAGTGATGAGGAGGAGAGTGTTGGTAATGGAAAGGACGCTTTGGAAGGAAGAAGTGACGACAACGTATCGAATACATTCAAAGTATTGGTAGGAAAACGAAAAGCGATTATTGATGATGAAAGTGAAGAAGATGAAGTGGGGAATGGTGGCTTTCTGAATTCTCCAAAGGTCGCTACATCCCCCTCGAAGAAGCATCCAATACTAACCGTCGAGTCGGATTCTTCAGATGACAACGATTCCTGTGGTGGTGGTTTCATCGCCAGTAGTACGAAAAAGACAATCAGTGGTGAGGAGGAGCAAAACAGACTCATAGATGAAAGGAAAATGCCCGCCCAACGAAAAAATTCCGATGAAACGGATGATGTGACACGAACAGTCAATGATGAATTGATTGCTAGGGCTTTACAAGAAAGGGAATATGGATCGGATGATGATAGTGGTGGTGGTGGTTTCCTACCTTCCTCGAGCAATGGAACCAATTCTGTCAGGGAAGGAAAGATGGAAAGGGATTCCACTCAAGACCCGGCCAGGCAGATCCTTTCAGATGAGGGGGACGACGAGGAAATCGCAAGTACGGTGAATGATGAACTGATTGCGAAAGCCCTGCAAGAAAATGAATACGATTCAGATGATGGTGGTGGTTTCTTACCTTCCTGTCATAGAACGGATTCTACCATTGAACGAGAGGAGATCGATTCGACCATGGATATCGTAGAACATGTCCCTCCTATCTCAAACAAGACCCCTATCCACACCGCATCGGCCGACGAGGAGGAGGAGGACGAGGACGACACTAACGATGAGGATGTCGATTGGGAAGATGGGAATTCTAACGATGAATCCGTTGAGATAGTAGCCCCAAATATCTCGGAGGTTGACGTTCTCGATACTACTAGAGCATCAGAGAGTGATCCCTCCTGTCGAGAACGAAACCAACGGGACGATGACCATGATATGACGCCAGATTCCGCGAAGAACGCTAGACTCAAGAGCATGGAAGAATCAACAGCGACAAGTGTAAACGAAAGAGTTGATCGCGATCGACAGGATGCTACGGATGTAGAAAATGAGGACACCGACGGTATGTTTGCTTGGAAAGAGAAGGACAAGGACGACAACAACCAGGATGTTGATGATCCCTGGGCTTTCGATTCTCCCGGCAGATCAAGCACGAGAGCCAACGCAAACGACGTCTCTGCAGCATTGGAGCAAGCACAGAAAACCGCGTCCAACTTGACCAACTGGGCTGGTCGAGCTTTTCGCCAGGCAGTGGCAAAACACGCCGCCGAGAATGGTTTGAATGTACCGCAGGGAATTAGCCCGTTTACACCTCAAAAGGCTGGGACACAACCGACTGTCGAACCCTCTCACGATGCATCGATGCGGCAGGATCGACATCTGGGTCCCCCATCGACTGAAACGTCTAGCCCACCATCAGACCAAATGGGAGTACGTGAAGCTGGATTATATTCGCCAAAACAAGGAAAGTCACGCAAAGTAAGGCCTGTTGCTTGGCCAGAGACACTTGGTGAGGAGGCATTGATAAGTACCCTGGAAGAGTTCGAAGAGAAATGGGCAGAAGACCGAAATCATAAGGCCCAGGAGATCGAAACCGTAACGGATGAGATGCGGACTGAAGCGATGAATCTGTTACAGCTATTCGGGGTTCCATACGTAGAAGCGCCAGCGGAAGCCGAAGCACAGTGTGTCATGCTTGAAAGACTAGGCCTTGTTGATGGTATTGTAACTGAAGATTCTGATGCGTTTGTATTTGGAGGTAGACGGATTTACAAGAACATTTTTGATGATCAGAAGTACGTCGAGGTTTACGATGCGACTGACGCCGAAGCTGAAATGAACCTTACACGTGATAGTCTAGTGGCTCTCGCCATGCTACTTGGAGGCGATTATACCGAAGGCGTAAGGGGAGTTGGAATCGTCAATGGGATGGAAATCCTCGATGCCTTCGATGTTTCACAGGACGTAAAGATCGGTCTGGATAAGTTTCGGAAATGGCTAGACGGGTTCGATCCGTTTGACGTGCTGAATTTCGTCAAGGGAGGGACACAGGAGGGGACATTGACGAAGGAGCGTGTGTTCCATCGTAAGCATGTATCTGCTCGAACCCGTTGGGTCGCTCCCAAATATTTTCCAGATCCGATGGTCCTCAGTGCCTACTTGAATCCGGTAGTGGATAAATCTCCCGAACGATTCTCGTGGGACCTACCCGACGTCAACCGTCTCATCCTATTTTGTAATAAGCATGTTGGATGGCGAGATCAGGAGACTCGATCGATGATCCAACCTGTCATGGAAAAGATTGAAAAACGTGGTTCTATGCATCAAACACGAATCGAGAGTTTCATGCGATATGAAGATGGTATTAAGTTTGCTAACGTCCGTTCGAAACGTCTGCGTGACGTCTTCGACAATGTACAGAAACAAACATCCACGAAGAAGAAGCCAAAAGCCTCTACATCGAATGATAAAGTGGGATAAACTTAAGGGTAGGGTTTTCTCGATATTGGAGCATGCGATTCCTAGAGTACGGTAGTACTGTAGAGTAAAGTCCTGCTTTCAGCAGACTCCCTCGACGCGCCTGTCTGTCTGCCCGTTGAGCAAGTGCCACGCGTCATGTTGCTCCTATGATATGGGTTCGGCGCCTCAAAAAGCAAAGCTCGAAACAACGGGATGCCTCACACCACCGTCCGATAACCATCAACAAGGAGCCGTAGATCTATTCCAGTTCTAGAAGAGCTCAAGAAAACCTTCCTTCTCTACGAAGCCAGAAATAGACAAGCCATAAAGAAAAGAACTGAAAATGGCAAAGAAAAAGAGCCATGAGGAAGTCATAGCGGAAGCCGAGACGGTTGACCCAAAGACCGCAGACACGAAGGAGAGTAGTAATGACGAGGATGCGACCGCCGATGAGGATGAATTGGAATTATTGCAAGTCGATCTGGGGGATATGGTCAAACTCAAGCAGGTGTTAGATGAGAGTGTCGCAGCAAGTTTGTTAGATAAGTTTTTGGAGGAAGATTATCGTCTTGATAATATGAAATTGGCAACGATGGTCGCTGCCTGCCTCTTTGCGATGGTAGCACAATTCAGTCCCGTCCCATTCCCCGATTGTCGTCCTATACTCGGTGTCTGTTGCTGCTGTTACTTTTTGTTAAGTGGGATATTGCAACTTATTACGACATTTATTGATAAGGATTGTATCCTATTGACAAAGCCATTACCATCCTCTAAGACGTCGAATAAGGATTTACAAACCTATGGTGTCCGAGTCCGATCACAATTTCCAAGATTTTCAGAATTCTATACTATTATTTTGGAATTTCAAGGGATGGATGGTTCTCCATTAGTTGAACAAAAATGGAGTGTGGGTCAATTTTTTGATAAGGATGGGATGTTTGATGAAATTGGATTACAACTAGAAGTCGAAGCTTTATTCAAACGACTTGAGAGTGGATCCTATGACAGAAAAAATGAGACTTCCAAAAAGAATGATTAATCCTCCACTTTTTATATACACCATACATACACCCAATAGGCCCCCCGAAGTATCTTTAGATGCCAGTTTTAGATGTTTGGATCCGCGAATAGTGGCGGGGGGAGGGGGCGGCACAAACCTATTCATTTGTGTAGTAGCACACAGACTAGGTTGTCGGAGAGATTAATTTCTCAATGCCGGAGGCCTAATCCGTTAATACCTCGACATACCGTGGTTTAGTCTTTAGAAGAGAGCAATGGTCTCCTATGACACGGTCTCCACACTAGTGGCTTTTGCATGGATTTCTCTCCATGTCACATCTTTTGAGTCCTTGTAGGCTATAATTGATGACCATGTTTGTTTCCTCCGAGTAGATTGGAACGTGAGTGATGCACTGCTAAAAGAAGAATGAGTTGTGTGAAGAAATGTGAGGTATCAATTTTCTCTGAATATGCAGGGATTTGGAAACGTGCGTCATCCCAACTATCATACTGGTACAAAACACACGTACAATTCTCAACATCAGCCTTCCCTTGATGGTCATTGATGAGTTCTTCCAATTGTAATTCATGTGTTCTGGAATCTAAAAGAGGTTGCATCATCGTCGTGGTTGCCTTCTTGCGTTGAATCTTATAAAGACTGGATAGGAGAAGACCACCCAAAACAAGGAATGCTCCAATGACATATAACCAAGAAAATCCCTTTGGAAACAGTAAGAAGGAAATGATAATTGTCATTATCTTCCGTCCCGTCGCGACTAGGACAGCAGTTACACCACCAAATCGTCGTACGACAGTCATATGTACCGACACGGCAATATAGGCAATAAAGGTATAGACGGCAATGTAGGAGTAGGCACTTTCACTCGTCATACTCCATGAGATTAATCCAAGTAAATCACCTGAAAATAATGTCGTGACTGTCATTGCGATAAGGGTAAAGACATTCGTAAAGACAGTAACCTCCAAACGGGATGATCCCTGTTTGAATAAACGTTCTTGTGCATTGGGTAAGATCGCATCCGCACAGACACTCAGTGATACAAAGGCTAAACCAATGGGATGGAAGGTGGGTGTCGTATTCCAATCAGCGGCTGCAAATATGACTAAACCTGCGGATATACAGACAGCCAAAAAATATTCCACGGATGTAAAGACCTTTCGATGTAAAATCGTAGCGACTACCATCTGGAATTCCGAGATGGGAAAAAACCCCACAACAATCGCGCCGTGATGAGACCACAAACAACAACAACAACAAGAAGAAGAAGACACCCGTGAGTATACCAATCACAATATCAGTATAGATTCGTCTTATTTCGTCGACCCATCGACACACACAGATATATGCGCATCCCGTTGGTCCTCGTCGTCGTTGTTGTCGTCGTCATCATCATCATCATCATGACCATGATCATCGATATCTTACCGTGGGGATTAATTTACTACTTCGGAAGACAACTTTCGTTGGGAAGTTGATATAATTCAATGCAAGATTTGATAATGATGATGAGGCTAATAGACACCCCGTCAATAGAGGATATGCCGATATGGTTGCCACACGTCCTGTTTCCTTTGCAATATACGTCCGTTCCAAATAGGAACATATCGTCACACTATAGAAATATGTAGATGTATGTGTGTGTGTTTGGATGTGATATAGTGATAGGTAGCGATGGAAAGAGAAGAATGAAAAAAAGAGAGAAACCGAAGGCGTTGAAAAAACACAAGTGAGGAACTATACTTGGAAGTCGAGCCACTCACCCAGACACGCAAATAGAAGAAATCCCACCCGAGCCCGTCATCATCCTCCTCAATACTTATTTATTACGTACCCTAGGACTTCCATATACCCTAACATGACACCAAATTCAAAACCTGGTAAATTCATAAAGGCTTCCTGTAAATAGTTATGTAATCCAAAGAATAAAAATACACCAAAGGATAGTATCCCTAATTGGACTGGTCGACTCAAGGTATCCAAGAAATTCATTTTCGTATGTTGCTGTTGTTGTTGTACTTGTTGCACGATCTCTGCCATTCTTATTATTGTTGTATTGTGTTATGTAACTGTAGTAGTGTCACTGTGGGAAAAACACACACTCTCACACTCGCAAACACACTACCGTGGGGCCAGAACGACGATTGGCAGAAATGATGCCAAGACGGAGCGAAAAAAAAAGTGCCCAAACAAACAAGTGACCTTTTTTATGCCTCGTGTCTCGTGTGTAAAACGGACGGCGACCAAGGTTTTCCCACGACCCAATCGTTGTGCGTTATCCTGGTACGGTACCTACATACTGTAGCCACAGTAGGGTGTTGGGTTCCCGTGGAACCAATGGAAAATTCTAACTGTACCCCTTAGCACACATTCAATCAAGCTCTTATATTTGTTTGGAACAGATTTACGGGGGCAAATTCGCTCCAACGGATACATATCAACCCACGAGCCACGAGTTTGGTCCGAATGCTGCAGTCCCACCACCATAGCAACTGAAACTGAGAACCGGTCACTTGCACCATCAGTATACTGTAGCCGTCGATTCCCACCTTCTTCCCTCATCATCTCTCACCTTCCCTCAGAAGAAGAAGGCAACAAAACCATGTCCTTTATCATCGATGTATGGAGATCATTATGGGATACATTATGGACTGCATTAGGGTTTGAGGGGAAGAATGGGACATTAGTCTTGTTAGGGTTAGACAATGCGGGGAAGACGACGTTATTACATCGATTACGGACAGGTGATATACGAAGTTTTCCACCTACTGATCGACCACAACAATGTGAAAAATTTTCTTATCAGGGTATAACCTTCCAGGCATGGGATTTAGGTGGTCATGAGGCTGTCCGACATTTATGGGAAGATTATGTCTGTGAATGTAGTGCAGTCCTGTTTTTAGTCGATGCATCCGATCCGAACCGATTAGAAGAGGCACAATTTGAATTGGAAGCATTAATCGGTGAAAAGATTGTACAAGATATTCCCATTGCCATTCTATGTAATAAGTGTGATAGGGAAGATGCATTGTCCTCGAAGGAATTACAATCTCTGTTAGACTATGAGAATCTAAAGAAAGTACAAGGGGATGAATTAATCAGTATGTTTCGGATATCAGTCCTTCATGGTGAAGGTTATCAAGCAGCCTTTCGATGGATTTCAAAACATCTATGATCAAGATGGAAGATGGATATGGGGCAGGGGGTGGGGCTGCGCTACAAAGTCATAGTAGTTGACCACCATATTGATCATGATGGACAAAGATGAAGAAAAACATGTGGGTGGAGGGGAAGGGGGGGAAGAGGAGTCCTCCCACCACCACCACTCACCGATCCGATCCGATCCGATCTGATCTAATGCCGTAATGGTAGAGCCAGGAGGGGGTATGGTACTCCTGTCGAGTCTTCTCCCGATTGGTGATGATGGTGTTGTACAAAAAATCGCATTCCCCAGGATGTGGAACGAAACCAAAAAAAGGCTATCGCAATTGTACAAAGATTTTCTCTACGGTGGTACTTCCACTTCCATAGACAACTGTAATAGAACCATTACATGCATCTAGATGGTCATTTTTTTGTACTTCAATGTTGTTGGAGCAGGACAACAATTTCTCGCGATGGTTTCGTGAGAATCGGGCTTTTGATGATAGGAATGACTCGATTGATCACAATGTGGTACTACCTACATATCGTATCTATCGTATCTATACATAGGGCGAAGTATGCAGTACTGGACACGTGGAAATCAACTTTCTCAATTTCCTGGTAAGTCCTATGAGTCGGAATTGTTGGCAGAAAAAACAAGCGAGGCCCTCGTGCCTCGTGCCTCGGCTTGCGTCACCAAATCCCCAGCGGGGCCCAAGGAAAGCTTGCAGCACACAGCAACGGACCGAGGAACAGTACGTACGGATGCGTGGTGGAGCGTTGTGGCACATGAAGCGTTCATCCAAGCCTCGGCTAAAGAGATCACTCTCAACAAGTGTTTGTGTACTCTTGTTCTAGTCTCCTAGATTCTTCTAGAATAGTATTTTTCACCATGACGATTACAATCAAGAAGGTTGGTGAGACTGTCGTTTCACGTGTCATTCAGTCGACGGCTGTCAAGGCAGGGTCGACGACGATTACACCAACAATCGAAGTGAAGCCTCCTCGGGCAGTTAGTAAGGAAGAAGCACCACATATGATCCCTGCTAAGGAATCAGTCACGACGACGATGATGCCCTGGAGAGGTTGGATTGATCGATTCTTGAAGGAAAAGATGTCCCCCGATCAATATCAAACCTTTCGGAATACCTTTTATTTTTGGCCGGAAGATCCTTACAACCTTATGCAAATGCCACCAGCTTCGTATAAGATTCCTATCACTGCGGATGGGAAGGAGGCAGGATTTCGTGAGGTATCACCTGGATCACAACCAGCTGTGGATATCCCTCTACATGATTTAAAGGATGACCCGTATGATTCTGGATACTTTAAGAAGGATACAAGACGTCGATACATTGATCCAGAATTCCCTCATCCAGAAATTGAACAATTGAAATTAGATATGCAAGATCCGAATGATCCAGAAGTCCAAGCTGCCAAAGAAAAATTAGCGGCTGGACCCAAATCATCCCCTGGTAATGGACTCCGTTTCGCTACCGGACCATCTAATTTTGATCCTACCGGATTACGTGCGGTCATGGCTGTAACGAATGCCGAAATTCAAAAGGAATTGGATAAACATATGCCTGATCATGTAAGTATTTATTTCGTTTCTATTAACTACCTCTCTCTCTCCTTCCCCCAGGTCGAAGGATTTTCCAATTTTTTCCCTCACCTTCTTCCTGTGTTTTTTTTGTTTGTTTCTATCCAAAGCTTCCGGAACCGACCTGGAAACAAAATGAGGCAGCACTTTTTGCCTGGTATAAGGAACGTGGTCTTCCTGTCCCCATTGGTGGCAATTGGCAATTCATTCGAAAGGAAAAACGAGTTGCTCGTTGGTAAAAAAAGGAACAAGGAAGAACAAAACACAAGAAGAAATGAAAAAGAACTTAAGAAAATATCCCCCGTACCAGCTATGGTTCGTTCTAGTACCGTATGCGTGTGGTAATCTACAAGATGATCCTCCGTCATTATGATTTCCTATCGAAGCACTTGAATCGATAGAAGAAAGTGAAATGAACACTTTAAAAGTAGGTTACCCCCACGTACTGGACGGACTCTGTTGTATCCCTATTCGTCGTTTCCGTGACCTCTCAACGAATGTATCATCGTAGTGTAGTTCGTGATTCCAATATCCCATTCTGATACTTTACCAAGATAGATTCAATCTTTGTGCGGCCAACACGTTCGACCATGAATTCGATTGAGTTGGTCTTTGTATTCGCTGTACCGGTAGGTTCCAAAAGTGTCAAGAGTTCCTGGATCAAAAGTTCTTCCAAGGATTCTACACTTGTCGTCGTACTAGGAACAATAGGTGTCGCCTCCGTCGATGATGTTGATGTACTTGTTGTGGTGGTTGGATCAGTCGTACTACTACTACTACTACTACCTCGCCATCGTAAGAGAGCCTCCTTGAATCGTTCGGATTCCTTTCCCATGGTAAGGAAGGAAAAGGAATCGGTACTCTCGGCTTGAAAGATACGACCAGTGGGTTCAATTAATAGTAAGCGTTCATCACTACCACCACCATTCTTTGTCGTCATGGAAGAAGATAGAGAAGGAGGGATAGTCGAAAGGAGAAAGGTTTGAATCCCCAAGGGACGGGATATAGAAGTATCCATACTGTCTTCATCGTCCCGGCTGCGTCTTTGTTGTTGTTGTCTTCCAAGAATAGAGGTTTGCCATTCCATATCGATATCTTCTGAATTATATTGATAATTGGTTAATATTCGTCCCATCCAATAGGCTATAATTAATGGATGGAGAGGATGAAGATTATAACGTTCCCAAATTTGTGATATATATGTTTGAATTTGTCGTGTAAACCAATCAGCATCACTTTTGATACCCGTACAACACATGGCAGTCACATGATTACTACCATCTTGTTGTTGTTGTTGTTGTTCTGGTTCTGGTTCTTGTTGTCCATGTTCTCCTTCTTCTTGTTGTTGTTGTTGTGATGAGGGAGATGACCGAGACTGTAAGTCTGGGTTGTTTTGGCCATTGGATGACAGTGGAAGAGTCAAGGAGGATACTAGGGGACGATTCCCTACCGATATGACGACAATTACTGTCCCCTGTTCTTTTCCTACATCTTGATGTGGTGGTTCTTCTTGTTGATGATCTTGTTGGTGGGTTATTGTTGTGCTGGTGGTTCTCGTTGTTCTTCTTCGATGGGGGATAGCTGCCACGACGAGACGACCATGTCGAAGAGCAGCCTCACGTGCATGCTTAAGTTGGATTGCATTCCCAAATTTATCCAAGGAACGCATAGAGGTATAGTAGGAAGATGATGATGATGTCGAGGATGCAGCGACTACCAAAATGGCTGACTCCATCGTCACGACGATCATCATCATCACGACGACAACGACGACCATATCAGTCACTGCCAATCGTACAAGCCTTGTAGGTACAGGAAGAAGGCTTCTACTCATGGTGATACAAATGGAGGAAATAGAAGAACAAATGCTTTGGGGTAGTCCCTCTCTCTAGAGACTAACCAATGGTCGATGCTACAACAGATGTAGTCCGGTTGTGATATCTTCGAACGCTCTCACAATACCGGCGGCAGGAGATCTCCAACCACTAGCACGATTTTCTAATAGGTACCATAGATATCTATGAAGGAGTGACTTGGTACTAATCCCTCGACCGACACGATTCCAGTGGCGCTTTCATTTCGCATTCTTCACTCACGAGTATAGTTCATGGAAGGCCTTGCGTCATGACAAAGCCGTTGGCCGGGATTGCTACGACAGCCAGCGCGAAGGGAAGAGGAGATTTGTGGTTCGGTGAAGGAACGGCCTTTCCGTCGTCCCGCGTAGAGAGTCTCTCTTGGTCTCTCTCTTTGTTTCTCTTCTTTCGCTTCACCGAATCCCAGTAGGCATTGCTATCTTGGTACTGGTACAATCCCATATCTATCATAGCAGCAAAAACAAGGACACGGAAATTCTTTGCGGTGTTTGCAACGAAAGTATTCTTAATCAGTTTGTGATTCCATCTTGATTTCACACCACACGAACGGTCACAAGTAGAGATCATGGCGGATATTACAGCCCTTTTGGAGGCTTGTGCCAAAGCTGGTACGTGAAAAGAATGGGTCGAAGTGTGTGAGAATGATGACCTTCAGCCTCTCGTGAACAAATGACAAATTATCTCAATATTGCGTTTTGCTCATCATTGATGTATAGATAAACAGGCTGAGGCTCAGGTAAAACAGTTTGAACAATCTGACTTTCCCACATACATGAAAGCTTTGGCAGTAGAAGTCTCTACGGAAGGAAAGCCCATGGCTGCCCGACAATTGGCTGGTTTGTTGATGAAGAATGCTATCGCGGCTCAGGATGAAGGTCTACAATTGGAACGTATCCAACGATGGCAGGCGTTAGACGGACAGGTCCGGGAGAGTGTGAAACAACCGTTGTTACAAGCGATTCGTAGTCCAGAACCTATGGCATCTCGTGTGGCAGCACAGGCTGCCGCAGAAATTGCAGCAGTGGAAATCCCCTACAATGAATGGCCGGCTATGTTACCATCACTCTTGGAGAATATTCAATCCCCCCAAAGTACGGATTCGATTCGAATTTCCTCCCTGGAATGTTTAGGTTATACCTGTGAACGTGTTGCGATTCTAGATGGACCAGAAATCAATGAACAGACAACCGATTCAATGTTGAATGCAGTCGTCGATGGGATCCAAGCGACACGGCCTGATAAGGTCCGATTGGCCGCGACGATGGCATTGAAAAATTCATTAATCTTTGCGCATAAGAATATGGATCGGAAGGCCGAACGGGATGCGATTATGACTGCAATTTGTGAGGCGACGAGATGTCAAGATCATTTAGTCCGTGTCGCTGCCTATGAATGTATTGTTCAGATCGCAGTATCCTACTACGACAAATTACAAGACTACATGACGACCCTCTATGAACTTACGACCGATTCGATCAAGCGTGACCGAGAGGAAGTTGCGAAGGCTGCCATTGAGTTCTGGTCATCACTTTGTGAAGTCGAACAAGATCTTATTGATGAAGCTGTTGATTTCGCTGAACGAGGTTTGAACCCGGAACGACCTTGTATGCGATATGTCAGTGCTGCCTTGGTTCATCTTGTACCGATTCTGTTGGAAACACTGACGAAACAAGAGGAAGATTCAGATGATGAAGAGTACACTCTGCATATGGCTGGCTTTATTTGCCTCACCTGTATCAGTCAAACGGTCGAAGATGCGATTTTGGCAGTCATGATGCCGTTTGTTCAATCAAATATCCAAAACGAGAATTGGCGCCTCCGAGATGCAGCTGTTATGGCCTTTATTGGCATGCTGGACGGGCCGAAGGATGAAACGATTGGTCCCTTTGTCTCCCAGTCTGTACCTGTCTTGTTGACACTGTTGAATGACGCACATGTCATGGTCCGAGACACTGCTGCGCATTGTATTTCTAGAATTTGTCTCCTTCACATCCGATTCATTCCGACCGATATCTTCCCCACACTTTTGCAAGCACTCATTTCCAAATGTGGAGAAGGATCGCCGAAGGTTGCAAGTCAAGCCTGCTCGGCCCTCTACAATCTTGCCAGTGCCTTTTCGGAGGAGGCTAGTCAGCAACAAGAATCGAATGCTCTCTCAGTCCATATGCAATCACTATTGGAAACCTTGTTGCGAGTCTGTGATCGTCCCGATGCCGAGGAAGCCAATCTCCGGGTCGCTGCAATGGAAGCTATCTCGGTCCTCATCACCAACTCGGCGAATGACGTTTTGCCTATCATGGCACAACTCCTCCCAGCCTTTATCCAACGATTTGAAGCAACCTTTTCTATGCAAGACTTTGATGCTTCTGATAAACTCAAGAAGGAACAGACACAATCATTGTTGTGTGCTGTCTTTCAGGCCCTGTACCGGAAATTGGATAAGGGCACAGTCCTGGCATCCACAGATATGGTCATGTCACAATTACTCAAGGTCTTACAATCGACGAATGCCAACTGTCATGAAGAATGTTTCTCTGCTATTTCGGCAATTTCAGATGTCATGGAAGCCGACTTTTCGGTACGTGTGTTCGTTTGTGTGTTTGACTTCGTACAGATATCATCATCTAGTCACGTTGTATGCTCAATGGTTGGTTGTCGTTGCGTTTTTGCTCTTTTCTGGCCGCCTTAGAAATACATGGATGCATTGCAACCATTCTTGGTCCAAGGTCTTCGAAATTTCCAGGCATATCAAGTGTGCGTCGTTGCTGTGGGTACTGTTGGAGACATTAGTCGAAACATTGAAGATCGAATTCAGCCATACTGTGACGGAATCATGAATGCGCTTGTGGATACACTGAAAGACAATACCATCCATCGATCGGTCAAGCCTCCAGTCCTCGCTTGTTTTGGTGATATCTCGATGGCGATAGGTGCAGCCTTCCAACCCTATATGAACTTCTCGATGATGCTCCTGATGCAAGCCTCGTCGACGCGACCTCCAGAGGATGATGAAGAGATGGTAGAATATTTCAACTCCCTGCGAGAAAGTATCTTGGAAGCCTATGTAGGCATCATCCAAGGCTTTCGTGATGGCAACATGCTCAATCAACTCATGCCGTATGTCCCGAGTGTTCTTCAATTCTTAGAAGAACTCGCGAATGACTCCAATCGTGACGATTTCGTCCTTGGCAAGGCCATTGGTCTTATTGGTGATTTAGCACAAGCGTTGGGTCCTCAAATTAGAGATCAAATCAACAAGCAATTTGTAGCCAAGCTTCTGGATGATGGCATGGCGTCCGAAGATCCCTCGATAGTCTCAATTGCCTCTTGGGCGAGCTCTGTCGTCAGTCAAGCATGTCAAGGATAATGATTCGAGGCGAGACAAGACGCGACAAGACCCCCAACCCCGTTCTCCATTCTTTCGGTCTCCCTCAAGGCAAGTTTCTTACTGAAAGACTTACCTTGGGGGACACCGAAATGACTTCCCCGCCCCGGAGAGTCGTTTCTCCCTGGCACGCGACGTCTAGGCACATACAACCACCACCACAAACACACACACACAAATCCCTTGTGCCCAGTACAGCGCGAGCTGCTACTCCAAGAAAAAAACTCTCAATATACCGTAAGCACTACGTACCCCCTCCCAAACACACATAGAAAATCGTGTTCCTATCGGTGCTATCTTGTCTAGTCAGCTTAGCTAGCTAGCTAGGATGGTAGTATTTTTGTGTTTCTAGTAGTCAGTTAGAAATCAATGGTATACTCGTACCGATTCTTCCAAACTAGATAGAGACATCATCCACTAGTCACGCAAAATTCTAGATCGGTTGCAGTATTGTGCTGTATTTACCAGAACGGCACAAAACGTTTCCATACAACTGTCTCTACCTAGGGTACTGGTGGTTCCTAACTAGATAGGATTCTGTGGTACCATCTATCTTATATACTCGATGTCTCTCTCGAACAGAAACAAAATAGGAACAAGAAGAATGTTCGGACAGTCTGCTCTTTATCGCAGACTTTTTCTGGTTTTGCCGGTCCGGCCAACCGTCGATAGGTGGAGGATCGGCAGGCGCGATCAATGAGTCTGCCGGATCTAACCCCTCACTAGCGGCACAACACAATTTATCACATGTTTAAACAAAATTCCTGAGGTGGAAGCGGCACCATCGTGGCCACCACATGTTCAGCGATCTATCCTTCCATAGTCGGGTCGAGATGATTCGGGGGGTTTCGTGCTGGCGAACTTCTTCGGCAAAAAACGCATGTCCACGATTGGCTTCTTGGCATGTCCTACCTGTACGCCGAACCAGAGAAATTCACTGGTGGATGGTATTTGTGCGTGTCTTCCGCATGTCATGAAATTGTGTGCGTGTCAAAACCACAATCGGTCAGTTGTGGAAGTGAGAGATTTGAGTTTGCTATCACAGTTTTTTTTGGTTGACTCACTGGGGATACCCTTCTCAGGAAACAATTCTGAACCGCAAAAAAACTTTACCACAAGTTGATAGTCTCTACTTGGTGTTGTTTGGTCAGTAATTTGCGATTTTGACATTTTTTCAACAACAACAACAACAACACACACGTACACACCCAAAATGAATCCGTCCTTCAGGTTTTTGCGTCAAGTTCCTTCTGTAACAAGACGGATATCTGTCTCACAAAAAAGTGGGATTCATCATCATCAACAACCGTTTGGTCTTCTCAAACAGCAATCCTTCTTCTCGACTCAACCAGAAAAGGCAATCTGTTATGAAGATTTAGTAAAGGAAACATTGAAGAAGATGGTCGCCGAACGAGTGATGGAGAGTTCAACAACGAAGGAGATTGCCGATTTAGATTTGGAACGTCGATTTCAACATTACGATGTAAGTACTTCCACAACCGTACTTGTTTCCAGGTTTTCTTTTCTACATCGGAGCAAACAATCCTCACTGGTTTGGTTGTTCGTACATTGCCGGTTGTTTTGGTCATATAGTGTCTCTTACAGGAGGCAGAATCGTGTATACATGATCTAAGAGAGGCGACGCCGGAACACAAGGATGAAGAATTTGTTTGTGCAAGTGGTGCAGTCGATACCGTCTTTGAAGCATATATTGATCTTTTAGATGATTTAAGAATGGCTAATGAAGAACAATTAAAAGCCTATCAAGAAAAACGTGAAACGAATGCCAAAAAATTCATGAATCTAAGAAAAGAAATTGGTGAAATCATGTCATCGTCAACATGTGTTGAAACGCATTGAGGAAATGTTTCTTCGCATGACCGACTGACTGACTTGACTGACTGAATGACTGTCGAACAATGTGTATATCATCCACCCGTGTGTGAAAAAAGTTAATTTTGTATAGTATTGAAGTGTAGTAGTTACCACATTTGAAGTGTATAGAAGTTATTGGGAAATAGGCCAGTATGCATAGAAGAGGGTCGTTTACAGTTACCGGAAACTCCGTGTATTGCGAGTAGAACGATAGTGAACAAGAAGTTGTCCTTTGGAAGGGACAAGCCCAAGCGCTAACCGAGTACTACTACAGCTGCTGCCCATCTAGTACAGAAGATCACGTTCAACCACAACTTGTGTTACTGTTATTCAAACCTCATTTTCTTGTTCTACTCTTTATGGTTCTGGGTATGATGGATACCGCTGCCACTGCGTACACATTTCTGGTGACCATATGTTGTATACCATGTGGTCGGTTATAACCGCGCGCATGACAGGAAAGGAGATCTTCAAATGCCGATGAAAGTCAAGACACCAGCAAGAACAACAACAACTACTACCGCCTACTACGAAAAGTGTCCATATCGACCATGAGCACCAAAGGGATCCTCTGCCTTTCGGAATTCACCTGGTACTGTCGGAGCACGGAGATTGGTTTTTTCATCAGTAACTTCCGTTGGACCGATATCGGGGGCGGGTGAAATAACGTTTGGGACACAGCTCTTGTTGTTCGTTACTGCTGCCATATCGACCACCGTCTGCTGTGGATGGGGTGCGAACATTCCTGCAATGTCGGATCTCGTCTTTGTTCGATTTCGTCGTCCACTTTTCCGATCCGCACTTTCAACCATTGAGATTCGATCCTTTTGGTTCTGTTCGAGTACCTTTCGAACCTGTTCTGTCGAAACAGTCTTATTCTCGACACGACGCATGACTAGACCAGCTTGTCGCCGGTTTGTTTCACCCTGGGCTAACAAATCATCACGAGCCCGCCTAGCCTGTTCCTCCTCGAATCGTTTTGAAGCTTCTATTACGGCTAGGCGCATAGGCCCATGAGGGCGATGATACATCGTCCGGTTGGGCTGCGAAGAAGCCGTAATAGAAGCTGCAAAAGTCTCCGGAAGGTTTTCCTTGCCATGCTCTGGAAGGACGACAAGGGATGGGCCGAACATAGAAGAGTTACCGGGCGTCGAAGCATCGCCCATTAAGTTGGTCCCATCGTATGATCTTGATCGTGCACGCATATATGGACGGGGTCTTGGAAGGTTCGAGAAGGACGATTCTGAGGAACCATTCAGGCTGAGACCGGCAGTGCTGGCTTGGTCAGTCATAGGCGATTCATGAAGAGGAGACATCGGCTTCGTAATTTTCGATGGTGTATGGGGAGGCGAATCCCAAGACGGTTGTATCCTAGAATCAACCGATCCTGTAACTAGATCTTCATCTTCATCCATCGACAGTGGAGTATCAACTTGATGGATGTGTCCACCTCCATTCGGAATGAAGGGTGCAGGAAATCCTGGCCCATTAACGTGGGAAACTGGTCGGTGCTTCAATGTCGGCGGTGTCAAGGTAAGATCTTCGGGTGCTTCTTCCATGACAACGCCAAGATGAGTAGTAGCAGTGCTGTACTTCTTCAATTCATCGATGGAGTTTTCTGAGTCCCGCGTCTGCCCCTTCATTAAAAGTAAAAAGTCTTCGTACGTGATCCGTGCATGATTGCAATTCATCGCCTTCATACTATCACCCCACATTTCACGCATCATATCTTCGCTATGGAGTGCGTCATTCCCAAGCATGTCTGAGATATCATCAAACGTGATATATCCCTTATGGTCACTATCAAGTCGCTCAAACGCTAATCGAAGATTTCTGTCATCGACCTCACATTGAGATAATCCTAACAAGTCGTCAAGGGCAGGTGGCCAACGGTGAGAGAAATACCCACCAGGGGCATACTCCAGGCCAAAAAAAATTCGGGGGAATCGGGCTTACCTGCCGCTACGAATTCATGCCAATGAATACGTGTCTCAGTGTTTTTGTTTACCCGCATAGCATTGAAAATATCCTCCACTTCTTCTTCTGTTAGGCCTCCAAGAGATCCAGATCCTGCATTCGTTACTAGGACCTCCTTGAGTGCAGCAAGGGAGATTTCTCCAGATCCATCGGTATCCATCTTCTCAAACTCTTTCCGTAGATCCTTAATTTGATCGGGTAATAAGGTGAAACTAAGGACTTCACACAGTAACTTCCTCATGTCGGAATATCCCTTGAAGTTAATGAGAGCCGTCACGACGTTGGGATTCAATACGTTGTCTCCCGCTGATCGATTCTTATCTGCCCATTCTACCATCCATGGAAGTCGTTGGGCGGCTCCGGCTGTAGGACGCTTTTTCGGATCGACGACTAATAATGCCTTGATAAAGCCTTTAGCACCATCACTTACAATGTCCCAGATCTCAGCTGGTTCAAATGAGAATACTCCATGTAGGATATTGGACCGGACTGTCATGAGAGGTTCTGGTCCACCACAACCACCGAATGGTGGGTCACCACTCAGTAATAGGAAGGAGATGACTCCAATCGCCCAAATATCACATCGTTCATCATAGGAACCCAAAATAACTTCCGGTGCGACGGCATAGGGTGTACCGACCGCTTCATGTTGGACTTCCCCAAAACGAAAATGCTTACTGAGACCGAAATCAATCATTTTCAGTTCAGCATCCCTATCCTTGGAGGAAAACAAAAAGTTTTCTAACTTCAAATCTCGATGAATGATCCCCTTCGAATGTAAGTATCGACATGCACAAAGCATCTGTTTCACTAACCGGGCACATTCTGCTTCGGTATAATGATAGTCTGGTTGTTCATCCAAACGATCAAATAATTCTCCACCGACACATAATTCTTGGACCAAATAAATTTCGGAATGACTCTCATAGACTTCTTCTAATCTCACAATATTGGGATGATCCAATTGACACATGATGAAAATTTCTTCTCTCAATCTTGCAAGGCCCTCGTCCGTATCGACTAGATTCAAATCAAGTACCTTAACAGCATACTTCACTCCCGTCGCCTTATGTGTGACTAATCTCACTAAACCTGAAATTCCCGACCCTAAGACTGGCCCCGTATGGACACCATCATATACCTCTTCAATGGGCTTACCAAAGGGGACCTCCATATGTACGACATTCGTCTTTAAGTTTCCTTGATCTCTCCTCGTCTCGATCATCGTATCTAAACCGATAATACTGGAAGATGATTTCAACGTCCTTCTCATCTTCCCATCTTCACCATAGGACCCCACAGACGCAGAATCTCCAATCGAATGACGAGTCGAATCGACCTCTGACCCATTCCCAGTACTACTTCTTGATCGTGGTCCTCCGGGTGATGCCTTACTCCCTCCACCACTACCACTACCACCACCCGATCGAGCCGAGTTGTGTGACCCAAAGGATTTGACAGAATCATCAAGGGACCCATCCTCTCGGGGATGAGTTTGGGCTGTATTCTTGCCCGTCTTATTCGTCGCCTTGACTTGTATCCCAGCCACTGTAATAATGATAATGGGGAAATTACACATGCGACGTAACATGACAGACATCATCATTAGACTGAAACGCCTCCATCAAAAAGTCCCAGTGTGTTGGCATTGAACCAAAACCTTTCCTTCTGTGACAAGAGATTTCATATTCCAGTCGTATGTGTCCTTTACGGGAAAATGTTCAAATTTCGTATTCCACTTACATTCATTACGACCTATCGGGACCTGTTTCGAAACAGATTTGGAAGCTTCCACTCCACCACTGGCAACTTCAGTACTTTGTGTACATCCCATGGTTGTTTATTGTCACGATTGTTTGTGTTGTGTGTTGTTTTTTGGTGGTTGAAAGGGGATGGTAAAGCCGTCAGGCTTTTTTCCCCTCATACGTTTCGAACGGTTGGAAGGGCCGGAGAAGCGAAGGTCACATACAGTACACACGACAAACCAACTACGGTACGTGTAAAAGACGACGCACCGGATACCCGGTGATGGCTCTATGGGTGGCGAAGACTGTCGTCGTGCTTTTTTTCTTCTTCGTCGTACTTCCCGTTAAAAGCAACCGTACGCTGTACGTATGCATCCATCACACGTCTTGTTTTTTTTTGGTCTCCCCGCCGGACTATAACCGCAAAAAAATACGATCGCTAACTGTAAATTCACGATTTTGATTGGACGTTACACTATACGGTACCTACGATAGATATACCAAATCCTACAACTGCAATACGATACTACCCACCACACACGTGGAGGCACCTTTGTGACGTAGATATTGTATATACCTACGTCACTACGTCCATGACTGTGACAGCGACTGTGACTGTGACATCGTGCATAACAGCGATCTCACATGGATTCTACTTCGTCATACAAAGCTACCCCATGTGATCATTTCTCGAATCTAGTTTGCTTTTTTGCCGTCGTCGGACTGTGAATCAAAAGAACTGAAATGTTGCCATGTATCTAATCTTAAAAACACTACGATAGCAACTCAACGAGCGTACCGCAGCTGCTGAAACCAAAACAATGAAAGGCCTGCTCGCCGGCCTACATATCATTTTATCTTCTATGCCTTGGTGTAACCGGGATGCCGTTGTCGTTTGTTTGCTTGTCATCGTCGTATCGTACATGCGCCCCCCTCAGTTGCTACATGGATACTGCTCCCCCCTCGGGTGGATGATGTGATGATCTAGTCGCAGTCGTCATAATCTGATTCACATCAATCATATCAACCCTTGCTCCTCCGTACATACCATCCGAACTGAATGGATCGGTAGTCTGTTGGAATTGACCTGGGACGGTCGCGTTACGGAACATCGTCGGATCGACGACATCGATTGAGGGACCGATAGTAGTAGTATTAGGATTAAAGTGTGCGGTTTGTGTCGACATGTTAGGTATGGGTGGTAACCTGGAGGCCGAGGAATCGAAGATGGTTCTCTCGATATCAGGGGAAGCATGAGATGCCCTTGCAATGATCGCAGCCATTTCATCTTGACCAAAACTTGGATTCATCATGGCACTCATATCAGAGATTGTCTTTTTGCGGTTACCACGTTCCCCTCGTCCACATCGACGAGTCGCCTTCTCGACAAGTTCCTGTTGTTCAGCTCGGTCCCTCTCGAGGTAGTCCCGAATCGCCTGGGTCGACACTTGAACCTTGTGTCCATGCCGCATCACCAATCCAGCATGCCCAAGTCCTGACATTCCAGCCTCCTTAGCCTTTTCGGCCATCAAGTTGTCTCGAGCCCGTCTAGTCTGCTCTTCTTCAAAGCGACGAGATACCTCTAGGACCGCGACTCTCATCTGACGATGAGCACGGTAAAGTTCACGGGTGACAGCCAATGACGACTTGCTTGCCAGCTCTAGCGACTTCCTACGATCTCGTTCTGGAAGTGCCAAAGCACGTCGAACGTCCTTCTGAAAGGTGGGTTCACTAGAATACTCGGCTTCGTTCGCTAACGACTTGGAACGGCCACGGACGAGCGAAGGCTTCGCAGTCGTCCGCAATCTAGCCGTCTCATCCACAACACCGTCTTGCGGCCCTTCGCCGATCATCTGGTCTGACGTGGGAGAATCAGGGGCATTGGCAGAAATTTCGTCAACGGCATCCACGTCGACATCAAAACTAACTTGAATGGGCCCCACGTTTGGTGAAGACGAATGGTTACTCAAACGACGAGATGGGTCAACTTCAGCACCTTCTACGATGGATGACACCGTAGGAGGAGGCGACGAGACTCGTTTGGCCGGTGAGGATGGCTCACTCTCTAGCTCATCTTCAGGCCATGAAGACAAGGAAGTGGGTCGCATCGATTGGCTCAATACATCTGGTTCCCTTGTTTGACCCTTCATGAGGAGAAGAAAGTCATCGTACGCGATATGTTGAGAGGTGCAGGCAACACTCTTCATACTTTCTTTCCACAACGTTCTTAGTTCTTCTTCCGAATGCAGTTCATCATTACCAACCAAATTCATGATATCATCCAGGGTGATATACTGTTGGGGAAAAAAACCGAATATGAGATCGTATTGACGGATGGATTAAGCGGCAGGATGTGACAACAAGACTTACTCCTTTGTGATCACTATCCAACCTATCAAAGGCCAATCGTAGATTCCGGTCGTCCACTTGACAGTGAGATAGTCCTAGTACAACGACATGAGAGGTAAATGGGTGAGCCATATCGTCAGAAATTCATCCACAGACTCCATCATCAAAAGAAACTTCCCCTATCGTCGTCATCATGATGATAATGAAAAAAAACATACATACCTGCTGCGATAAATTCATGCCAATGGATTCTTGTCTCTGCCTTATTCACACGCATCGCATCAAAGATATCTTCGACTTCCTCTTCCGTCAATGCACCAAGGGATCCTGCTCCTGCATTCGTGACCAAAACTTGTTTCAATGCCGCCAAGGAAATTTCACCTGAACCTTCCGTATCTAACGTTTCGAATTCCTTTCGAAGTTCTGTAATTTGATCTGGAAGTAAGGTAAAACTCAATACCTCAGAGAGTAATTTTCGCATATGTGAAAATTCCTTGAAACTGACCAAAGCCTTGACGACGTTGGGGTTTAAGACTCTATCTTCCTGTTTGCGTGATCGGCCTGCCCATTCTTTCAGCCATGGATCCTTTTGGGCAGTTTTGGCCGTGGGACGTTTTTTCGGATCGACAATGAGCAAATGTCTCACAAAATCTTTTCCCTTGTCACTCACATGAGCCCAAATTTCTTCTGGGATGAAGGAATATCGACATTCTAGGATATTCGTCCGGACCTTCGTCAATGGTTCTGGTCCTCCACATCCACCAAAGGGTGGGTCACCACTTAAGAGTAGATAGGAAATGACACCAATCGCCCAAATATCACATCGCTCATCGTAGGAACCAAGGATGACTTCGGGAGCGACCGTATAGGGCGTCCCGACAGCTTCCGTGTGGACTTCACCGAATCGAAAGTGCTTACTTAATCCAAAATCAATCATTTTCAAATCTGAATCTGCTGCCTTACTAGAGAAAAGAAAATTCTCCAATTTTAAATCTCGATGGATAATTCCCTTACTGTGAAGGTATCGGACTGCCGATAACATTTGTTTGACCAAACGTGCACATTCCGCTTCGGTATAATGATAATTGGGTTGCTCATCCAAACGATCGAATAATTCTCCACCAAGACACAATTCTTGAACCAGATATATTTCCGAATGACTCTCATAGACTTCCTCCAATCGGACAATATTCGGATGATCTAATTGGCACATGATAAAGACTTCTTCCCGGAGTTGGGCTAAGCCTGCCTTCGTCCCGACCATACCTAGATCAAGACACTTAACAGCATATTGGACTCCTGTCGCCTTGTGTGTAACTAATCTGACAATTCCGGAAACACCTGATCCCAATACAGGACCATTATGGACACCATCATAGACTTCTTCAATGGGTTTCCCAAACGGAACCTCAATATGGACGACCTTCGATGATAAGCCGACACTCTCATGTGCGTGTAATTCATCCAATCGAATAGCGGAACCAGAACTGTTTAAGATTCTAGAATTTGGTTTCTTCCATAAATCGATGTTGTTGTGGTTGCTGTGGTCCTCTAAATTGGCATCCCAACTAAGATTGCCCTGACTATTTGTGGGCGTCGATGCACCTGACGCATAACTTAAGAATCGATCACGATTCTGTGGTTCTCCATTCGTGCCCCCCCCCATCGGTTTCTCCATGTCATTCAAATCCATTACCATAATGACCGACTGAGAATCATTATTCACTACCACATCACGACTGGACCCAACCCTTCCCACTGGGGCTGGAACGGAACGAGCCGTCTGCTTCCCTCGTGTTCCTCCTGATCCTGAAGATTCCGGTTTGACGACTTGTTCCTTACTCGAAGAACAACCCATGGTTTAGATTTTAGAGTGAATACCCTTTATACCCCGAATGGCGGTGAGGGAGAAGATTTTGGTTTTCAAGATGGGGGTGGATGATGTGCGTTGATGAGTGATTCGACGAAAAGGGATGTCCCTTTCTGCGGCGAAGTCACGTTTCTGTTTTTTTATGTGAATCCGGGCCTTTGCGTTCTGATTGGGGACAAAGAAAAGGATGGTGACAGTGAACGGGAAGCGTATCATAGGCCGTATATCCAAACCCTGCGTGAGCTGCCGAAGGGTATGTATACAGATAGTATCATTCCCATACATGTGTATAATACCTATGTGCCTACCATGCCACGAAGAAGATTCAAAATCGAGTTTACTCTCGTGGGACAGAGACATGATAACGTAGACTGTGCAGACCAAAAACCACCACAAGCACCAAAACGCCGATAACAATATTGATATCATCATTTCCATCATTCATCATCCATGTGGAGACCATTCTCCTGTTTACCTCGTCATCGATTGTATCACGGATCGGGTATCATCTTGACGGCTATCCTTTTCTGGCTAGGTCAAAGTTTGTGGTCAGAAGAACGATTCATTTTGAAAATAACCTCCACGACTCCAAAGACGAAGAGTGCTAGTGACAGGGACAATAACGAAGTCCAGAAAACAACACCAACGTCTACTATTTCTAAATCACATTCCAACTCCAAACAAGAACAGGATGCCCAACAGCATCCAAAGTTTAGTCAATTTGAACATTTTCTTGTCCATACCCCGAAGAGTGGAGGATCTTATGCCTTTGATATGTTGATAGAATTACTTCAAGAAAATCCTTCCTTTCAAAGATTGCCTGAAGAGAATCAGTTCATGGTCTGTGATGGACGGACACGATTTACAAAAGATTTTGAAAAATACTTTCCATTGACGGGTCAAGTCAAATCAAGAAGAACATCGTCATCCACATTCTCTTTACGACGACATAGGAAATATAATGTCCCATGTACATTATGGATGGCAGAACAACCGCATACCACGATGGCGAAACATAATTACATCATTTTGCGCGATCCAAGATCACATATTTTGTCACAATACTTTCATTGTAAGGAAAGCATTAATCATTATGATCGATGGAAGTACATGCCGTCCTTGACAGAATGGTTACATGCATGGACACAAGCCATCCATAATGAGACCTTGGCACAACAATATACAAAAGAATTCCGATGTTTCGTTCCAAGAAATATGCAAACACGATTTGCTGGCTGGAAGAAGGATGATCATGATCCACAAGAAGAATCGCTTGTCGAAACGTTACTATCCTTGTCATCATCCTCTCAAAATCATCTAATAGAAGAATTGCAGAAGAAGAACGAGGAGAATCGGATTACACACGCATTGAAGTCACAATTTGTGGTGGTAGGTGATAATCATCGAATGTGGGAAAGTATCTGTACGATCTTCATTCGATATACGTCGTGGGTCCCCAGTGAATGTGATTGTAGTAGTGTGGCTTTTAGCAAAGAAGAACACGAAGAGATCCAACATGCCAACAACGACCAGGATGATCATCATAATCATCGTCAATTGAAGATTCATTTTTATGGTCACGGCGTTCAACATCATGGGAATTCCTTTCTAACGACATCGGAACAAGATGAATATCTGACCCAACTGATGACGACGGATGAGCCATTATATCGAATTGGACAAGAAGTCTTTGAAGAACAAAAACAGGAGGTAGAGAAGGAATATGGGATACAATTATGTTTGAAGAAACCAAAGTAGAAGGAGAGGGAAGCGAGGGTATGTACTTGAAAGAGTGCGGGGCACGAAAGGGGGGACTGTACTCTCGCTCCGGTACCTGAGAAAGGCCGGAGATGCTAAAGGAAGCAAAGGTCAAGAAAAGAAGTCATCTATTACTGAT